>SDBS01005005.1_pt1 | contig 12969 bp, 11 predicted proteins | sample 2277091 | NCBI WGS metagenome assembly SDBS01 (sample SAMN10404972, study PRJNA504765) | marine sediment metagenome | isolation source: marine sediment core GS10_PC15, 163 cmbsf | place: Arctic Ocean: Southern Knipovich Ridge | collected 2010 | reverse complement strand
GCCTTTTGGATAATAGAAACGGTTTTAACAAAGCTCTTTTTGGCCTGGTCTACTGAATCGTCAGATAGGGCGGTTCGGACTTCTTTGACCGCCTTTTTGACCCTTGTCTTGTAACCCTTGTTTATAATTCTCTTGACTTCGTTTTGTCTTGCCCTCTTAAGGGCTGATTTATGGTTTGCCAAATCCGAGCCTCCTTATGACAGTGAATATTGAATATTGACGATTGAATATTGTTGGAGCCAAGCTGAATTCCCTTGCAACTCCGATAATAGTTAATCTTTAATGCTAAGAAAAATAATCTGTTATGTCAAGGATTTTCTGTGTCACTTAGAGAGAGCAACCCTGAAACAAGAAACCTTGGCCGCGCGGCCGGGGTAGTCAGTTTTTTCACCTTCCAGAGTCGGATCCTTGGCCTGGTTCGTGATATGGTTTTGGCAGCGCTTTTCGGTGCCGGGATGGCTGCTGACGCCTTTTTCGTGGCATTCCGCATTCCTAATCTCTTGCGACGGCTTTTTGCCGAAGGGTCTCTCACCATTGCCTTTATCCCGGTGTTCACAGAATATCTAACCCTCAAGACCAAAAAAGATGCTTTTGATTTAGCAAGGGTTGTGCTGACAACACTCTCCATTATCTTAGTTATAGTAACTCTCTTAGGCATTCTTTTTTCTCCCTGGATAGTAAGGATTCAGGCATTTGGTTTCGGGAGTTCCGGTGTCAAATACGATCTAACCGTTCTGCTTACCCGCATAACGTTCCCATACATATTCTTCATCAGCATTGTGGCTTTTTTTATGGGGGTTCTAAATTCTCTGAGGCGTTTTGCGGCGCCGGCAGCCGCCCCCATTTTTCTGAATGTAGGTATCATTGGCGCTGCATATCTGATCTCCCCTCATTGCGAAGCCCCGATTGTTGGTGTAGCAATAGGTGTCCTCATAGGCGGAGCCCTGCAAGTAGGTTTACAGATTCCATCGGCTATCAGAGAAGGTCTCAGGCTTTACCCAAAATGGCAATTAGATCATCCTGGGTTGAAGAGGATAGGTCTCCTTATGCTCCCCGCGATTCTTGGGTCTGCCGTGTATCAGTTCAACCAGTTTGTTGGAACATTACTTGCCACATTCCTGCCGGAAGGGAGTGTTTCATGGCTTTACTACGCCGACCGCCTTGTTCAGTTTCCTCTCGGTATTTTCGCCATAGCCATAAGTACAGCGGCGCTTCCTTCCCTCGCAACTGAGGCAGCTAAAAAGGACCTTGGTCAGTTCCAGAGCACCCTGAACCATGCCCTGTGTCTTGTTTTTTTTATCACCTTGCCATCTATGGTGGGACTGATAATACTTGGTAAACCGATTATTCAGATCCTCTTTGAAAGGGGCGCCTTTGATGCACGCGCATCTGTAATGACGGCTTATGCCCTCTTCTATTACACCTTGGGCCTTTGGGCATTTTCCGGAGTCCGGATTATGGTTTCAGCATTCTATGCCCTCCAGGACACAAAGACCCCTGTAAAAGTGGCGGTAGTTGCCCTGGTAGTCAATCTAACTTTGAGCCTGGCGCTCATGGGACCACTGAAACACGGGGGGCTCGCCCTCGCCCTTTCCATTGCTTCGTCTGTCCAGTTTGTGCTCTTAATTGTTTTTCTAAAGAAAAAGACCTCGGTGCTCAATCTCAGACCGGTCCTGATATCTGTCTCCAGGTCGGTCGTGGCGGCTTCGCTTATGGGCCTTGGTGTCTATTATTTTCACTCCAAGTGGCTAATTACCGGTGAGGGCACAAGTCTCCCTGGCATGGTCATCAATTTAGCCGCACTCATAGTAATCGGGATAATAATCTACTTTGGCGCTGCCCGTGTTTTAGGCTGTACCGAAATCGCGTCAATCATGGGGATGTTATCGCGTAAGAGAAAGAAATGAAATAGGCGTTCGCGGGCACATCATAATCTTAATCGTACTCGTAATCGTGCTGAGTAAGATTAGGATTATGATTAAGATTATGAAATAGGAAAGCTCTCAGGAGAATGATGGATATTAATAATATTACAGAGATTATACCCCAACCGGTGGTCTTGAGCAATATTGATGACTCTCCCGGTCCATGCTGCATGAGTTTTGGATTCGATCTCAACCCTCTGATTCAGTCTATAGAGAGGGTTGGCCTGATTAACCCGCCGTTGCTGAAAAGGGACAACCAGGGGAGCATCACAATTATTACTGGATATCGCAGGATAAAGGCGTTGAAATCGTTGAAGGCAGATCGCGCAAAATGTCGGGTCTTGTCAGGAGATGATATCCTGCCGATTGAATGCCTCCTGCTGAATCTCTATGACAATCTTGCGGTAAGAAAACTTAATGATGTGGAGAAGGGGATGGTTCTGGCCCGTCTCATTCCCAGGATCAAAACCTTGGAAATCATGGAGCACTATATGCCGTTGCTCGGCCTTCCATCCAATAAGGCTACCCTTTCTTCCTACCTGAGGCTTGAGGAGGAGATGGGATTCCGGGCCAAGGAATCTATTTCGCAGGGACAACTATCATTTAGGAATGCAATGATGCTCCTTGATATTGATTCGATCTCAAGATCGTCTATTATCGATCTTATATCACATATAAAGTTAACTGTTAGTCAACAACGACAGGTAATTGATTATACAGTTGATTTATCGCACATTGAGGGCACATCTATTTTTGACATTTTAGATGAACAGTCAGTGAAAAAGATAAATTCAGATACCCGGATGAACAATCCCCAAAAGGGGAGGGCGCTGATCCGTTACCTTAGGATGAGACGTTACCCTTCAGTATCAAAGGCGGAAAGAGAGTTCAAAAAAATGGTGTCCAAGTTGAATCTCGGAAAAATGGTCAGGATCGATCATTCCCCCTCTTTTGAGTCCCCTTATTATCGTCTTGAAGTCCTTTTTAAAGACGGTCCATCATTAAGGGAGAAGCTGGAGAATTTTATGAGGGAAGATATCGACATCTTAACAGATCCATGGAAAATGTAAGGATTATGGATATCTGATGTCAACAAGAATAGACAAAGTAATTTTAGGTGAAGGGGTTCAGAAATACTCATCCACAAAATCAATCCTGTTGCGGTTAAAAGATATACCTGTCAGAAAGGAACGGGATGGAAGCCCGGAGGAAGTTCCCGACGTCTCAGACGAAATGAAAATGGATATGGGCAAGGATACCGTGCATCTCGTATCCTATCAGGGGGAGTTTCTTAAGCCATGTCCAGGGACCAAGGAGTATATCTGTTGCGGATACCAGATACTAAACGTGGGAACAAACTGTCCTCTGGATTGCAGCTACTGTATCCTTCAGGCATATTTTAACCGTCCCAATCTGAGAGTCCATGTTAATTTGGAAGAGCAGCTTAGCCAGGTCTTTCAGACCATAGATAGCGAACCTGACACGATCTTCAGGGTGGGCACAGGAGAATTCACAGATAGCCTTGCCCTCGATCCGGTTACGAGATGGAGCGAAATCATCCTTCCCGGGTTCTCAAAGAGAAAAAATGCTGTACTGGAGCTTAAGACCAAGACGGCAAATACCAGGGGCCTCCTCGAATCAGGATATAGAGACCGGATAATCGTTTCGTGGTCCCTGAACAGTCCTTTTATATCACGCCGGGAAGAACACAGGGCAGCAAGTTTGACCAGGAGGCTTGAATGTGCGCGGGAGTGCCAATCAGCAGGGTTTACCATAGGATTTCATTTTGATCCCCTTATACTTCACAGAGACTGGATGGATGAATACAAAAGGACCGTCGATCTTATGGACAAACAGATCGAGCCTGAGGGAATTATCTGGATAAGCTTAGGATCGTTCAGATTTATGCCGGTGCTCAAGCCGATTATAAGGCGACGACACCCGGAGACATCTGTCTTAGACGGGGAGTTTGTTTTGGGTTTGGACGGAAAGATGCGCTATTTTAAACCGATACGCATGGAGCTTTATTCTTTTTTGAGGGAACTACTCAATCAATGGCACCCCGATTTAGGCGTCTATCTCTGCATGGAATCGGATGAAGTCTGGCAGGAGAGTATGGGATGGACTCCTGAAACCTCCGAGGGACTTTGCAATTATTTAGATGAACGTGTACGGAAGTTTTTTGGGTAGCAATCACCGGAAACATGTGCTAAAAAACTAAGTAGTGTCCATCAAGAAATGAGATAGTTTTTGCAAGGTCAAGGAAGAAAAGGATTTTAACCACAGGAATACACTAAAGTATTTCGAGGATTAAAATCCTTATCTGACGCAGTGATCGTGAAAAATAGCCATTTATGGATGGACACTAAGTAACCGTTCACGGGTTCAAAGATTCAGGCCTGTGAACGCCTGCGGAAAAGGAATGAAAAACAAATTACAGCGAGGAGAAAAAACTATGACAATTAAAGAACAGGTTGAGAACGCTCTTCAAAAGGTGAGGCCGTCACTCCAGGCTGATGGAGGGGACGTCCAGCTTGTTGATGTGGATGAAGATGGACTGGTCAAAGTGAAACTGATGGGTGCGTGCGGGGGATGTCCGATGTCACAGATGACGCTCAAAATGGGAATTGAAAAGATCTTGAAACAAAACGTCCCTGAAGTAACAAGCGTGGAATCCGTATGAGTCAATCATCATATGATGAAAATTACAATTTAAAGGAGCTATTATGGAGATCAAGAAAGTTGGTGTAGTTGGCGCAGGGGCCATGGGAAACGGCATTGCGCTGATGGCGGCCCGGATCGGCTGTGACGTTGTTATGAGAGATATCAAAGATGAATTTGTAGAGCGGGGATTAAGCAGTATTGACCGTTTTCTTTCAAAGAGCGTTGAAAAGGGAAAGATCGAGGCCGGGGAGAAAGAGGCGATATTAGGCAGGATCAAAGGAACAACTGATATGAGCCTTCTCAAGGATGTTGATTTCGTAGTCGAAGCCGTTATTGAGGATCTTGAATTAAAGAAGAGTGTTTTCAAAGAACTCGATGAACTCTGTGCACCCGAGGTGATTTTAGCCACCAATACATCGTCAATGTCTTTAACGGAAATTGCAGCGGCCACAAAGCGCCCGGAAAAGGTCTGCGGAATGCACTTTTTTAATCCCGCACCGATTATGCGACTCGTGGAGATAATCAGGGGATATTCAACTGATGATGAGACAGTTAAGGTTACAACCGAGCTTGCAGAGAAGATGGGTAAAATCGCGGTGGAGGTAAAAAAGGACTCACCCGGCTTTATCGTCAACAGGATTATGATTCCTCACATGTTAGAGGCAATAAAGATTGTCGAAGAGGGGGTTGCAAGCATTGAGGATGTGGATATTGCAGTCAAAAACGGCCTCAATTATCCGATGGGACCCTTTGAGCTGATGGACCTCACCGGCATTGATATTGCCTACTTCGTTTCTGAGTATTTTTATAAGGAATTGAATAAGGAATCCAAGTGGGTTTCTCCAAACCTGCTTAAGACTATGATCCGGGCGAATAAATTAGGAAGAAAAACTGGGGGAGGCTGGTACGACTACAGTAAGTAGCGAGGCCTGTTCACTTTTTTGTGCGGTATTAAAAAAAGGCAGTTCCATTATTCGGACTGCCTTTTTTAATACCGGTAAAGGGGGGCTGGTGACGCTACTTGTTTTTATGGCGCATCTTCTTGCGAAGTTTTCTGTATTTATGCTTTGTGATTTTTTTCCGACGCTTCTTGACAACACTACCCATTCGATACAACCTCCATGTGAGAATTGATTCTGAATTTAGAAATTCTAAAAGTTAAGGATTGAAAACAAGGATATTACCTTTTTAATAAATTAGTTATCAAATTTTAAGACCGTATGTCAACGTATATTTTCAAAGGGTCCGTGATCCTATGATTTTCCCGGCGGAGCGCCTTTTTTACATCCTGAGAGCCAAGTTGACATAATATACATTATCAGACTATTTTCATATTTCAACCCTTCACTCTGAGACCTTTATTAGCTCAAAATGCAGCAACCTTCTATGGCCCCTTCGCATTGTTCCGCTGTTCTTTCGACCCATATAGCCGTCGGTCCGCCTCTTCAACCAACGTTTCTGGTGTCAGATGATCAGCAAAAATAACACTGCCCGTGCTTGCCGTAATACCGCATTCTTCCTCAATCCCTTTTTGAATGCGGGCTGACATCATTTCGGCAATACCCTCATCCGCATCTATTAAAAGGACAGCAAATTCGTCACCACCGTAGCGGAAGCCTAAATCAACACCCTGTCGTACATTACTATTTATGACCTTTCCAACATTTTGAAGGAGTTCGTCGCCTGCCAAGTGCCCATACTTATCATTATATTGCTTGAAATCATCCAGATCAAGAAGGATCAATGCCAGATTATGTTTTTGTCTCTTGGCCCTTGGAATCTCGTCGTTAAGACGCGCATAGAAATGCCTCTGATTATAAAGACCGGTCAGTGAATCGGTGATGGATAATCTTTGCAGTTCTTGTCGTATATTTCGCTCGATTATGGCCCTCTTTATCTTGGCCTCCAACTCTTCAATAACAAAAGGCTTGTTGACAAAATCCGTGGCTCCAGTATTAATCACTTCAACGTAGTTAAATTCTCGGGAATATCCGGTCATTGCAATTACACAGGTTTCAGGATGGCTTCTTTTGATTCGCTTGATCAATTCGAGCCCGTCAATTCCAGGCATACGAATATCTGTAAGTAAAAAAGTATACGGTTTTTGCGTAAGCATTTCCAGGGCTTCTTCACCGCTAACCGCGGAATCGGCCTTAAAACCAAGGTGCTCTAACATGGCAACAATCGGTTCTCTTACAGATTCTTCGTCATCCACCACAAGGACAAACTCATCGCCATAATTGATGTTTTCTATTTCCATTTTTAAATCGGTACAGATTTTCGCTAATGATGAATTTCATTTTTTGCGAATTCATCAAGAAAAAAGTACCATTATTCTACAATCTCACCCCAAAGCGAGTTGAGAAAGGAACGTTTAATAGTTACTTTATGTAAGCTTCCTATTTGAGTGTTATTACTAATAAAATTTACCACCTTGTGTGACGCTGTTCGACCCGTTAGCTGCCCTCCCCTTTTACTCGAGCCTTCAACCAATACCTCTAATTGCCTTCCCTCAAGGGCTTTGTTCCTTTTGAGTGTTATCTCTTTTTGAAGGTCTTGCAGGACGTTCAATCGCGACGCCTTAACAATTTCGTCTATCTTGCCATCCATCTTCTCTGCAGATGTACCCTTTCTATCAGAATATTTAAAGGAAAAAAGTGAGTCAAACTCCACACGCCTGATAAGGCCCAGAGTCAGCTCGAAATCTTTATCCGATTCACCTGGAAAACCTACCATAACATCACTTGTGATGGCAATAGCAGGATTGATTTTCCTCAATTTGTCAATTAGCTCTAAGTACCTTTCCCGGGTATAACCCCGTTTCATGAGTTTAAGTATCCGGTTTGACCCTGCCTGAAATGGAAGATGAATATGGGGACAGAGATTCTTAATATAGTGAAAAGAGTGAATGAGATCATCGGAAAGGTCCTTTGGGTGTGATGTTGTAAAGCGGAGCCTCAGAAGCCTATTCAGTCTGCTCAGCTCATTCAAGAGTGCTGGAAAACCCCAATTTTTTTTCTCCCCTTCCCAGAGGTAGGAATTCACGTTTTGACCGAGCAGGGTTATCTCTTTGATCCCTTCTGAAAGCAAATTCTCCGCCTCAGCGAAAATCTCATCTGGGGGCCGGGAAATCTCGCGCCCCCTGACATAGGGAACAATACAATAACTGCAGAAGTTATTACACCCCTCCATAATTGAGATGTGACCCGTAATCCTTTTGTGGAAGTATCCCTTGCACGGAGCTGGTTGGGGGGGCGCCAGATCCAGACCAGTAGCCACGATTTTTCCTGAATGCCTGTCGATCCCTTCCAGTATCTCTTGAAACCGGCCCAACTCCCTTGGTCCTATAACGAGGTCAAGCTGCGGGAATCTTTTCAGCAGCTCAGGGCCTTTCATCTGGGCGAGACATCCAACCATGCCAAGGATTAGATTCGGGTTCCCCTTCTTGATGGAGGACATACGGCCCAGGAAACTGTATGCCTTCTGTTCAGGTTTGGCCCTCACGGCACAGGTATTGATCAGTATAAGGTCAGCATTATCCGGCGTGTTTACCGGAGAGAAACCGCTATTGACCAAGGATTGGGCCAGATAATCAGAGTCATAGTCATTCATCTGGCAACCCATGGTCTTAATATAGAAATTCCTTGGCAATGATATACCTTTCAAGAGGAGTGCCTAAAGTGACTAAAGTTTGAAGTGCCTAAAGTTGATGTTTTTTTCATTCGATGTCGGACCCTTCACTTGCCTGAACGTTCGATGTTTGATATTCGACGTTCATCTTTTATCTTAATTAAAAAGGATATAATTCCTTAATTTTAGGCACTTTCTCTATTCTCAGTCCTTCTTCATTTTTTAAAGAGTTTAACAGTTCAAAGACTATCTCTTCACATCCCGGCGCGATCGATACTTCGATTATTGCAGTATACGGGTCTAAAGTTGTAACTACGGCCATCCCGTCATATGATTCAAGAGTAAACCTGAGATAACTGATTTCCTTGCGGTCTACATGAAAAACCTGGGGTTGGATTGATGATGGATGATCGCCAATCATCAATCCTCAATCCTCTGCGTTGCTCCGCCCCACATGAGTTTGGTCCTGAGAATTTTGAAATAGCTGTGGTCAGGGGGCCTGAACAGGTTGATCTTTTCTCTTGATTTATGAATGTGCACCATATCATCATGATGAAGATCGAATCCTACTTGCCCATCAAATGTCAAGATAACGGTTCCTTCACTCTCCTTTCCCATCCTTATTCCGATAACAGCGCTATCCGGAACAATAATCGGGCGATTAGTCAGTGTAAAGGGGCAGATGGGCGTCAGGATGAAGCTCTCTATAGTTGGATACAGTATTGGACCGCCAGCCGATAAATTGTAGGCAGTCGAGCCTGTGGGAGTGGATATGATAAGACCATCGGCCCTGAAAGTAGTAAGAATCTCGTCGTCAATAGTAACATCAAGGTCTATGATTCTGGCCAAGGTGCTCTTGTTTATCACCACATCGTTGAGCACCTGAAAGCGGATCACCTCTGCATTATCCCGTATGACCCTGGTTTCGAGCATCACCCTGCTTTCCACATCGAGACCGCCATTTATCATTGTCTCAACAACGGGATAGATCCGGTTCAACGGGATGCAGGTCAGGAAACCCAAGCCCCCTAAGTTGACCCCTAAAATGGGAACACCATACCGGCCAATGCGGCGCGCTGCTCCCAAGAGAGTTCCGTCTCCCCCTAAGACAATGACCCAGTCGACGTCCTTTGGGATGATTGATGATTCTTTGCAAGTCCCGTTTACAGACCCCTCAGTATTCATCTCCTCTGAAAAAACAGCAATATCCCTTTTTCTGAACCACTCTCCGAGTTTTTCTGCTTCTGTTCTTGCCGGCTCGTAATGATGTTTATAGATTATTCCAACTGATGAAGAAGACATAGGAGTACTCTCAAGTTAAAAGTGACTAAAGTGAGTGAATGAAGTTTATCTGTTTTAAACCACTGCGCCGAGGGTGTACCACTACTCCTCGACAAAAAGCGGTACAATTTCAAAACGAGTTACATCCACCAACCCCCTGTCGGTCAGCTTCAATTCCGGGATCACAGGAAGTGCTAAGAAAGAGAGCGCCATAAACGGTTCGTCTAATTGACATCCAAGACCTGTAGCGGCTTCCTTAACGGCAGTTATGGATTTGACAAGAGGTCCCAGGGGTTGAGTTGACATAAGACCTCCTATCTCGAGGGGCACCTTTGCGAGAGTATCTCGTGCCCGCACCACGGCAAGCCCACCTCCCATATCTCTGACCACCTCGACCGCCCTGCAGATCTCTTCGTCATTGACTCCGGCGACGATCACGTTATGAGAATCATGGGCCACGGATGAGGCAATTGCGCCTTCATTAAGCCCGAAACCATGGACCAGCCCAAGTCCGATATTGCCGCTGCCTCTGTGTCTCTCCACAACAGAGAGCTTTAACAGGTCAGTTTCAACGTCTGTCTTTACGAACCCGCCTATTGATTCCACCTCTTCATAGCGTATACGGGTTATGATCTGTCCGGGCACCAGTTCTATCACCCGTGCCCTCCCCCCCGGATGAGGGATATGAAAATCCTCAGGGCTTAACTGAGCGATCTTTAACGGTTCATGTTGATCAAAGAGCGAATCTATCGGATTTTCGGGAAAGTCAATCAACTCTCCATCTTTCACGATCAGCCTGCCGTCTTTATACACAGAGGCAACAGCAAAATCATTTAGATCGTCCAAAACCACAATATCTGCGCGATAACCCGGGGCAATGGCGCCCCTCCCTCTGAGGCCAAAGTACTGGGCCGGGTTAAGCGTAGCTAACCGGATTGCCGTAACAGGGTCGAGCCCTGACTGAACTGCTTTTCTAACGACAAAATCGAGATGTCCCCTCTCCTGGATATCCTCAGCATGAAGGTCGTCTGAAACAAAGCAGAAACGACCTGAATTCTTGTCATTAACCAGTGGAAGCAGCTCGTCAAGATTCTTTGCGGATGTCCCTTCACGGATCATAAGCATCATCCCGTTTTCCATTTTTTTGAGTGCTTCTCTGCGATCGGTCGACTCGTGATCTGAACCGATCCCGGCGCTCAGGTATGCCTGAAGATCGTATCCGCTTAACATGGGGCAGTGGCCATCCAGGACCCGGTTACGGAACAGAATAATCTTCTCAAGGACCTGATCGTCTCCCATAAGGACACCAGGGAAATTCATCATCTCTGCCAGACCCACAACACGCGGTTCATCCATAAGTCCTTTTAGATCTGACGCCTTCAAGGTTGCGCCCGATGTTTCCAAATGAGTTGCCGGAACACAGGAAGGGGCCGTAAAAAAGATGTCAAAGGAGAGAGAGCGGCTTTCTTCCAACATGTAATTGATCCCGGCAAGGCCCATGACATTGGCGATTTCATGAGGGTCAGCCACAATAGCGGTGGTTCCATGTACAACAAGTGCTGCAGCAATGTTAGAAGGAGTGAGCATGCTGCTCTCTATGTGCAAATGGCCATCAATCAGGCCTGGGGCGATCCATTTGCCGCTCACGTCGACCTCTTCTTTCCCGTGATACTCTAAGCCAATGCCAACGATGACGCCGTCAAATACTGCCACATCCGCTTCCTGAATTTTTCCGGAAAACACGTTTACGACCCTTGCCCCTTTCAGGACAAGATCGACCGAGGTTTTTCCTCTGGCGGCCAAGATTCTTTTTTTCAAGGCATTGACCCTATCATCCATAGCATTCCTACTCAAGTTTCGCACCCCATAATTAGAAATGTAGGGTCGGTTTTAACTTCGACCACTTGATCGAATTATTCGAGAGTACGTTCTAAAATTCATAATCATACTCGTAATTATAATCATATTCTTTTACAGTCTATTTTAGGGATGTTCGATTATGATTACGATTATGATTATGAGTAAGAAAATAATCTGATTTCAATACGGGGCTAAACACTAAACACGAAATACAAAACACTCTTGTGAAAAGATCTATTTTTTGCGAAACCATCAATTTTCGATTCTTAACGTGTCACCTTTCCAATAACAAACCATTCTTCAGTCAAATTTGACGTGGTATCAACAAGAAGATGAACGATATTCAAGTCAGGATAAAGACCTTTAAGATCTTCCAGGTCCACGGGTTCAAATTTCTTCACGTTGTTCGTATATGCCTGCTCTGTCAGGGCGTTGGACTCGTAATTCTCTTTAGTTCGTTTGGAGATACGCCTGAGGGATACCTCCTTGGGGCATTGCGTCTGCTGGATGATTAGCTTCATCCCATGTTTGGCTGCTACCTCGGCAGCGCGTCTCCTCAGAGCCTGGGTTACGAATGTGGCGTCTAAGATAATGCCCTCCCCTTCTGCCGCTGATTCATCGGCCATCCTGAACATCTCGTCATAAACAAGCGTCCTTTTTTTCATGCTGGAAGCTACCTTCTCATCGAAGATGTCCTCATTCTTAAGCACCTCAAGACGGATCAGGTCCGACCTTAGAATCCTGTAGCCTTTTATATCGGCGATTACTTCTGTGGTCTCTGTCTTGTAAGATGCAGGGAGTCCACAGGCTATCAGGACGGTTTTGGCCCCCAACTCTCTTTTTATGAAATCAACAAAAGCTTCCCTCATAATAACACTCCTCTGGTCAGCAATTCAGAAATTGCGAAAATCCCTGAATTCCTCAATCCCTTAATTCCCAAATTCTTCTATATACGAGTATGCAAGCTGAAAGTATTTCTTGGCGATATGAACAGCCTCCTCCTTTTTTTTCGCATCGATTGATTCATCATCCAACTGAAACCCGTTTACCTTCCCTCTAACAAAGGCCCGGTAGACCTTATAGAAGGTGAGCAAAAGGTCCACATCTCCTTCTTGTGCAAGCGCCTTGTAGTCCTCCCACAAGATCTTGGCAAGGCGTTCTCCCCCATGGTATTCCAGGTCCATTAGAAGGAAGGCGATATCTGCAATCGTATCACTGTAGCGAAACCGGTCGTTAAATTCAATACAGTCAAAAACAGGGAGATCTTCTGTGAGACATATATGTTCCATGTGAAGATCGCCATGGCAATCCCTGATCTTCCCTCCTTTTATCCTCTCGAGGAAAAGATCCCTGTTAACAATGTAGAAATCGCCTGTCCATCTCCTTATCGACTGGAAATGCTCTTCTGAAATGGTTATCCCGACATACTTCTCAACCTGCTCGAAATTTTCATCTGTATTGACTTTAAACCTTTCAGGTTCACCAAATTCATCTATCTCGGCGGTCCTTAAGGCGCCCGAGTGAAATTCGGCAAGGACCTCGGCAATCCTTTTCAAGTGGTTTTGGGTGATCGCATCTCTTGCAAAGAGCGATTTCATCAGCTTCTCAT
>SDBS01005004.1_pt1 | contig 12970 bp, 12 predicted proteins | sample 2277091 | NCBI WGS metagenome assembly SDBS01 (sample SAMN10404972, study PRJNA504765) | marine sediment metagenome | isolation source: marine sediment core GS10_PC15, 163 cmbsf | place: Arctic Ocean: Southern Knipovich Ridge | collected 2010 | reverse complement strand
GGTCATCAGGACCCAAAGGGTCATCAGGACCCAAAGGGTCATCAGGACCCAAAGGGTCATCAGGACCCAAAGGGTCATCAGGACCCAAAGGGTCATCAGGACCCAAAGGGTCATCAGGACCCACTTATATCTGTCCGCGGCGCCAATTTTATTTCAAAATTAACATTTGGGGAACAGAGAAGGGATTTTAATGTCGAAGTGGTTAGGTTCCTATTTGCAGCAGGATTAACACTCCTCACTTGAATACACCTTAATCCCACTACGTGGAACTCCCTCGATTTATGCTGGCAGAACCGGACTTACAGGTGTAAGTACATCTCTAAATCCAGAGTGTCAATAACTCTAACCCGCGGTGTGTTATCTTTTATTTCCGGCTGAGGGTTTGCTTTAAACCAAACTACTTAAACCGCAATCTGTAGTACTAAAAAAAACCCGGGCAATCGAGGCTTTTTCAATGAATTAAATAGCTTTTACGTTTGCAGCCTGTAAACCTTTTGGCCCTTCTTTTATTTCAAAAGAAACCTCTTGATTTTCAGCTAATGTTTTAAAACCGTCGGTTTCAATCTCGGAATAATGGACAAAAACATCTTCTCCATCATCTCTGCTGATAAATCCAAAACCCTTTCTCTCGTTAAACCATTTTACTCTACCTGTTGGCATAAACTTTACTTCCTCCAATAAAATATTTTCAGTCCCACAAGACAGATCTTATGAACCGTACTACTATTGAAAATTTTTGTCAACTCTTTTTTTCATTTAATTTTCACGTCATGACGGTTGTGCCCGTACACAAATAAAAACGAACATTCAACGGTAATATCATAATATTTGAATCAATCCAAAACAATACGTTCACCGGTCTCCGCGGATTTCAAGCCGGCGTCCAGAACCTGCATCCCTTTCATGCCGTCGTAAAAATTAGGCTCTATAACCGTGTTCCTGTCGATTGCCGCAAGAAAATCCACCGCTGCATGTACAAACTCGTGCTCCCAGCCGATTATGTGCCCGGGCGGCCACCAGTTCTCTATATATGAGTGTACCGGTTCTGTCACAAGGATTGTTCTAAACCCCTGTGAATATTCAGGGTCCTCAAGCGAATAATATTGAAGCTCGTTCATTCTTTCAAGATCGAATAATAAACTCCCTTTGCTTCCGTAAAGCTCAAAATAGTTGTAGTTTTTACGTCCTGTTGCGAATACAGTGCTGTCGAACGAACCCAGGGCCCCGTTCTCAAACTCAGCGAGCATGAACGCTGCGTCCTCGACCGTGACCTTGCCTTTTTTATTTCCTTTGACAATCCCTTTAAACGTGCCTGAAGCTGTCTCGTCCGGAAGCGGCCTTTCTTTAATAAAGTGTGCTGTCATGCCGGTCACACTCCTGATTTCACCGACAAGAAACCTTGCCAGATCGACATTGTGGGAATTGATGCCCCCTTGCGGGCCCGAGCCGGCGATCTCCCTGCGCATATGCCAGGTCAGCGGGAAGTTCGGGTCCACGATCCAGGACTGCAGGTAACAACCCCGCCAGTGGAAGATCCTGCCGATCCTTCCTTCATCAATAAGTTTTTTTGCGAGCATGACCGCCGGGCATCTCCTGTAATTATGATTCAGATAGTGCTTGACCCCGTTTTCTTCGGCGACCTCATACATCTCTTTCGCTTCTTCATAACTATTTGACAGCGGTTTTTCACAAAAAATATGTTTTCCCGCGTTTGCGGCTTCCACAACAATATCACGGTGGATATTCGGAGGCGTGGCTATGTCCACTATATCTATGTCATCTCTGCAAACCATTTTTTTCCAGTCGGTTTCCACTTCCTCCCATCCCCATCTGCGGGCAAAACTTTTCAACTGCTCTTCATTCCTTCCGCAGGCAACCTTCATCACCGGTTTTACATCCATATCAAAGAAATATGGAGCGGTTTTCCACGCGTTGCTGTGAGCTTTCCCCATGAATTTATGGCCTATAATTCCAACATTCAGCGTTTTCATACGCTACTCCTTTTATGGAATTTTAATTTGACATATTAAAAAAAAAATACAGCTTTCCGGACGCTTTCAGCTTTGAAGTTCTACAGGCATCCCTTTTACAAGCGACAGGTTTGCCGCGACAACAGCCCTGACCGCAGCCAGCCCGTCATACCCGTTTACAAGGGGCCGGCTGTCATTGATAATACTGTTAATAAAACTTTTCATCTCGTCAACATAACCGTCCCTGAACCTGTTGCGCCAGCTTTTAAAAGCATTTTCTTTTATAGTTCCATTCATGTCACAGGACAAAAATGCTTCTCCTTTTATCTCGCCGATGCTGATAAGCCCCTTTGTCAGTACGATCTCCGTTCTGGCGTCGTATCCATAACCAACAGGACAGGTGCCGTCAATAGTACCGATCACATCATTTTTAAACCTGACAGTGCAGACTGCGTTGTCATAAAAGTCAGGGTAATCATCTTTAAGATCTTGCACTTTTCTGTTAACAGCTTCCGCGTATATTCTGGTATAATCACTTCCGGCAAGCCACCTTGTAGAATCAAAATCATGACTGTTTACCTCGCCAAAGAGACCGTTACTTTCCGAAACATTATAAGTCCACGGGGGCGGCAGGCCCGGCCCTCTTCCCACTGATTTGATGATCATAACCTCGCCAAGTTCACCGTTTGTAATTACCCCTTTTGCGCGGAGGAAGGCAGGGTCGAACCTTCTCATAAACCCTATCTGCAGTTTTACGTTGTTTTTTCCGGCAGCTTCGATCATTGCGAGAGCCTCATCCTCCCTGATGGACATAGGTTTTTCACAGAAAATATGCTTTTTCTCCATTGCGCATCTGACAGCGATATCTTTGTGCGTGAATGTCGGTGTCACGACTACGGCCGCGTCGAAAAGATCCATTGACAAAGCGTCGTCAAGGCTGGTAAAAATATTTTTTACGCCAAGCTCACTGCCTTTCTCATCAAGTGTATTTTCATTACTGTCCACTATGCATGTAAGCCGGGCATTCTTAATGCTGTCGACAATATTCCTGCCGTGTACCATACCGGCCCTTCCCGCGCCGATGAGACAAAATCTGATTATTTCCATTTTCCGCCTTCTTCAAAAAGAATTTTACGTTGTAAATATTAAAGCAATAAATCATTTTGTCAATATTTAATATTTTCCATCTTTCAGGATAAACGGTTTTGGTGAAGGGTTTTATCGTCTCGATGTAACGGTGTTTTCAGTCGATGGGTCGAAAGGCGGTTCAGAAACTTTCACATTCGAAGTAACCGACACAGTTGAGATAAATCCTGCCGGATTACCTTGACATAAAACCTGCCGCATTTTATCCTCTTAAACCAGAGTTAACTTTAAAAAATGTAAATGGATGGAATAATACCATGAAAGCCCGACTGGTTCCTGTTTATTTCAAATCAGAAAAAGACGAAGAATTCTCTGATCAGCTTACGAGGTTAAGAGAGCTGCTGGCTGAAGAGGCGGATATTTTAAAACCGGCGGCACTGGGACCCGCACTTCCCGAAGCAGATGCTGTAATATTTCCTCAGCTTCTTGGCGACGCGTTCAAACAGATCGACGCCATTAAAAAGATCAAAATTCCGTTGCTGGCTGTTACATCCGAATTCGGGACGGTTGCAATGTGGGACTGGGAAATAGTCAATTTTTTAAAATCCGAGGGATTGAAGACTTTTGCTCCGTACGATCTGGAGCAGACAAAAACGATCTGCCGGGGGCTCGGCATTAAAAGAGAGATGAAAGATACAAAATTTGCCGTCTATCAGGACAACCCGGGAGATGGCATGCAGGCGAGTATATTCAAACGTTTTTACTGGTGGGAGGACAGGTGCACCAGGCTTATAAAAGAAAAGTTCGGTGTTTCCATACTGAAAAAAAGCTACAAAGCACTTGCTGAAAAGGCAAAAAATATTTCCGACCGGGATGCGGATGAAGCATGGAAGAAGTGGAAGTCAAAGACAGAAGGCGTTTCACGGAGGGCACTCCTGAGCGCGGTCAAACTTTATATTGCAGTAAAGGGTGAGATCGAACAGGATGCTTCCATAAAAGGTGCCGGCATGAACTGCCTCAACGAATCCTTTTATTCGGACACGACCCCCTGCCTTGCGTGGAACATGCTTTTCGAGGAAAAAGGATTTATATGGGCCTGTGAAGCCGACACAATGGCTTTGCTGACAACCTACATCTTACAGAAAACCTTGAATGCTCCTGTAATGATGAGCAACATATACCCGTTTCTCATGGGAATGTCAGCGCTGAAACACGAAAAAATCAAGAATTTCCCGGATGTCCCTGAACCCGAAAATCATCTTTTAGTAGTCCATTGCGGATATCTGGGTGTAGTGCCTGAGTCTTTCTCAGATCTGTGGTCACTCAAACCGAAAGTTCTGGAGATAGTCGATGATAATGCCACTGTAATCGACGCGCGTATACCGGCAGGCCCAGTTACACTCGCAAAGCTGCATCCCGGACTTGACAAAATAGTAGTAGCGGAAGGTGAGCTTGAAAACTACGCCCAGTACCCGGGGTCTGACTGCAGAAACGGTGCTGTTATAAAAATAAAAAACGGACGTAAATTGATGAACGCGTTTTACTCCCACCACAACTGTATAATCAACGGGCACCCGGGAGAAAAAATCGACATCCTCGCAAAAATATTTGATCTTGATATCGAGGAAGCATAATCATTGGAAGCACAGCGTGAAAGGGACCCTGAAAGATCGAACCTCAAAAAAACCGGCGATCTGCTTTTGGGCATAGACCTTGGCACTTCGGGAGTCAAGGTCGGCATTTATAATACCGGGGGACAACTTCTTGGACTGGGACGCTCATCTAAATACGATGTGTTTTCACCACAGCCTGGCTGGTCTCAAAGCGACCCCGAGTCCTGGTGGGAAGCGCTGATCCTTTCCATTCAGGATTCATTCAGCAAAGCCCGAATAAAAGGCCAAGATATAAAAGCCGTAGGGTTGTCTACCATTTTCCCGGTTGTCATACCCCTGGACCCGGACGGTTTCCCGACCCACCCCGCTATTCTCTACAGCGACCGAAGAAGCATAAAACAGGTCAATGATATATGCCGCAGGATGCCCAGGGAAAAATATCAGGCGATCACCGGAAATGTCCTGGTCCCCGGCAACTGCTCGGTTGCGAGTATGGCGTGGCTCAGGGACGAAAAACCGGATATTTATGATTCCGCAAAGGTCCTCGGGTCCGCGAATACCTATATTACCGCGAAACTGACGGGCAGTTTTTATACGGATACAACAAATGCCGCTCAATCGGGACTCACGGATATAAACAAACCGTGGCAGTGGTCGGAACAGCTGTGCGCCGTATGCTCTATTGACATTGACCGTCTTCCGGGTATAAAATATCCCGATGAAGTTATCGGAAGCATCAGCAGGGCAGTTTCGAAAAAAACCGGTTTGAAAACAGGCACCCCCGTAGTTTGCGGCTGCGGTGACGCCGTTGCATCACCCTTAGGAGCAGGGGCCCACGCTGAAGGGTCTATCGTGTATACCGCGGGTACAACTGACTGCGTAACTGTCGGTCTCTCTAAACCGACAAAGGACCGGAGATGGGTAAGCACCGCGAATATCCCGCATAAAAGCTGGTGCGCGATCGGAACCACAACATCAAGCGGTGCTTCCATAGAATGGTTTAAAAAAGAGTTTTATCAACCAAAATACAAAAACAGGCGGTCAGGACCCGATATCTACAAAATAATGACAGAGCTTGCCGGGTCATGCCCTCCAGGCTGCAGAGGTGTACTCTACCTCCCCTATCTACAGGGAGAGCGGACCCCTTTGTGGGACCCTCTCGCGCGCGGCATGTTCATCGGTCTTAAAACCTCTACTTCAATCGGTGAGCTCACCCGCGCTGTCTTTGAAGGCACAGCACTATCTTTGAGAGACGTCATTGAGTGCCTCGAGGGAGTAATTTCCACTCCGGTAAAAGAGATACGCGCAGTCGGGGGGTGCACGAAAAGCAGGTTTTGGAACCAGATAAAAGCCGATGTTTTAGGGAAACCGATCGACGTGCTTCAATTCCAGGAAACCGGGAGCCTCGGCGCCGCCCTCCTTGCCGGCATCGGGTCAGGTATTTACAGGTCCTACGAAGAAGCAAGCAGTGTGGCACGTGAAGTTATCGAGGTAAAACGAGTTGAACCTGACCCTGTTAACAGGGAATTGTATGATGAGCTTTTTTCCATTTACAGGGAAGTGTACCCAAATATCAAAGGATCGATCCATCGGCTTGTAAAAAACATTGAAACAGCAAAAGAAAACGATCAAACAAGTTAATCCGGCGCGCAAAACAGGCGTAAAGAATTAGTTCTTGATATAAATAACAAAACATCCTGTAAGAATTAAGGCCAGATGCCTCTTATTTTATAATTATTCAGCAAACGTGTCACCGCGACAATACCTGCAGCCGTGCGCATATCAACATTATGTTTCTCCTTTTCCTCCCACACGGTTTTGAAAGCCGCTCTCATCCACCCCTGAAGTTTTTCGTCTACAAATTTTTCGCTCCAGTGGTCGCCGTTCCTGTTTTGAACCCACTCGAAGTACGATACGGTCACACCCCCGGCATTCGCGAGAATATCCGGAATCACGACTTTTCCGTTTCTGTGCAGTATTTCATCGGCTTGGGGTGTGCAAGGGCCGTTTGCAGCTTCAGGTACAATTGCTGCTTTTATTTTATCAGCGTTCCCGCTTGTAATGACATTTTCCAGAGCGGCAGGTATAAGAATATCAACGTCCAGCTCTAAAAGCTGTTCATTGGTGATAGTGTTAGCCCCCGGGCAGTGGCTTCTGCCCTTCCGTGCGACCCGCCGACCTCTATCGGTTTTCCTCTACACGACCCTAGAACCGTGCCCCCGGTAATCATGGAGTATGTATCTGTCATCCACGCCATTATCTGCGGGGTTGTGTAAACATCCGGAGCGGGAATGTCTTTATCGGGTCCTATAATAGGAGCAATGGATGCGGCGTATCGCCGGGAAAGACGTTCGAGCTCTCCTTTGCTGAGGTCCTTGGGCTGTACCGTGATCCCGCCTTTCGCGCCGCCATATGGCAGGTTCATTACCGCGGTCTTCATACTCATCCACGCTGCCAGTGCTTTCACTCCATCGAGGTCAACATTCGGGTGAAAACGGATGCCTCCCTTCGTAGGCCCCCTGATGTCACTGTGCTGAACTCTGTACCCTTTAAAGATCTTTATTTCCCCGCTGTCCATCTCAAGCGGGAGGCTGATTTCCAGAATACGCTGAGGGTGTTTCAGGATCTCTATGAATTTGCGGTCTTCTTCTAAAATGAATTTTTCTACCTTGTCGAGCTGTTTACAAAAATTTTCAAATGGATTGGTTTCAGCCATTGCTTATGTTCTCCCGGTGTATGCAATTTTTCAAGAATTAATGATAAAAAATTAACAATATTATTATGCAAAACTATAATAATAAATACACTGCTTTGTAGATAAAAAAAACACAATAGACAACCAGAAGTTTTATTGCGAGGAGTTAAAAACAAATGGCAGTTCTGCGGATGACTCTGCCTTATCAGCTATCCCGGGAAATTCAATGCAGGACTACGCTGAATACTGGTATATGTCGCCGATTAACGACGTCTATTTAAGACATTTCTTAAAAGCCGTAAAACCCCCTATTTAATTTTCCTGCCGTAAATTATTTTCAGTGTGGATTCGTCGCCATAATCTCCCCAGGTCTCAATGACCTCTTTCATACCGGCGCTGGCAACAACTTTCTGCCATGCCTCCCAGCTTTCAACATCGATATCCTCTACTATCTGGTATGGAGACTCCCCCTGTTCTGCGCCTTCGATTTCATAAACCTCAAAACGATGGCACCCGGGTTGAAAGGGTGTAACTTTCTGGTCAAGGCTGACCGACCATTTCCTGTACTCCTCGATCGACACTCCAGGTTTCAGATTGTACATAACAAACACCTTTTGCATATTCTCCCCCTTAAACTAAAGTTTTTTACACGCTGAACACAACTCAAATATTATTTTGATATTTTGAACCCGATATTGACATGCAGTCCCTTTTTTTGTACCCTTTACTACAGCAAATAAACAGAGTTTGAAAAGCAGAGACATTATACCATGAATCAGGAACAAGTAAAAGAAAAACTACTGCAACTAAACAGAAACGTCGAGGATTTTTCACTGCTGTTTTCCGGAAAAAAAAGCAGGAAGGTAAACGGGCTTTACAAACCGGATAGCAGGGAGATAATTATCCACAACAGAAATTTTAATGACGATAACCCCCTGATCTATACAGCTATTCACGAATTCGCGCACCATATTCACTTCACGGGATCTCCTTTGCCAATCTCATCCAGGGCGCACACAAAAGAGTTCTGGGGGATTTTCCACTCCCTCCTTTTTAATGCTGAAGAAAAAGGTGTCTATGTCAATATATTTGAAACAAATAAAGAATTCATCGAACTCACCGGGGAAATAAAAAACAACTACCTCTCAAAGAACGGAGAACTGCTGAAAGACCTGGGAAGGCTCCTTATCAAAGCAATCAAGCTCTGTGAGGAACACAGCATAATATTCAATGACTACATCGACCGGGGGCTCAAGCTCAGCAAGGCAACGGCAAACACGCTTATAAAGATCCACACAATGGATATTACCCCTGAAGTAGGATTTGACAATATGAAACTCCTGTCCAGGATAAAGGACCGCAATGAGCGCGAAGAGATCGAGAAAGCGTTCATAGACGGAGACACAGCCGATATGATCGAAGCAAGGCTTTCAAAAAGATCAAGACCCAAAAACAGCATAGAGCTGCTTAAAAATGAAAAACACCGCATCCTTCGAACCATAGAAAACCTGAATAAAAAGCTCAAAATTATTAATGAGAAGATCAATTATTTAAAAACCTGATATTTGTAAATCATTGACAAAAAGAAAATTTCGAGGTAGTACTATGACCGGACGATCTCCCTGAGAGCGGAGGTAGGAGCATGCGATGTTCCCTGCCGTGCTGTCGCAATAGAGGATTGATCATGATGCATCTGTATTGGTGTCAAAAGTCTTCAAATAAATGCAAGGGGAAAGAAATGCCTGTGGTTACAGTTCTCGGGGACGTAGAGCCGGAATCGCTGGGAATAATTGTTCCTCACGAGCATATTTTACTTGATGCGTGAAGCAGTATTGTCGAAAAAAGAAATCTTTCTGAAAAAAGGGAGATATCAAAGAAAAATCTTTATTACCAGAAAGTGACAATGTCAAATCTGGGCGCATTGTAGCTGGACGTGACCGCGGTGAGGGATAACCTCATGCTGCTGGATGCGGATGTTGCTGTCGAAGAGCTCATGGAGTTCAAAAAATACGGCGGGCCCGGGTACGCTCACATTTTGAGGACCATCGTTCCATACATGAGAATGCTGGGCTTTTCCGAGGAGCAAATAAACACCCTGATCTTAAAAAACCCTCAGAAACTGCTATCCCTGCCTAATTAGTTCCTGGTGACAAACTCCAGGTTTTTACCTGGCTAAGGGGTAGAACATACCGCCAACGAAGGCTGCCTGAGGGAAATGTCTGGTATTCGGACGTTTCGAAACGGGGGGTCAACTTCAATGGATATAAGGAGATTGTGTTCATGAATTCCAGAGACTTGATTTTCTCGGCTTTAAAACAAAGAAAATTTACAGGCAGGGTGCCCTGGTCCTTTAATTTCGGGGCCAGCCAGGGTTTTAACCCGACGCTTTTAAAAAACTTCAAGGAATACGAGAATATTTCCGGACCGGTTTGCGAGTATTTCGGCTATGATGTATTTCCCGTTCTTGACCCCGATGGAGACTTTTCGAAGGTCGGCCTCGGGGCCCTCGCTTCAGGTATTAACTATTTGGACAATGGTATAAAGATAGAGGATTATTACGACACCGCGGAGCTTCCGGAGAACGGTTACCTGGATTCCTGGGGCATTTATCACTACCCCTGGAAACTGGACCCGACTTTTGAAGTGTACATTTCTCCCCTGAAGAACGTGACCGACATCGATGTCATAAAAAATTTCCCCAAACCGAAGGTAGACTTGACCTCCCTTGAAGAAGCCCGGCAGGATATTGAGAGAATAAAAAAGGAAAAACAAAAGATGACAGTTACCTACGCGGGATCTTTGTACGAATGGGTAAAGAACATCAGGGGCGAAGAAGTTTTTTTTATGGACCTGCACGATAATCCCGAAGCTATCCGCGTATTGATCGATAAAGTTTCGGATTTTACGCTTTCTCTGGCCTCCAGTCTCCAGGAAGCAGGGCTTGATATTCTTTCATTTTATGATGATTTCGGTGCGCAGGACAGGTTGCAGATCGATCCTGCGCATTGGAGAAAGTTCGTAAAACCGGGCTGGGCAAAGATCTGGAAAAAGGTCAGGGAAAACGACCCTGACACCATCATTTTTTTACACTCCTGCGGCTGTATCGAAGAAGTAGTTCCCGACCTGATCGAGATCGGTCTCGATGTGCTTCATCCTATCCAGCCCGAGACGATGGATGTGTACAAAATAGCCGGGAACTATCAAAAAGACCTTGCGATCTGGGGGACGATAAGCTGCCAGAAAACCATCCCTTTCGGGACACCCGGTGATGTAGAATCAGAAATTAAAGACCGGGTCGAAAAAATAGGTAAAAAAGGAGGTTTGCTAATATCCCCGGCCAATATCATGGGGCCTGAGGTGCCAATGGAAAACATCAGGGCCTATCACGAAGCCTGCGAAAAATACTGTAATATGTAAAAGTACAGACTGAACCTTTATTGGATCTCAGATAGCAAATTACCACATTAAAATTTAATTGTTGATATTTCTTTATCCGTCTGTGGGTATTATTTTAATTACAGAGATGAAAAAAGACGTGAGCGCCGGCACAGTATTTGATATAAAAGAGTTTGCCATTCATGACGGACCCGGAATTCGCGTGACCGTTTTCATGAAAGGCTGTCCGCTCAGTTGTTCATGGTGCCACAACCCTGAAGGCATTTCACCGGAGCCTCAGGTGGTCCGGCATGCGGACGGTGAAAGGCTGGTCGGCAAAAGCTATTCACCGGAAGAGTTAGCTCATTTAATAAACACAAAAAAAGAAATTCTAAGGGCCAATGATGGCGGTGTAACATTTTCCGGCGGTGAACCGCTGTCGCAGGCGGGATTCATCTCGGAGGTCATAGAACGGCTCGACGGGGTCCATGTGCTGCTTGACACATCGGGGTACGGCAGTAAAGAGGATTTCACATCCCTGGCGGGGCGCTGTGACCTTGTATATTTTGATCTTAAGATAATTGATAATCAAAAGCACAGAGAATACACCGGAAATGACAATAAGAAAATCCTGCAAAACCTGAATGTTTTGAGCAGGCTCGGTGTCCCGTATGTTATACGTGTCCCCTTAATTCCCGGTGTCACGGATACTGATAAAAATCTTTCTGACATAGCCGAAACCGTTTATGGACTTCCAGGACCGGACAGGTCACGCCCAGGCCAGCACTGCACCGGTTCTGCAGGCGCCGGCCTCCGGAGCACAGGCTTTCGGGGCAAGAACATGCCTGGGGTCGAATTATTGCCCTACAACAGGGTAGCGGGTGGTAAATACGGCTCAGCCGGCATGGAATTCAGGCCCGGTTTTGATGAGTCGGTGGTTGTGAACCTGAACACGGATATTTTTAAAAATAACGGATTAGAGGTGAAAACGGTATGAATGAGCGGCTTGCAAATCTTAAAGACCGCGCGCGCGACAGGGCGTACAAGAAATATCGTTCCGGGAAGACGCCGGATTTTATCACCGAGTTTGATAACGGGAACCTTACCTGGGTACAACGCGTGTCCAGGCTTACCCTCCGGATGTGTGAAGCCCAGGAGGCCGTAATTGAACCAGGGGAACGGATCGTTTTTACCCAGACAACCGCTCCTGTGTCTGATGTTTATTCTGTGGAAGAGTGGGCTAAAATATCCAAAGGAAGGACCCTGCATGAGGGGCAAGCTGTAGTTAGCAATATATGCCCCGATTGGGGCTTGATCCTCTCGCAGGGAATGCTCGGCAGGAAAGAAACCGCCTTAGTATCAAGGCAAAAACACATGGATGATCCGGAAGCGGCCATGTTTCTCGATTGTGTCGTCGAGACGATCGACGCGCTTCTCGGGTTAACTTCGCGCTACGCAGAAAGGGCAGACCAGCTCGGGTATGAACAAATTGCCCATACTCTTGAGGATGTGCCCGCCAATCCTCCGCGGTCTTTTCATGAAGCGCTGCAGTTTCTGCGTTTCGCGTACGCGGTCCCCTGGTTTATAGGCCACTACCAGCTGGGGTTCGGCCGCTTTGACCAGTACATGTGGCCTTATCTCGAGAAAGACCTTGGATCAGGCAAGCTGGGTATAGAAGCTGCCGAAGAACTTCTTGCTGAATTCTTTATTTCCTTGAACAGGGATACCGACCTGTTTCCCGGTATCCAGCCGGGTGACAACGGTCAGACCCTGGTTATCGGCGGTGTAAAAAGGGACGGGAGCGATGCAGTAAACGAGCTCACGAAGATGGTCCTCCGGGTCACCGAGCAGGTGGCCATGATAGATCCGAAGATAAACCTCAGGGTAACATCAAAAACGGACCTGGAGTTGCTGCAGCTGGCAGCAAAGCTCACCGCAAAGGGGCTCGGGTTCCCGCAGTATGTAAATGACGATCTGGTCATACCGGCATTCGTCTCCCACGGTTATGAGCTCGAAGACGCCCGCGAATACGCTGTTGCGGGATGCTGGGAGCCGATAATCCCCGGGAAGGGTATGGAGTTTGTCAATATAGGGGCAGTGTCATTCCCGGCAGCAGCTGATAGAGGTATAAAGGAAGGGTTTGCCGAAGGAGGCAGTTTTGAGGATATACTCAATAGAACAGCCCGGGATATTGAGGAACAGGTCTTCAGGACCGCCGATAATTACAAAAG
>SDBS01005003.1_pt1 | contig 12972 bp, 8 predicted proteins | sample 2277091 | NCBI WGS metagenome assembly SDBS01 (sample SAMN10404972, study PRJNA504765) | marine sediment metagenome | isolation source: marine sediment core GS10_PC15, 163 cmbsf | place: Arctic Ocean: Southern Knipovich Ridge | collected 2010 | reverse complement strand
GATTTTAATAACAACAATCCCAGGATTACAAAAATGCATGATAAACCTATTATCAGATAATAAATTCCTTTTATTTCGTTTCTTGCGGGATCATAAAGTGGGGAAAATGTCAGTGGAACTAATGCGATCCCGATGAAATTTCCAGCATTTACCAAGCCAGCTAACACACCCCTTCTTGATGGAGATAATATTTGGCTATAAAAGAGAATTACTGGAAGAAGAATCCCTCCTGAAAGCCCTGAAAAACCCAATCCTAAACCAACTTGGATTAAATTAGAATTAATTGTAATATTATCAACAGTGACCAATAAAATTAAGCCAATAAATAAAGTAATCCATCCAATCATCAATGCTAAACCAGGACCTTTAAATTTTATTATAATTCCCAAAGATAAACCTGCTATAGCTCCTATTAATCCCGATATTAATAGAAGGTTTCCAATTATGGTTTCACTGAATGCTTCTGATAATGCTCTAGAGGTCCAAATATTTATTGCTAGAAACGTATGTGAAATCAAAAAACTTGAACTAATCAGCAGAATGATTGAAGGTCTTTTAATTTCTAAAGAAATATCTGATATAAGCTGCCTCATTCCTCCACCTAAATTTTCTTGTGGAGGTCTTTTTACGAAAAATAGCAAAAACAGAGAAAGAATTCCAATTGAAAAGAATAGAATATACACTGATTCCCAACCCAAAATAACCATTTGGCCTGCAATAAATGGTCCAATTCCCACCATTAAATTTGCAATAGCACCTAAATAACCCATTTTTTTTGGTATATCTGCTTTTCTAGAAATATCTGAAATTAAAGCGATAAGAACTGGATTTACAAAACCAAAACCAATCCCGGCTATGACATTTGAAATTATAAACATTTCAAAAGAAATTGATAACATCGAAATTAACATTCCGGTGTTAAAAATTACCAAACCACCAATAATCACAGGAAATCTACCCTTGGAATCAGAAATTGCTCCAGATATTAATTGAATTAAAGCAAATGGAACCATGAAAGCCGTAATGGAAAATAATACTTGATCATTTGTAACATTGAAATCTTCAGAAATAGCTCGCTGCAGAACTTGAATAACATTTCCCGTTAATGGTCCCAAACCAAATAGAATGTAAATCACAATTTCTAAAAAATTCTTTTTCTTTGTTTGAATTTCTCCTTTTTCTGCCAATTTCCCCACTGAATCTAGGTATTGCTATTATTTAAGCTTCGAATTATTAAACAGTTCCTCTTAATAAAATTAGGAAGTGATTGATATTATATTCTAAACCATCCTTACGGTATTTTAGCCATTTTTTATCACTTTTTCAGCAAGATTAATCCAAAAATAATCAGGCTGTTTGGAGGAACGAGTGCGTAATTTAAAGGATCAAAATTGATCATTAAGTAGATTGCATCAATTTTGTCTAAAGCCCTTATTTCAAACCCTAATGATATATTTGTATTCTCTCTCTTAGCATGTGCATATTCGAACTCATATAAGGGAGATCGACTTTTAAGAAATTCAATTATTTTATCTGAAAAAAATCAAATTCTCCCGGGGGAATAATTTCCTTATGCAAAGAGGAGCGATTCTTTTTGCTTTCCTTAAAACTCATAATTTTTGAACACCTATCTACAGATAAGGATTTTAAAATAATTATTAGAACTGATTAAATAAAACGTTTCGGATTAAACAATATGTTTCATTAACTTTGAAAGATATTTTTAATACAAGAACTTTTATTTTACTTCAGTAAAAAGAAAATGGATTGGTGAAATTATTTGGAATCAAATTTAACCCCTAAAGAACAAGCTTCTCGTGATCGTTACGCAATATATTATAAAAAATTAGTAGATAATAAACACCAGTGTGTGGGGATTTATGTTGAAGAATTCGCTGGAAAAACCCCTAACAAAACTGCTTTACTGTTTGAGGATAAATCTTGGACTTGGAATGAATTCAACGGGGAATCTAACAAGTATGCGAACTTTTTTACGAGCATTGGATTGAAACCTGGCGAAACAATCGCAATAATTCTTGAAAATAGTCCTGAATATTTGTTTATCACCACTGGAATCAACAAAATACAAGGTATCAGTGCATTGGTCAATATAAACCAAAAAGGACAGGCATTAGTTCATTCGATTAAAATTGTGGAACCCAAATTTATTATTATAGATGAACCTTGCTTACCCAATCTTAAAGAAGTAGAAGGTGAAATAGCTTTTGAAAGGGAAAAAATCTTTGTAATGCAAAATTCTGAGAATATGAGTGATGGATACATTGATTTAAGAAAAATCATGGAAAATAGTTCAGATGAAAACCCAAACACCACCTTTAATTCTACAATGACAGATACTGGGTTATATATTTATACATCTGGAACGACTGGTCTCCCAAAAGCCGTAATAATGCAAAATAATTCGCTTCCTTTCAACGGGGCATATTATGGTGCTTCAATCACTCAAGCAGATTCCAACGATGTGGTATACATAACAAATCCTTTGTATCATTCATTATCAATGTGTACTGGTTGGGGAATCGCTTCTTATTTTGGGGCAACGGTGGCTCTGCGTAGAAAATTCTCTGCATCTAATTTTTGGAAAGATGTAAATAAATACGGTGTGACATTCACGACCTATGTGGGAGAAATACCCCGCTACATCCTCAATCAACCGGAATCTGAATTCGAGAAGAATCATACATTGAAAAAGATGCTGGGATTAGGATTAAAAAAGATTATCTGGAATAAGTTTAAAGAACGGTTCCAAATCGACCATATATTTGAATATTACAGTTCAACAGAAGGCTATGGCCCGATTACAAATTTGGACGAGAAACCTGGCATGATTGGACGAAATACCATCTCAAATCATTCTTTGGCAAAAGTGAATCGAGAATCAGGAGAATTACTCAAAAACAGTGAAAGATTTTGCATAAAATGTGAAGCGGGTGATGTAGGAATGTCATTAATGAAAATTGAGGACATTGATAACTTCTTCAAGTACAGAAATAAGGCAAAAACATTTGATAAGGTTATCCGAGATGTTTTTGAAAAGGATGATGCATATTTTATCACTGGGGATTTATTACAACTTCATGATGATCTGTGGTTGTCTTTTGCAGATCGATTCGGTGATACGTACAGATGGAAAGGAGAAAATGTATCCACTCAGGAAATCGAGAACATTTTAAATACACATGATTCTATATTATTGAGTGCTGTTTATGGTGTTGAGATTCCAAACCATGAGGGTAAAGCAGGAATGGCTGCGATAAAATTTAATAAAAATCCTGGATTTGATTCCGAAGAGATCTCACTTTTTTTCAACAAAGTCTTACCAAAATATTCCATACCGATTTTCATTCGTGTCAGAGAGGAACTTGAAATAACCGGTAGTAATAAAATAAGGAAATCTAATCTCCGGAAAGAAGCTTTTAATATTGATACAATTGATGAGCCAATTTATTTTTGGGATTCATCAACAAAAAGATATCATGAGCTTGATAATTTAACATATCAGAGCATTCTCGAAGGTAAGAAGGAGTTCTAAACGAACAATCAACTTAAATTGTTTCTGATTCTAAAATTCAAATATTAACCTAATTTTTTTTGTTAATTTATTCTTTACAGCGTCTGTGGATTAGGTTTGTAAGATAATTATTTTTTTTAATCCTAAGAAAATGAGATTTCTTGATTTATTGAATGTATGTTTTTTAAAAAATGGTGTATCTTGTTATAATTAAATGGGTAAATTGTTAGGTTATTTTCATTTCCATAACGATTTTGGTCAATTACACTATAATCTGTAATCAGAATCATATTATTTTCAAATAACTTAACTTTAATAAGTAAAAGTGACATGGCAAAAGTCGGATATTTATTCATGAACAATGGAATTTGGAATGGGACTCAAGTAGTCAGCTCAGAATGGATTGATGCCATGAAGATTAATTACCCAAGTGCTCAAAATTACGGATATTTGACTTGGATAAGTGAAGGAGATCCTACATATTGGTATGCAAGCGGAGCGGGGGGTCAATTTATCGCAATGATTCCTGAGTATAATATTGTGGTTGTTATTACTGGAATTGCAAGTCACTATTCATTATCTGATTTTGTTAGGGATTATTACGTCTTTCCTTCTTTATTAGACTCCTAGTGACAACATGTACTCCCGTTAAGATACAGTGAGTAGAAAACGAAACTGTTCTTTACAATTTTTTTTTTTAACTAAACATCTTGTTATAGAATTCTCTTTCAAAATTAGTTGTTTAAATAAGTCTATGGCGTATTAGAGAACCTAACTTTATCTACAAATTCTGGCAATTACTGGATCCATTATTACTGTAAAAAATGAATTGTTATTAGTCACCTTTTAATTTGTTAATATCACCTTGAATCCTGGTTACATCATCGGTTAACACATTTGTTCATAAATTTCAAGGGCTGAAATCTTATATTCGATCGCTTTATTAATATCTCCTGCTCTTTCGTAAGTTCTAGAAATCCAACTAAATAATTCCGCCTTTTCTCTTGGAAGTTTTAAATTATCAGATGCAACAATACCCTCATTAACATGATCAATTGCCTTAGTTCGATACCGAATTAGGTGAAAGGATTTAGAATCTTTTCAAAAACATATAATTAAGTCGATCTGTATGTTTTCAGTCATTTAATTTGTAGAAAAGATTTTGAAATGTATGGGGAAAAAAGGACCATATTGGGGAAAATAGCCCCATATCGCTTTTATACACAATTTGATGTCATTATCTTAGAACAAAAAACTCCAAAATGAGGAGGAAAAAAAAAATGAAAATAAGTAGAAAAAAATTGTTTGGTTTCCTTTTATTCGGAATGCTAATTCTTTCATTCGGATTCTCTTTTGCAAATGCTTCATCTGAATTTGATGAAGAATTATCTCTTATGGAAGAAGAAGATGATGATAACGAAGAAATTGAAGATGATGACGAAGAAGAAACCGAAGATGAGGATGAAGATGACGATGACGTCAATGATGATTTTGAGGAAGAGAATAAACGTGAAGTCGAAATTGAAGTCAGTGATAATGAAGTCCAAATCGAAACCGTTAAGAAAAACGGTGAAAATAAAGACAAGATGAAAATTAAAATCGAATTGGAGGATGAGGGCATCAGTATTAAACTTACTTATGAATCGGAATACGAAGTAACTGTTACAGAAAATGAAACAGAAGAAGAATTCGAAGCCGAATCGGAAATTCAGTTTAAAATTAAATTCCGTAAAATTATCGAGTATATTGATAGTAATGGAAATGAACAATACGATAAATCAACCGATATTGAAATCCAGGAATATATTATAAGCAATTTTCAACCTATTGGATATAGTACTTCAACTGTGGAAAACGCGACATTACACTATCTAAATGTTTCAACAACTGATGGAGTCTTCACAACACACATTTATGTTACTGAAGAATTTACTAGAATTGGAAATACTATAGTTACACCTGCAGAAACAAAGATAGATATTGAAATCAAGGATTTCCCGTTTTTGAATATTTCATCAAGATTAGCACTATATACTAAACTTGAAAGTGAAACCGAGTATGAAGAAGAAAGCGAGACAGAAGACGAAAAAAATGGATACGCTGTGGAAGAACACGGAGTTGGAACAATGGCCAATGGGTTTAATGGTTTCTTTACCTGGGCTGATGAAGCCCTGATTGACGGAGTCGTAAAAAATGTAACTGTTAGTTCATTGGAAAAAGACGATGATGACGAGGAAAATGAGAAATTTTACTTCAATTATCCGCAGGGATCTATCATTTTTCACGATCCAAAAATAGGAGTAGAAGGATTACTATTGTCTGTTGCTACACCTGCGATTCCAGGATTCAACTTGCTTATCGTAGGAGTTGTAGGAATTACCGCAGTTGCATTAATAATGGGACTTATGAAACGTAAGCGTTCAATAAAATAATTTCTTTTCAACACTATTTTTTTTATACCAAATGAAATATCAAAATAACAATTAAATTCAATATATTTTTAAATCAACCGGGGGATTAAAATGAAGGAATTACAAAAAAAAAGAGGGGTTTTATTATTCGGATTTTTAATTCTACTCTTAGGATTGCAAGGATTTCTTCACGAAGAAGCTTTAAATGATACATCTGAAGAAAAACTCATTTCTACTGAACAGAAATTCGTCAATGCTGTTCCTAATCTGAAAAAAGTCATTGTTTTTGAGAAGGGAATTTTAAATGAAATTGAAGATAACCCCGAGGATGATGAAGATGAAGAAGATGTTGACGAAGAAGATGATGAAGATTCGGACGGTGTAGATGATGATACGGAGGAAATTAATTTACGGGATATCGACATCGAAATATCAGATGATAGTGCTCATATAGAGTCGGTTTTGAGAAATGGAGAAATCAAAAACAAAATTACAACTGAAATTGAAGCCTCGGACAAATTAAAAATCCAAATGTCTTTTGAAAGTGAAACGGATTCTGCAGAAATAGATCTGGAATTCACTGTATATTTCAGCAAAATAATTGAATTCGTCGATACCAATAACGATAGCAAATTTAATCCCTCAACTGACACAATATCACAAGAATATGATTTAGACAGTTTCTCTACAATAATATACAACCAAATTGTTCAGAAAACGGGTGAAATATTACATTATATTAGAATTACATCAGAAGATGAAATTTTTACGGCTCACATTTTCCTGGGGGAGGAATTTTTAACCGTTAACAATTCACTTATCACACCCTCACAGATCAAAATAGATATAGAAATCTCCGATTTCGTATATAATAGCCCATTTTCTCAGCTTGCACTTGAAATTGAACTGAAAACTGAGACGGAAGTAGAACTGGAAACTGAAACGGAAGATGAAAACCTCGGGTACGGTTCAAATGAAGCCGCCCTTAATTTTAGTACAGACTCATACTCCGGATTTTTCAGCTGGGCTGAACAGGTAGATATCGACGGTGAGATCCGGAACGTCTCTATTACGTCTGATCTCAGTGAAGAGGAGCAGCAGAACTTATTTATTGCATACCCTAGGGGTAATAAAATCTATCATGACCCTAAGCTAGGCATTTCGCAAATTCTATCAATACCGTTAGTTCCGTGAACAGATAATCTTTTTCAATTAATTTTAATAATAACTATAGTCACTTTAAGTATTCTTTTATTTGGTTTCGGCCTGGTCATGTCAAAATCCGAATATAGAACGTATCTGAGAAATAGGGTATTGTTTATCAATAAAGGAGTTCACAGACTCAGCATGGAAGATGTTTTAGAAAATGAATTCAGATCAAAAATCATCAATCTTATTATTGATGAACCCGGAATTCACTATAAAAGTCTATTAAGATTGACAGGAACCTCGGCTAGTAATTTGGCTTGGCATCTTGATATATTGGAAACGTATAAAATAATTCATAAACAACGGGTAGGGCATTTTTTAATTTTTTATCCTTTTTTGGATAAAAACCCGTTTTCAAAATTCAATTATAAAATCGCCAAAAGTAAAACAACTCTCGAAATTTTCCAAATCGTAGGGGGTAATGATGGAATTTTTCAATCAGATTTAGCGAAACGCTTGAAATTAGACCATAAAACTGTTAAATATCATTTGGACAAGCTTTTAGAGGCTAATGTGATTTTTTCTGAAAAAAGGGGTAGGAGGAGTTTGTATTTCGCTAGAATTCCGGCTTCTGAGTATTTTAAGGAAAATAATGATCATTTTGATATAAATTAATTAAGACGTTTTTTCTCCCCACTCCTTTTTTATTTTCAGATAATGTAAATCGGATGAAATAAAGGAAAGATTTAAAGATCGGAATAAAATACATTATTTCAATCTTGGAAGTTCTTCAGAATTTTGTCTTGGAAATTATTAGAAATTAAACTAAACAATCATAAAATAAACAAAACCCACAATATCTTTTTATACACAAACAACGAATAATAAAAAGATTCGACATAATTCAAAAAATGAAATTTAGTTTGATACCATTGGGAAATATTGATGAGATTTAGTTTTAGTTTAAATTTTTACTAAATTTATGTAATAATAAAAATAATTGAGGAATTTTAAAATGACTGAAGATGTAAAAAAAAAGAACATTTATGACTTGACCGAAGAGGATAATAAAAAAATAATACAATCGTTTCAGGATAAATCGGCGGTATTTGCTGAGATCGCAAAAATCATAGCAGATATGTCAGGGGTAAGAAAGGATAGCGTTGGACTCCGTATCGAAAATCACGCAAGGGATTTTCCCGAAAAAATAGCCATTTTATATGAAGATATTAAAATAAATTTCAAAGAGTACAATGAACATGCCAATCAATATGCTAATTTTTTCCTCAATAAGGTTGGATTAAAAAAAGGGGATGTCGTAATTGTGTTTGTTGAAAACCGTCCTGAATTGCTTTATATCATCATTGCTTTATCTAAAATCGGTGTAATATCTTCTTTAATAAACACAAATCAAAGAAAGTCTCCATTAGTGCATGGCATAACACATTCTGAGGGCAAGTATTTTATAATCGGCGAAGAATTGGTAGATGCATTTGAAGAGGTAAAAGCAGAGCTGGATTTAAGCAAACAGCAATCGAACAACTTGTATTTTCTCCCCGATAAGGGAGAGAAGAGAATGTCCGAGGAATACAAAAATCTGAAGAAGCTGTTGCATAATGAAGACAAGAATAATCCTCCTACAACTACAGAAATTTTATCATCGGATCCATACGCATATATCTTTACATCTGGAACCACAGGATTACCCAAAGCAGCAATAATGACCAATGCGCATACGTTGGGAGCGATGCAAGCTTTGGGAATGGTTGTTTGCGATATGAAACCCGAGGATGTGATGTATATAACCACACCACTGTATCATTCAAATGCGATATTAGTGGCCTTTGCACCTGCCTTGTACAGTGCCAGCGCTATTGCAATTAGACGAAAGTTCTCTGCGAGTGAATTTTGGTCCGACACACGTAAATTTGGGGCCACAATTTTTAATTATGTAGGAGAAATCTGTCGATACCTCTACAATCAACCTCCTAAACCAGATGACAGTGACAATCCTATTTATAAAATTATCGGTAACGGACTTCGAAACGATATCTGGAAAGATTTCAAAAAGAGATTTGGGATTGAAAAAGTCTTTGAATTTTACGGCGCAACTGAGATGTATATTCCATCATTTTTTAATATTCATAACCTAGATTGTACGGTTGGAACTTGCCTGGGTTCCTATGCGATTGTGAAATATGATGTTGATAAAGGTGAACCGATCAAGGACGAGAACGGATTCATGCAGAAGATAGAAAATGGTGGAACCGGATTATTGTTGGGTGGTGTTGAAGACCAAGAGAAATTTTATATGTATAAAGACGAAAACGCTACAAATAAAAAAGCCTTTCGAAATGTATTTGAGGAAGGTGATTTATGGGTCAATACAGGAGATCTTTTAAGGGATATCGGTTATAACCACGCCCAGTTTGTAGATCGTCTTGGGGATACTTTCAGATGGAAGGGAGAGAATGTATCTACCGAGGAAGTTGAAACAGTGATCAATACCCACCATCAAATAGAAATATGCTCTGTTTATGGTGTTCTAATACCAAATACCGAAGGACGGGCTGGGATGGTATCCATTATCAGTAGTTCCGCTGAAAATTTCGATTTTAAGGCTCTTTTGGATATTGTCAAAAAATATCTACCTCATTATGCAATTCCCTGCTTCTACCGGTTTAAAAAAGATCTCGAGTTTACCGGAACTTTAAAAATTAAAAAATCAAAATTGAAGGTAGAAGGATTCAATATCGAAAAATTTGACGAAATTGTTTATGTATTACTACCAGGTACCTCAGATTTCACTCTGTTAGACCAAGAAGTATTTAGTAAAATCAACACCAACCAATATCGCTTCTGAAAACAATATAATATAAATTTTTTTTTTTCTTCTTGAGATTTGATATTTTCTTGTGATATATTTTAATATTGATTCATTATGGAAATTTAAACACATAAAAAGGATCCTATCTCTCTGATAACTGGTTTCATAGCAATCAAACTTTTTATAAAAAAAAAATATTAAAATTGTAAAAAACAGGTTCGTTTTCTACTTACCATAAAGTAACGGGGCATTTGTCTCTAAGAATCTAATAAAGAAGGTAAGATAAAGTAATTCCTAACAATATCCGATTCTGAATAGTCAGCTGCAGTTCCTGTAATAACAACGACAATATTATACTCGGGAATCATTATTATTAATTGACCATAAGCTCCACTTGCATACCAAAATGTAGGATCTCCTTCATTTATCCAAGTCAAATATCCGCAAGATATAGAATCGATCTCACCTGGATCACCTGGGTAATTAACCTTCATAGCATCAATATACTCTGAAGAGACAATTTGTGTCCCATTCCAAATTCCATTGTTTATGAATAAATATCCAATTTTTGCCATATCACCTGGATTCATGAATAAACCCCAACCACCAGGATAATGTCCATAGGACATTCTCCAATAATAATTTTCTGCTGGTATACCTAAAGGTCCAAATAAAAATTCTTGAGCGAACGCAGTCGCATTATACCCGCTTGCTTTTTCGATTATTCCAGCTAAAAGGTCGACACCACTAGTGCTATATTGCCCCCACATGTCAGTGTATGGGTCCCCTGGGTCACTCCATAAAGGTCTACTAATCGAGCGATTCAATAAATCGTCTCCAAAGGAATCAGGAGCAGATGGATAAAAATTCCCATAAATTCCAGACTCATGTCTTAATAGATTTTCAATTGTGATATTGAGCTTCCTTGTATCATACGTGGAATTCCATCTTTCGGGAAAGAATTCAAAAAATGTTTGACTGAGATTATCAATAAAACCTTCGTCAATCGCAATTCCAATTAAAATAGCTACAATCGTTTTAGTGGCCGATTGAAGATCATGTTTTTGAGTACCATCGATAACGCGCGGATTTGATAAAGAATAATTCTTATCTTCTTTGACCAGATAATTTTCATAATAATTTTCGAAAACAACAAATCCGTTTCTGGTTACCAAAATACTATCTATGCTAAATTGTCCATCAAAAATAAAATCATCAAAACCATCTAAAACAACTGAATTCATGCCTTGGTCTTCAGGAGTAGTGGTATCCCAGCTATAAGTAGGTGAATCGAATATATGTACATATCCTTCCGCTGGAGGTGATAGCATTGGAACAATGATAAAACCTAATGATATTCCAACGATGCAAATTACTGCAATACCTGCAATTAATATATTTTTTTTCATTTTTATCACATTTTCTGGTTTAATGGAAGTTAAATTTTGTAATAATCAATCAGTAATAAATAGATACTCAACTTTTAATAAAAAAACAAGATCGAAGTGCCATAATTTTACAAGTTGAGTTGCACCCCATAACTTAATCAAACTTTGTTATCACAGAATGTGTTATTCAAAAAATGGAAAAAATTTAAAAAATCATAGATTATTTTTTCATATCATCGGAAATAATTACTTAATCAATGTTAAAAAAAAAAATGTCAAAACAACCTTTAGATGGCATAATTGTTCTGGATTTTGCCACAGTTCTTGCAGGACCATTAGTAGCCTCGTTCTTGGGAGATTTTGGGGCTGATGTAATAAAAGTAGAGATGCCGGGAGTTAGTAATCAGATGGGAAATGCTGGTCGGGAGATCCTTAACAGAAATAAACGTGCTATCACTTTGGATTTACATTCAAATGAGGGTCAAAATATAGCAAAAAAACTTTGCGAAAAGGTCGATGTAGTTCTCTTTAATTTTCGCCCAGGAATTCTCGAGAAATGGAATTTGGGACCTGATATTTTGGAAAAGATCAATCCAAATTTAATTATTTGTCTGGTATCTGCTTATGGTCAATCTGTAACTAAACCCGGATTTGATAGAACGGTGAGTGCTTACTCAAGTATTACATACACATCCGGTTATCCTGATCGTCCTCCTGTTAGATCTGGCTATCCTCTATTGGATTATTTGACTGGTTATCTAGGTGCGTTCTCGGTCATACTTGCTTTGTATAATCGTGATGCAAATAATGCTGGCGGTGAAGTGATTGATGTTAGTCTGATCGATGCTGCACTAAAAACCACGGGTAATTCCCTAATAGGTTATTTCCAATCTGGAAGAATATATGAAAGATACGGAAACAGGATACCGTTTGTCGTACCTGCAGAGAATTTTGAGACGAAAGATGGTAGATTTGTAGCTGTTAATGCAAATTCCGCCAAGATTTGGAAGAGATTGACCATAGCTATGGATAGGGACGACCTTTTCACAAGCGAGGAGTTCGGTGGATATATACAACGGGTTCAAAACCAAGATAAACTATATAAAATAATCGGTAACTGGATAAAACAATACACTACAATAGAAATAACCGAATTACTCGAAAAAGCGGAGGTACCTGCTGAATTAGTTCGTAATATAGCTGAGGTGGCCGAGGATCCTGAATTAAATCGAAGAGGAGCAATCATGAAATATATTGATCCTGAAAGCAAGAAGGAGATAAGAATGCCCGGTATCTTCCCGATTTTAAAAAATTATCCCGGCAAGGTGAGATTTCTTGGTAAAAATCTTGGTAGTAATAATATGGAAATTTATAGGGATTTAATTAATTTAACCGAAGCTGAAATCGCTGAACTAGAGAAAAAGGGAATAATTTGAAAAAATTTATTTGAAAAAAATTACCCAATTTTCAATTTAAACCCAAAAATTTCCCTATTTTTCAACGGATTATAAAAATTTAAATATTTTAAGAAAGATTTTCAAATGTTTGATTAGTTTAAAGGATTGAAGGTTGTATAAATGCAAGCGGTAATTTTTCATGGTATAAGAGACATTAAAGTAGAAGAAATTGCAAGAACTACAATATTAGAGCAAAAAATACTGGTAA
>SDBS01005002.1_pt1 | contig 12973 bp, 11 predicted proteins | sample 2277091 | NCBI WGS metagenome assembly SDBS01 (sample SAMN10404972, study PRJNA504765) | marine sediment metagenome | isolation source: marine sediment core GS10_PC15, 163 cmbsf | place: Arctic Ocean: Southern Knipovich Ridge | collected 2010 | reverse complement strand
ACAATAGGCCCGTCAGCAAAGAGTGCGAGGAAGCAACGGAGGGAGGCATCTTCGTCTTCGGCCTGTACTTTTTCCTGAGTTCCTCGGTGCGCTCGAAGACTTCTTTGTCGATCAACGGTTCAACCGGAATAAGAATCCACTCGTCTCTGGGCTTCGGCTTCCCGGTCCGGCCGTCTTTCTTGTTGAAGTAATACTCCCCGATGCATACACGATCTTGCAGCCGCTCCTGAACCCTCTGTTTGGACCACTTCTTTCCACCGCGGTAAACAGTCCCCTCTCGGTTCAGATTGTCGGTCAGCCGCCTGATCCCCATTCGTTTGCCATCCGCCCCGTTCACGTACAGGTCGAACATTCTACGAACTACAGCGGCTTCAGTCTCGTCCGGCACCAGCCTGCCCTTCCCATTGCCTCTCTCGTCTTTCACACTCTCCACTCGATACCCGAACGGCGGCGTGGAGCCATTGAAATACCCCCGACGGGCATTCTCCTTCATTCCACGCAAGGTGTGATAAGCATTGATCTCACTCTCGTACTGGTCCTGGAGTTCGAAGATGCCCTCTATGAAATTGCCTGTGGGGTCGTCGGACACTTCCTGCGTGATACTGACAACCCGAATTCCCTCTTTCTTCAACCGGCGCTTGTAGATCCTGGCGCCCAAGGCATCGCGGAAGAACCGCGACGTAGTCAGGACGAGGATACCCTCAGCCCCAGACTTTCCATCCAGCACAGACTGGATCATCTCTCGGAATACGGGCCGGTTGTCGTCGGTGGCCGACGCGCCCTCCTCCCGAAACTCCTCGACTATTTCGTGACCGTTCTGGCGGCAGTATTCGCGCAACTGGTGGAGTTGATCAGGAATGGAAAGATCATGTTCGGCTTGGCGTAGTGTTGACACCCTTGTGTACAGGGCCACTCTCAATGGCTTTCACCTCTTTCACGGACAACTGTTCTTCTTTGCCCTGCTCTGTCAACTCCGGGAGAAGCAGAGACGCAACCCCAAGAAGCAGCCGGATTTCCTCCGTACAGACCCGGTCGCCTAGGTCACCCAGATTGTCCGTGATGTGAAACTTCCTCACCGTCTGCTAGTTCTCCTTCTATGCTCGTTTCCCACGCGGCTCCCCGTGCCCGCCAAGTCCTTGCATTTCTGCCGGCAGCTAGGTCATTTGCCAACTCGTGTGTGCCTGTGTAAATCTGTGCAATTGCGCAGTGCACAAGGCGTGGCAAAGCAGAACGCTGAGGGGGGTAAGGGGGCGGTTTCACGCCCCTTACCCCCCTCACGCTTCTGCCCCTGTGCAACTGTGCAGTATATATAAGAGCGTTGCACAGTGCACAGCGATGAATTATCATTGGCTAGTCTCCCATAAGTTTCTCCGTCGCAGCCGAAGCCGATAGCTTTGCCTCTCCACTGTCTGCTCCGGGTCCGTCTCAAGCTCACCTGTAGTTGCCATGGCGTTCAAGCGGGCGTGTATGGTACGTTTGGACGCAATCTCCTGTTTACTCAATGCTTTCACTAGCTCGTTGGACCAATGCCAAGCCCGATCCCCAATATGGTCTCGGATATCTGCCGTCACTGGGTCGGATAGTGGTTCCTGGGCTTCTGAGCGCTCCAGCGTGAAGCGATCGTCCTCGAAGCTCATGCGAGCACGCAAGGCCATGGGCTCGGCATGCCTGTTCTTCGTCTGCTCGAGCATCAACACGTCCCCTTTGCGGATAGCGTTTGTGACGATATCTACCCCGCCGGCAAGAGAACTGGCTCCTCTTGGCGTTTGGCTGGATTTTCCAGCCGTGGCCTTGCTCACGTGGTGAATGAGAACAATGCTGGCGCCAGTGTCCTCTACGACGGTGCGCAGGCGCAGGGCTACTTGTCCCATGCCCGTGTTGTCATTTTCATCGACCTTCCCGACGAAGTCTGCGAGGCTGTCCATGATGACTAGCCCGGCATCACCTTGCTCAATCAGATAGACGAGTTCCCCAATGAACTCATCTCCATCGAGCTTGTATTGTGTCCGCAGCCCGTGCAGGTTCAATGGGAGATCCCCGAGCGCCTGCTCCTGCTCCAGCACGTGCGCCATGCTGTGCAGGCGCTCCCGTAGTCGAACTGGGCGGTTTTCGAGGTCCAGTATCAGCACGCCTCGCGCATCCACTGGGAGGCCGAGCCACGGAATGCCGCCAGCGACGCACACGGCCATGTGCAGGACGATGTAGCTCTTGCCTATGCCCTCAGTCCCAGAGACAACAGCGACAGACTCCCCGGGCACGAAGCCCTGGACTACATCAGGCGGGACGGGACGCAGGTCCGCCAAAAGAGTCGAGACGTGGACGAACGGTCGCCACAGCCCGGGCGGTGAGAGTTGGGCGCCCTTTTTCAGTGCCCGCTTCGCCTCCATAATGGCTTCGTGTTGCGCCTCGTCCATCTTCTCTTCCCTCCGCAAGCGCATGTATGCCGCTCCCCGGCGATCAGCAGCTTCTAGCTCACGGAAGAGTTCGCCCCATTGCCGCTGTTCATAGGAGAACAGCAGATTGCCAGGAATCGGCTGACCCGACAACAGCAGGGCAACGATTCCGGGGCCGAATTCGACATAGGCCCGCTCCTTCCGGTTCTGGGGGGGATGACTCTCGGGCATCATCGGACCCTCCTGTTCCTCAGTTGGTGAGGGAGGGGGGGACTTTTCACTCGCGACCGGTGACTTTTCATGAGTACCAGCACTATACCATAGGGGAGTGGCGTTAACGTTGAGCCATCGTGGAGTCACCGTGTAATTTTGCTGGGGAGGGGCAATCAGAGGAGCAAAGTGGATAAGACGCTGCGCGAATCACGGGTTCATGGGGCCGGACAGTTCAATCCGAGACGAATCCAGGACCAATCTGTAAGCGGTATCCTCATGACGTCTCCCCTTCTGAGTCTCGATGATCTTGTCGGGGACGACGTGTCCAGCTTCAACCGCCCGTTCTCTGGCCTCCGCAAGCTTGGACCGGAGATGACTGATGACGCCGCGGATTGCGGAGGAGTCATTGGGACCACCCCATGGCCATCCTGCCTCTTCGAGGGCGCGAACGCTTACCAGCCTTCCACGACCTCGCGCAAGCGCAGTCAACACTCGCCGTTCGATCGGAGTTAAGTTGAACTCTTGGCCGAAATAACTAACAAACAAGCCATCGGCGTGAACTACGAGGAACTTCTCAACGTGCTGTCTCGTCTCTGGCGCCGCGATCCCAGCCGGCGTCCCCGCGTTCTGCCCAGGAGTTGGCGGCAACAACTGGGGCACGAGTTCTCGCAGAGCTTCTTCTAGAGACTCAGCGATCCGTGTGCGTTCTTCACGATGGCTATCTGGCAACGGCGCCTCTTCGGTGAACGCTTCGCCGAGGTCATGTATTCGCCGCTCGAACACGTCGACGTGTTCGGCCAATTCCTCACGCACTCTGAAGTGCAGGTCCAACGCATCATCCAACAACTGCTGTTGCGGCTTCCCGACGACCCGGAAGTAGTCTCGCACCGTGGGCTGGGGCCGGCCCAAGCTATCCAGTTCTACGAGGTCTCCCAGTGCCTCGCGGGTGCGCTGCCAAAGCCCGACAGTCAGTTCCTCCTCGACGTACCAGATAGCCTCGAACACTTGGGACAATCCCCCAGGCTCCCAGCCGACGGATGTCACAGGAGGGCATGATAGCTGAAGCTCCATCGAATGGGCCTTGTACAGACTGTCCACACCCAGCAGAAACTCAACTTGTTCGAGGGTCAGGGCGTCTGTCAACATCCCAAGGCAATCTGCCCACATCTTCTGACTGTCGCGGCGTTTAACAGCGTCGACGATGGCGGCAAGGATGCTGGCCTTCAGTTCAACTAGCTGCTCGCGCAAGCTGATCAGACGCTCGGCGTCCTCGGCTGACAGCCAGTCCAACCTGCCTGCTGCCTGCCATTCTAGAACATAGCGACGCTCGGCAACGAGATAGTCGGCATCGGGCTTTGCTGGACGAACGCCGCCCTCCGATACTGGCAGCATTTCTTTTCTGATTTCCGTCGGCAGCTTCGTGTAGTACGTCTTGCCCAGCTTGCGCTCGAGCCACGGCGATCGTTCGAAACTTGTCTTCGGGAATCCCGTGCTGGTCGCATGGTCCTGGTTTCGCACCAGGTAGCTAAGGAATCGGTCGAGGAGGTCTTCAAGTTCTTCGAGAGTGCACAGCCGGCCACTATCAAGGCCCTCGGTGGCGAGCACCCGATGCGACAAATCACTCAAGTCTTCCGCCTCATACAGCGTTAGTGCCTCGTCAGCTGGCAAGGATTCCAGAGCGTCGGCCAACTTCGGGCGAATCCACACACCGTGCTTGTCCGCATCTTCGGTCCCTATGAAGGATGTGTCAAGGGGATCTGCCAGACGATGATACGAACTGCGTTCGAGTATCCGCTGAATTCGGGTCTGGTCCAGTGCGAACTTGGCTGCCACTTCCTGAGCCTCTTGTTCAATATGCGCCAAGGCCCTGTCGTACTGTCTGTACCACCGGGCATAGTCTTCCGAGGCGCCCCGCGCTGCAAGCACCTCTTGGAACTCGTCCATTCCGCCCGGCTCTTGCCTCAATTCCAAGAACTGGTCTCGGTCCGCGCGCAGTGTTTCCTGGGATTCAATGTCCCAGTCGTCACTGGAGGGCTTCGATAGGAATGGCCCGTAGTCCAGACCGGACTGAGGCGGATTGTTACTCGACATCGCCATCATCTCCTTGGCTCTTGTTATTCGCCTCCCCGTGCTACCGCCCCTCCCGCCATCCAGGATAGAACCACACTGCGTAACACATCCTCCCTCATCCAGCGGCCCCTGTCCAACCCTGGGTATCACTAGTACAGACCCGTGGAAGGATCGCGCCCGTATCGCGAAATGATGTCGAGAATGCGCGCACAATCGGTCTCCGCAGTCTAGGCTCCAACCTCCCGCGATTCGCGTGTTTCTCCGTCGCTGAAGAATACTTGTAATTCGTGTCAACGTGCCGATAATGTCCGTCAGTCTCCGCCCCAGAACCATGATTAACAGACACGTGTGCGGCGGCCCGTGCGGCGGCCGATGATGCTGTCGTGGAAAGTGATATAATAGCTATTTGGCAGAATGGCCTTGACACGCTCTGCTCAAGTGTGGTATAATATGTATACTAGTATAGAGTAAGTATCTTATCCGGTGGAGGCAGCACAAATGGGGAGGCCCACTGCCCAGGATGCTTTGACCGAGGAGGAACTCGACGCCTTGCTGGCTCAGCCTAACCCGCGATACCCGACTGGGCGACGCAATCTGGCCTTGCTGTTGATAATGGGCGACGCTGGATTGCGCCTCGGCGAGGCGCTTGGCCTGGAGACTACCGACCTGGTAACCGAAGGTGGACAGCTTACCCACGTGCTGATTCGGCACGGCAAGAATAACAAGCCGGGCAAGATTGCCCTTACCCGCCGGGCCGCGGCCAAGCTGGGCGTATGGCTGCAGACTCGTGCCCAATTGGGCCTGGGCAACGAGCCATTATTCTGCACCATAAGCCAGGGTCAGGCTAGAGGCTACTTTGCTGAAGAGGGCCAGGAGCTGGCGCCGGGCAAGCCGCTGAGCCCCAGCTATGTTGGGCAGTTGGTCAAGCGCCTGGGGCGTAAGGCCGCTATTGAACGAAACATTAGTCCGCACACGTTGCGCCATTCTTTTGCCACGCGGTTGCTGCGAGCCACGGGTAACGTCGAGGTGACCCGCAAAGCCCTGCGCCATGCCCGCATTCAGACCACCCTGGACATCTACGCCCACCTGGTCCAGGAAGATGTGGACAACGGCATCCGCCAGCTGCCAGGGAGCGAAGAGTACGAAGAGCAGAAAGACGAAGAGAAGGAGCGCCAGGCCCGAGTGCAGGAGCAGATTGGGGCACTGCAGCAGCAGCTCAATGCCCTGAAGGAAGCAGCGGGGCTGGACTAGCCAGGTAAAGGGAGTATGGGTACCGATAGGATGGATGATATGACAGGCCTGGAGCGCAGGAAGGCGGCTCTGGCGGCCAACCGCAAAGACCCCGGGGAGGCGCGATTGTCTCATCAAGGCTACCGCTGGCTCAACCGTGGCCTGGCGCCGCTGTGCTCGGCCTGCGTGCTGAAAGACCACTGCGACGACTATTCTGATGCCGAGGGCGCCACCTGCCCGCTGATAGAGGAGGACCACCAGCAGCTCGTTAGCCAGCTTGTTGCTCTCGAGCACATCGACCCGGTGACTGACCGTCCGCTGGTCGACGAGTATGTGAGGTCACTACTATTCCTCAGATTGATAGACCTGTGGGCAAGCCAGGCCGGGCTGTTCGTGGTGAGCAAGCAGCCTAGGACCGGACAGCAGCTTGTTGATGTGCAACCCGTGTTCAAAGTCCGCTACACCGTCGCCGCCCACGCTAAGCGCCTGGCCGAGGCCCTGCAACTGACCCCGGCTAGCCGTAAGGGGATCGAGCAGCAGGCTGGAGGACTGACGGCGACTATCATCAGCTTGGATCAAGAACGGCAGGAGGAGGAGAATGGACCGGCAGATACTGAAGAAGTGGCAAGCTGACCCCGTGACCTTCGCCCAGTCCTGCGTGATCCGGCGACCTGACGGAACGGTGGGGCGCGTTAAGCTATCGGACCGGCAGAAGAAGGTGCTGGCGGCACTGGGGGAGACCACCGAGAAAGGCAGGCCCCGGTATCAGACGGTGGCGCTCGTCTGGCCGAAGCGATCGGGGAAGACGCTGCTGACCGCAATCGGGATTCTGTGGAAGAGCCTGGCACCGGACAGGCAAAGTGTCTGTCTCAGCAATAGCCGGGAGCAGAGCCAGTCGCTGACGTATGAGATCGTCCAGGAGATACTGAAGCGGACCCCGGAGTTTGAGGGGGCCGCCACGGTCCAACGCAACGAGATTACGTTCCCCTGGGGAGCGAGGATCACCTGCGTTCCATGTAATACGAGAACGGTCTCGGGCATCCCGGTGACGGGGTTGCTCGTGTCTGACGAGTTGTGGTCCGCCTATTCAGAAGAACCATACTTCCTCCTGTCCTCCCAGACGGAGGGCTTGGCAGCGCAGACTTTCCTGGTGTCGCAGGCAAGCGGCCGGACGAAGCACGTCTATGAGTTGTACCAGAAGGCCGAGAAGGGCGGTGACCCTTCCCTGTGGCTGGACTATATTACGCCAGCAGAGGCGGAGCAGGGGTCGCCGAACCCATACTTGACGCCGGAATGGCTCGAAAGCCGCAGGCAGGAACTGCCGCGCCCGGTGTTTGAGCACTACCATCTCAACGCATGGGGTGACGTGGGCCAGCTGCTGGACGGAGAGCTTGTGGAGGCGTGCTTTGACTTTGCGGAGCCCCTCGAGAACAAGACGCGGTGGGAGGTGCTTCGTGCTCGCTGGGTGGCTGAGGGCAAGCAGATCGAGCTGGGCGCTGGGCTGGACCGCGCCCTGCCCCAGGCGAACCGCGATGAGTCCGTCTGGACGGTGACCGCAAGGGTAAGTAAGCTGGAGGAGCAGCCGCAGTTTTATGTGTTGCGCCAGGCGATACTGCCCACGGGCGCGAGGGCGGAGGTGCTGGCTGAGCATAGCCAGTGCCAGGAGGTCTTCGGACGGTTCCCCAGCATTTGCGAGGTCTACCAGTCGGCTGATGTGGTGGACGACATCCCGCACGCTGAGCTGGGCAACCCAACCGCGCAGAAGCAGCAGGAGTTATTCACGAGGTTAAGTCGGGCGGTGGCTGAGGGCAGGTTGCATATTCCTCCGGACTTGCGCGTGTTAAGGGAGCAACTGCTCAACATGGAGATCGACACGAGCAGCGCTCTGGCCAAGTTCGGCGCGCCGGGGCAGGCTGCCGATGATTGTGTTTACTCACTCGCCTGGGCTCTGGCGGCTGCCGATTCGCGACCAGCCTCCAGTGGTTTCTACTTCTCCTTCGATGGTGATCCCATTACTCCCCAGCCGGAAGCCCAGCCTGGTGAAAGCTCTATCCGCATTGTCGCCGAGGCTGAGAATCCATACCCACAGATTGATACCCAAGCGGTGGCCGCGCAGAGATTTAGGGATATTAGAAGTGGCCGCGGGCGCGGCTGGAATTGGGGCCGATGATGATTGACAAGCTGCTCCGATCACTCAAATCAATTTGGGGATTCGAGGTGAGCTTTCGCGCTGGATATCCAGGGGTATCAGAGGAGAAGCCGGCAGAGCATGAGCTGACGATTAGCATCGACGGCGAGCCGATGCCCGGCCAGAGACCAGAGGACCTCTACCCGAAGGGGCAAGGCGGCGCCCACGTTATCGGTATCGAGCCCGACCCCCGGGCGGCTCTGTCGCCCGAGAGGATTGCGGCTCAGCGTTTTGCCGAACGCCGCCGGTACCGGTGGTAGCACCCAGGCTATCGCCGCCCTTCTCGCGTTTCACATACAGATGCCAGAAGGACCTACGGGGTAAGCCCTTGTATACAGTATACGCTCTGTTTACAGTATACGCTCTGTGAGGGGTGTATACAAATAACTACATACTAGAGGAGACTTCCTAATAGAGGAGACCGCCAGCATGAGCACGTCCGACTGGCCAGTGGGCTGAGGTCCCTTAGCCGTCGCACTCAGGCCCAAAGTACCGCAGCAGAGGTCGAGCGCGAGTTTCTTGTAGATACCGGCGCCACCCAGCTTCCGCTAAAGGGGTACATTGACCTCATAGATGACCAGGGAACGATTATCGACCACAAGACCACCAAGCGCAGCTTTCCGGCAGACGCCGCCGCCAAAGACCTGCAGCTTACTGCGTATGCTTTCGCGTACCGCACACCGTATGGTCAGAATGAGAACGGTCTGCGGCTGGACGGCCCCCCCACCCGCACAGTCAGCAACTCGGCTCTCTCGCACACTGGAACCGCTGCTCCACGCCGGCTCCAAAGGCAACCGCTGTTATGTATCGCCCGTGCATCACCTGCTGCTCTCATTTTGGCCCGTCGACTACTTCTGGTCGCTCTGGCTCAACAACTGTCGCCTGAGCTCCGCTTTCATGTGTTCCTCAAGCCGAATGTCCCGGCACGCCATGAGAACCGCAGAGCCGCACGAACGCAAAACACTCCGTGACTCTGCCTCGGTGGGGGCTGTGTCAACAGCGTGAACGAAGCCGTGTAAGACGTTTCTCGCTTTCTGTAAGGCGGCAGCAGCTTCTTTCGCCTCGTCTCCTACATTTTGCCCGAGCCAGGTGAGGGCTTGCTTCATGTCCTCTTGCGCCGATTCCTCGACGCCTGCCAATTCCCGAACGAACCCCTCAATGACGCCTCGAGCCCTCGCGATCACGTGTGTCGCAGCCCTCCTTATGTAAGGGCAGAACAACTCCCGCTGGAGATTCATGCGCGTTCGGTCATAGAGGGGACTGCAAATCCGAATATCGAAGACGAGGTCGTTCCCCGGTGGATCCCCACCATCCTCACATTCGGCCACGAAGAAAGGCACTTCCTCTTCTCCCCCTTCCGACGTCCATATTCCGTACCAACTGGCCAACGCGGCTGAGAAAGTGCTTTCGATGTAGGCCTTCCAGAAAACCACGTATTCGCTATATCGTCGTTCGCTGTGCCGCGACCGAATCTCGCACACTTCATGGGCCAGAAAGTGGTCCCGGATTGATATTGTCCCGTGCCACCCAAAACCTGTGCTGGACTTGGAGACTCTCACCACGTCAATCTGTCCCCACCCAGATGCCACGTCAATTCTGGAACAAGCCTTGAGCAGTCCGAGCGAATCCCGAGGTAGGCCAGCCCCCTTCTCTGTTTCGGTCGTCCTTTCAAGAAACCACCTAATCAGTCCCACACCATACAGAATCCCCGCCTCGTAGCCTGCCCGACGAAACGCTGTTCGGGTGCCTTCGTGAGCAGCACGAAGCAGCGTGTGTACAGTATCCCAGCGCATGATGAGCACATTGGCATCGGTCCTCAATGTTCCTACGTTAACGAAGGAACCATAGCGGGGGTCTGTAAAGAAATCCTGGACAGTCGCCCGTGCATTCTGTACAAGCCTTTGCTCTAGCATTCGTGCCATATCTGTTGACCCAAGCGACAGTAGGTTGCGTATGTCATCCGTGGTCAAGCGATGGACCAAAGGGATTCCTGCCGTTCGGCCAGTAGCCTTTTCGGAGCCTGTTGAATCTGCTGGCGTTTCGTCCTGGAGCCGCGCCAGCAAAGCATGCAGCTTAACGAGCGCAGGCGTATAGTCCGCTGGATCATAGATTATATGCTCAAGGTCAGCCCGCAGTGCGGGGACGTCGCCTGAACTAACGCCTGCTTGCACAACCGGGACAATCCGCTTCTGCATCTGCCCCGCCCACGCGATCTCTGTGGTCACCCACTTTGAATTCACACTGTTTGGGGTGAGCAGGACTATGAACAAGTCGCACGAGCGCATCTGTTCCCTAATTCGGTCGGGAATGGGCATTCCTGGCTCAGGGTGAGTGACGTCCCGATCCACGTCCACCTCGTCAATCGTCTCGAGCTCTCGTATCACAGTGTCACAAAGCAACATGTCTTCTCTGGCGTAGCTGATAAACACTCGCATTTCGCGTCTCCCAAAGGAACATATATCAACGATGGAGCCGGATAACCTATCCGACCGACTGAGTATTATTTCGTCGGTCTTGGCCTGCCCCCATTTGTGGTACCAGTTGCTATGTCAGTCCTACCGCCTGTATAGCCATGGCCGGAAGCTGAAGCGTAGCCGAGTCTGGAGGCCATGGCTGTACTGCCTCCGGGGCCGGTGGTCGATAGTTAAGCGCGCTGTGGGGCCTCACTGTATTGTAATGCTTTCGCCATCGCTCCACTAATACCTGCACCTCCAGCAAGGTGTCGAAAATCTCTATATTCAAAAGCTCGTCCCGCAGCTTGCCATTGAACGACTCCAGATATCCGCTCTCCCAGGGACTGCCTGGCTCGATGTATAGTGTCTTTACCCCCAGGCGGTCCAGCCACTGTCGTACAGTTTTAGCGGTGAACGCCGACCCGTTGTCGGAACGAATATAGTCAGGGATGCGCAGCTGGATGAACAACTGGGTCAGCTGGTCTAACACCTCTTCACTAGTCAGCCGTCGGGCTACCTTAATGGCCAGACATTCTCGAGTGTATTCATCGATGATCGTCAGCAGGCGAAAGGGTCGGCCATCATGGGTCCGGGCCGCCATGAAGTCATAGCTCCAGACATGGTCCCTGTAGGCCGGACGCAGTCTCACACAGGAACCGTCATTTAGCCATAATCGTCGTCGTTTGGGTTGTTTTTGGGGCACTTTCAGCCCTTCCTGGCACCACAGCCGCTCGATGCGCTTGTGGTTCACCGGCCAGCCTTCGGCTCGTAACAGGGCCGTAATTCGCCGATATCCATACCGGCCATATTGTGTAGCTATCTGCACCATCCGACTCACCAACAACTTCTCTTCGTCGGGCACGGCCCGTTGCCGCCGCTGGGTGGACCGGGGCTGTCCCAGCACCTGACAGGCCCGCCGCTCGGAGACCAGTTCCTGCCCCAGCGCTTCCCTCACCTGCTCTACTGCTGCCCGGCGCCCCGCCGGGCTCAGAAGTTTCCCGCAGTCGCCTCTTTCAGAATAGCAATGTCCAGGGCCTGCTCAGCCACCAACTTCTTTAGTCGCCCGTTCTCCTTCTCCAGCTCCTTTAGGCGCTTGGCCTGGTCTACTCGCATCCCCTCATACTCCGCACGCCATCGATAGTAGGTATGGTCACTCACCCCGATCTTTTTGCATGCCTGTGCTACCGTCGCCCCCCGGGCCAGCTCTACTTCTGCCTCCCGCGGTTCGGCAGGCTCACCGCCCTGCGCAAAGCCGAAGGACAGTTTGCTAATAATCTGCTCCGCTGTGTGCTTCTCTTGACTCATCAGCTTATCCGCCTAAGGCGGGCTTGCCCCTTTCTTATGTCCAGATTCTGCAAATACTGACATTAAACCTGGACTCGTTTTCGGGGGTAAGATCACCCATGTTGAGCGATCTGTACTCCCCCCGGCAAAGTAGGACATATGGCGAAGCGAATATGCAGCGCCTGCTCGCCGGGAACGGCCAGAATTGTTGCGCTGAGCAGAGAAAGTATGCTATAATTAGCGAGGTAACATAGAGCTCTTACACTAATCTAATATTGTCGCCTGCCGGGGCGAGAGAGGTGTGGCTATGGCCAGGTTCTGGTACATTAGTGACGAGACCGAGGGCCAGCAGCATTGGGCCGAAGCGGACAACCTCCCTGCTGCTCTGCTGACCCTCCAAGAGCAAGGAGTTAAGATCAAGTCTGGCGGGCAGTATCAACCCCCACTATCTGGGCCCCCGCGGGTTAGTGAGAAGTTGCTTGTTCCCTTCTATGAGCAGTTGGCTTCGCTGCTTGAGCAGGGCGTAGAACTAAGTATCGCCTTGCGCCGCATGGCTGCCGAGGCAGCCAGCTATCGACTGGGCCGCTGTCTCAGCATGTTGGCCAACCGGGTGGCCGACGGACTCTCCCTCAGCGAAGCGATGGCCGAACAGCCTCATATCTTCGCTCCCCTAGTCGTCAATGTAATTGCCGCGGGGGAAACCGCTGGCAATCTTGCGGAAGGCTTGGAATCGCTTAGCCACCACCAGCGCAGCCTGGAGCGGTTGGGCGCCCGTCTGGCCCTGCCGCTGGCGTATCCGGTGTTCCTCCTGATGGTGATTATTGGTCTGACCACGACCGTGACCACATTCATCTGGCCGAAGTACTACCAACTCTATACCGACCTGGGACTCAGCGAAGAGCACTTTCCCTGGCCCACCATTCTGGTGGGCAAGGGCATTGGCCTGCTGCCGGTTGTCGGCGTGCCTCTGATAATTCTGCTGGTGGCACTGACCATCTTCTACCAAGTGCGGGTGCGCACGAAGGCAGGACATCTGGAGGTCCGCCCTCTGGGGCTGCCAGTGCCTTTGCTGGGGGCCCTGTCCAGAGATGCGGCATTGGCGCGCACTGCCAGTGCGTTGCGTATTCTTCTGAAAGCAGGGG
>SDBS01005001.1_pt1 | contig 12975 bp, 12 predicted proteins | sample 2277091 | NCBI WGS metagenome assembly SDBS01 (sample SAMN10404972, study PRJNA504765) | marine sediment metagenome | isolation source: marine sediment core GS10_PC15, 163 cmbsf | place: Arctic Ocean: Southern Knipovich Ridge | collected 2010 | reverse complement strand
ATTGACGAAAATCTCGCTCATTATTACGTCTCACTGGCGTTAGATGACAATGACCGTCCACACATCTCTTATATCTCAGTATTTTATGATTATGATGATGATTATTATTATGTTGATTTGAAATACGCACACTGGAATGGCTCCGAATGGATAATTGAGACCGTGGATTTTGATCTTGGTTGGAGAGAGGGTACCTCTCTGGCGCTGGATTCCTCCGGCTACCCCCACATCTCGTATACCGATTGTAACCTCGACGCGCTAAAGTACGCTTACTGGGACGGCAATGCTTGGCAAATCGAGGTAGTGGACACGACTAACAACCCACCCTGGTCCAGCTCCTTGGAACTGGATTCATATGATTACCCTCACATCTCTTATTGGGGCGGTTCTCTTTGGTACGCCCGTTGGGATGGTGAGAGCTGGCAGATTGAGACCGTGGATCCTGGAACTTGGGTAGGTGGTTATACTTCACTGGCTCTGAATTCTTCCAGTAACCCTTGTATCGCGTATTACTACGCCAGCGGTTGGAATTTAAGGTATGCCTATTGGAACGGTGTAGAGTGGCAGATTGAGACCGTGGATTCAGAAAATCAAACGGGGCAGTTTCCATCCTTGGCGTTGGATTCTAACGATTACCCACACATTTCATATTTGAACTATACTTTCAGGGATCTGAGGTACGCTAGGTGGGACGGCTACGAATGGCTAATATCTGAACTGGACTTTGCGGAAGATTACGAGGGCGAGCACAGCTCCCTTGTGGTGGATTCCTCCGATAACCCGCATATTTCTTTTGGTGATTGGTTAAACGCAGACTTGGGATACGCCTGGTACGACCCCAACGGCTTCCACCTTCTGGATCCAGAGAACGGGGAGGTCGTCGAGACTACGACACCGCTCCTGGACTGGGAGGACTCGCCCGTTCCCGACCACGAATCCTACACCCTCTGGTGGGGGGAAGACCCATATTTCGAGACCTACAACGAGGTCACTGACATCGCCGACTCCGAGTACCAGATAAAGGATGGAATCGAGGACGGCGACCGCATCTGGTGGCGGGTGAAGTCAATAGACGAAGGGGGCGGCGAATACTGGGCCGAGGAAATGGACTGGCGCTTCACCGTGGACCTGGTCTTTCACCTCCTCAGCCCCGAAAGAGGCGAAGTAGTAGACACTACGACACCTGTCCTTGACTGGGAGGACTCGCCGGTTCCCGACCACGAGAGCTACACCCTCTGGTGGGGAACCGACCCAGACTTCTACGACTACAACGAGGTTGCGGATATAGGCGAATCGGAGTATACGATAACGGAGGGAATCCAGGACGGCGACCGCATCTACTGGCGGGTGAAGTCCATTGACGACCAGAGCGAGGAGTACTGGGCCGTCGAGATGGACTGGCGCTTCACCGTGGACACCGGCGGCGGGGTTGATATAGTTGACTTCGCCGCTAACGCGGAAGATGAAGGCATCCTGGTTAACTGGCGCATCGAGGGCGATTCCCCGTCGGGCCTGCGCGTTCTGCGAACGATTGGTGATGAGGAACCGATATTCCTGCATACCGAGCCGTTGAATGGCGACGCAACAAAGTACCTCGACCGGGGTGTATCTTCGGGTGTCGAGTATTGCTACTGGCTGGAGGTGACCGAGGCCGACGGGTCGGTGAAGCGCTTCGGCCCGACGGAGTCGGTCACCGTTCCCGAATATATACCCGAGCTAATTCTTTACGCAGCGTACCCGAATCCGTCGCGGGAGACGATCAACTTCGTCTTCTCGCTACCGGAAGACGGGCGGGTCGAGCTTTCGGTTTACGACCTCTCCGGTCGGCGCGTAGCGTCTCTGATAAACTCCGACCTGACCGCCGGTCGCCACGAGGTGAGCTGGTCCTGCGCGGACGTTGAGAGCGGCGTCTATCTCTACCGGTTGGAAACGGAGGCCGGTTCCATCACGCAGAGGCTGGTCGTCAGTCGGTAGCGATCACCCATCACCATTTAAATGTAGGGCGGGGATTTTAATCCCCGCCGTTTTCTTATAAAGGTAGCCCTCACCCCAGGCCCGTGGGCGATTGCTCCTCCCACGGGGAGAGGGAGTCCCAGTCCGACCCTCACCCTAACCCTCTCCCTAAAAAGGAGAGGGGACATGAGGCAGCCCTCACTCTAACCCGTGAGCAACTGCTTCTCCCCGGAGGGGCGGGGTAATTGGAGGGCGAGACCGCGCTCGCCCGTGCTATAATCACGAAAGAGAAGAGGGCTGGTTCGATTTGGCCGGGCGGACGGAAAGACCGGTGAACGGTGCGTAACATCAGCATCCCACCGGATCACCGCTGCAAAACGGGGTCCAAATAACGTTTACTCAACCTCAAGCCGCAGCAAGTGTACTATGAGCCGGGCGAATCTCGCTCCCGCGCCGGAACTGGTGGACACCCACACCCACCTCGACGACCCCCGTTTCGAGGGCCGGACGGAGGCGGTCCTGGCGAGGGCCCGCGCCGCCGGCGTTCACCGCGTGGTTACCATCGGCATCAACCTGGCCACCTCCCGCCGGGCGGTGAAACTCGCCGGGGAGTATCCCCTCGATGTATCGGCCGCCGTGGGGATCATGCCCCACGACGCGGACACGTATCAAAACGTAAAAAAAGAGATAGAGGAGCTGAGCAAAGAACCTGGGGTGGTCGCCTGGGGTGAGATCGGCCTGGACTACCACCGCGACCGCGCGCCGCGCGAGGTGCAGCGGGACGTCTTTCTCGATCAATTGAAGCGTTCACGTGCCGTAGGGTTGCCGGCGATCATCCACTGCCGCGAGGCCCACGCCGACCTCCTCGAGTGTCTGGAAGAGGTGAAGGATCTTCCCGGTCTGAAAGGACCGCCATACGGCGTGCTCCACTGCTTTTCCGGGGATGAGCGTGAAGCCCGGCGGGCGATCGAGCTGGGGTATCTGATCGGGATCGGCGGCGTGGTGACCTTCCAGAACGCGCGGAGCTTCCGGGAGTTGGTCCGGGGGCTGCCGCTGGAATCGTTAGTCCTCGAGACCGACTCCCCCTACCTCGCCCCCCACCCCCACCGGGGGAAACGCAACGAACCGGCCTACGTGCGGCTCGTGGCGGAGAGGGTGGCCGAGCTGCACGGGACGGGGCTGGAGGAGGCCGCCCGGATCACCACCGCCACCGCCCGGCGGCTCTTCCGGCTGGGCGAGCCGGAGGATTTCGGCGCCGCCGTGGTCTATCCCCTGGGCCGCAACCTCTACCTGAACCCGACCAGCCACTGCACGAACGACTGCACATTCTGCGTCCGACGGCACAAGCTGGGGCTCGGCGGCTGGCGGCTCTGGCTTGACCGCGAGCCGGCGGCCGGGGACATCATCGGGGCCATCGGCGATCCATCACCCTACAATGAAATCGTTTTCTGCGGCTTCGGCGAGCCGCTTCTGCGCCCGGAGGTCGTGGTCGAAGTGGCCTGCTGGCTCTCCGAACGCGGCGCCCGGGTCCGCGTGAACACGAACGGGACCGCCCATCTCGCCCGGGGGGTGAGCGCCGCCAGCCTGCTCCAGGGGCTTCGGGGCCTGGTGAACGAGCTGGCGGTGAGCCTGAACGCCGCCGACGCGGAGGAGTACGGAAAGCTCTGCCGCCCGGGGGAGGGCGATGCCGCTTTTCCGGCGGTTCTGGACTTCATCCGCGCCGCCGTCGCCCTCGGTTTCGAGGTCACGTGTAGCGCCGTCGCTCTGCCGGGCTTGGACCTCGCCCCCATCGAGGACCTGGCGGCCGAGCTGGGCGCCGGTTTCCGCAAGCGAACCCACAGACCGGACTAGGAGATGACCCTATCCCCTTACAGGGACAAAGACCCCGCCCTCGTGACCTACCTCAAGGAGATCAGCCACATCCCCGTGCTCCCGCGGCAGGAGGAGTTGGAGCTGGCCTACCGCGCCAAGGCCGGCGACGACGTGGCCACCAAGAAGCTTATCGAGGCGAACCTGCGCTTCGTGGTCAAGATCGCCTACCGGTACTCCAACCAGGGGCTGCCCCTGACCGATCTCATCTCGGCGGGCAACGAGGGCCTGATCATCGCCGTGCGACATTTCGAGCCCGAGCGCGGTATCCGCCTCATCTCCTACGGGGTGTGGTGGATCCGCCAGTCCATCAGCCGCGTGCTGGCCAACGATTCGCGCACCATCCGGCTCCCCTTCTACATCTACTGCGACCTGTACCGGATCAGCCGGGTGAGGGAGAACTTCCAGAGCCACCACGGCCGTCAGCCGACCCTCGAGGAGATCTCCGACGAGACGGGGATCAAGAGGGACAAGCTCGTACGGATCTTGCGCCTGACCACCAGCCAGCTCTCCCTCAACCGTCCCATCATGCCAGACGAGGGGACCGAGATAGTAGACCTCCTCGCCGATCCCCATTTCGACAGCCCGGAACACGCCCTGATCGCCGAGGACAGACAGCGGGAGCTGGAGGATCTCCTGGGAAAGCTGCCCAAGCGCCAGCGCCGGATCGTTGAGATGCACTACGGCATCGGCCGCAAGCCGATGACCCTGCGCCAGATCGGCGAGGCCTTCAGCCTCTCCCGGGAGCGGGTCAGACAGATCGAGGTCGCCGCCTTCAAAACCATACGCAAACGGGCCTCGACGGCCCTCACCGACGTGTAGGGGCCCTTGACACGGAACCGCCGGCCGCCTAAACTAGCCCCGATAAACCCCAACCCCCCTAAACCATGGATTTTGAGGAACTACTAGAGATTCTGGCCTGCCCGGTCTGCAAGACGCCGGTCCATCTGGATGATTCCGGGAAATGGATCCTGTGCGATTCCTGCGGGCGGCGCTACCCCATCCGCGACGGCATCCCCGTTATGCTCGTCGAGGAGGCCGAGGGCGGGAACTAGAGACCGGTCGTGCGAACCCCCCACGCACATCCGAGCCTGACGCATGGGTTTTTGAGCCCACGCAGATGCAAAGGACCCAACGTTGACCAAGTTCCAGGCGATTATCCCCGCCGCGGGGATCGGCAAGCGGCTCAAGCCGCACACCCACACCATCCCCAAGGCGCTGATCCGGGTGGCCGGCAAGCCGATCCTCGGCTATATTCTCGACGAGATCACCGGGCTGGGCATCCTCGACGTGACCCTGGTCACCGGCTTCTTCGCCGATAAGGTGGAGGAGTACGCCCGACAAAACTACGGCGGGCTGAGGCTGACCTTCGCCCGCCAAACCGAGCAGCTCGGGCTGGGGCACGCCATCTGGACCGCCCTGTCCAAAAAGCGCGACCTCCCCAGCCTGGTCATCCTCGGCGACACCATCGTCGAGGCGAATCTTTCCGGAATCCTGGAGCAGCCCGACAACGTCATCGCCGTCGCCCCCACCGACGACCCCCGGCGCTTCGGCATCGTGGAGCTCGAGGGCGACCGGATCATCCGCATGGTGGAGAAACCGGCCGACCCTCCCTCCAACCTGGCCATCGTCGGCCTGTACCTCATCCGGGACTCCGAAGCCCTCTACCTGTCCCTGGGCGGGAACATCGAAGCCGGGCTGAGAACAAAAGGCGAGTTCCAGCTCACCGACGCCCTGGCCCGCATGCTCGACGAGGGGGCCATCTTCCGCCCCTGGGAGATAACCGGCTGGTTCGACTGCGGAAAACCCGAAACCCTCCTCGCCACCAACCGGCTGCTCCTGGAGCGTTCCTCCCAACCTGCCCCCACCTACCCCGACTCGGTGGTCATAGAACCCTCCTCCATCGGCGAGGGGGTGGAGCTCATCGGATCGGTGATCGGCCCCTACGTCTCCATCGCCGCCGGGGCGCGGATCGAGAGCTGCATCATCTGCGACTCCATCATCGGGAGCGGCGCCGACTTGTCCCGGGTGCACCTGAAGGGGTCCCTCATCGGCGAGAACGCCGTCATCCGGGGCCGCTTCGACCACCTCAACCTGGGCGACGACTCGGAGATAAGCTTCACCTGAAAAGACAAGGGGTTTTGCCAGAGGCATAGCTCGCTCCGCTCGGTTCGCTCGGTTCAACCCCTTGCCCCTTGATTAAGGAAATTACAATGACCGTAGAAGAACGGCTGGAGAAGGTGGAGCGGGAGCTGGCCGCTGCAAAGCGCCGCACCCGGCGGCTGTTAATCGCCGCGGGCCTGACGGTTGGGCTGTTGGTCCTGGCCTGGCTTTCCACAGGTACGACGGGTCCGGTCCAGGCCCAGGAAGCCGAGGAGGCCAAATTCCTGGAAATCTTGGAGGTCGACAATATAATTCGAGCCAACGGGTTTGTATTGGAAGATGCCGAGGGTAGAACCCGCGCCGAGCTGGGCATGAACGCGGGTGGGCCGTTCCTGGCCCTGCGCGACGATAACGGCGTGAACCGCGTCTGGCTATACATGGACGTGGACGGGCCGGGGTTGATCCTGCGCGACGAGAACGACAACCCTCGTACCGTGCTGGACATGACCGCGGGTGAGCCGAGGTTGGCCCTGTTGGATGAGAACCGCACGATTGGCGCCGCTCTGGCCATGGGTGAGATCGGGCCGATGCTGTGCCTGTATGACGAGACCCACGAGGTCCGCGCTGCGCTGACCCTGTTCAAGAACGAGCCGGGGCTGCGCCTGTTCGACGAGAACGGCTATCAACGCACTGCTCTGGCCGCGCTCAAGGACGGGCCGTTGCTGGGTCTGTATGGCGAAAATGAAAAGATGCGCGCTTGGCTGTTCATGGACGAGGACAGACCGAAGCTTGCCTTACTCGACGATAACGGCAAACTCCGCGTCGTGGTGGGCGTGCTTAAGACCGGGGCATCGCTGTTTCTGTACGACGAGAACGGCAATCCCATCTGGGGTGCGCCGTAGAAAGCCCCACGTTGAAGAGATTCCCCACCCGGTTATGTTAAACTAAACCCTGGAGCCGGTCTCCGGCCCGACGCAACCAAACAACGGAGCGCCGTTGAAGGGCACCTTAAAGGAAATCACCCTCACCGACGTGGTCCAGCTTCTGGTGATGAACCGGAAGACGGGGAGACTTCACGTGGAGTCGGACCAGCGCAAGGCGCACATAGACTTTCAGAACGGCACCATCACCAACGCCGCTAGCGGCGAGATAACCGGGGAGCAGGCGTTCTACGACCCGTTCTGCTGGGATTCGGGCAGCTTCGAGTTCAACCCCGACGAGGAGATAGATCCGGAACAGAAGCTGGGGCGCAACTGGCAGCAGATGCTCTTCGAGGCGATCCGCCGCGCCGGGGAGTGGGAGGAACTCAGGAAGAAGGTGGGCACCGGGCTCTCCATCCCACGCCTGGCCGGGAAGATCGAGCCCACCATGTACGACCGGGACTCGGACGAGCGGAAGGTCCTCCTGCTCGTGGACTCGAGGCACAACATCCACACCCTGGCCAACATCGTGGGCCTGAGCATGCGCCGGGTGCTCCTGGTGCTCTCGGAGCTCTTAGACGACGGCGTTATCACCATCGAGCGCAACCCCGTCACGGACCACATCGAGAGGCTCATGGCCGGCTACATCGGTCCCACGGCCAAGGCCTTCATCGAACGGGAGGTCCGGCGCCTGGGCGGCGAGATAGAGCTGACTAACCACCAGGAGCTCCTGGAGATATGCCGGAACGCCGAGGAGTTCGCCCGGGAATACACATCACGCTCCGAAACCAAGACCCTCCACGACGAGATGGTGGAGTACGTCAGATCAATCTTCCGACGCTAGGATCGGATTTGGGGAAAATGTAGGGGCGGGTTTTTAGATCCACACGTGGGCCAACCTGAAGATCGGAACTTACGTTGAACGTTCAATAGCCGTAGGGCGGGGATTCCCATCCCCGCCGCCGTTTTCCCCCCCTCCCTGGCCCGTGAGCGAATGCTTCCCCCCAGAGGGGAGAGGGAATGAAAGGAAGCCCCCACCCCTCGTTCTGAAAATGTAGGGCGGGGATTTTAACCGAGCGTAGCGAGCTATGCCCCCGGCAAATCCCCGCCGTTTTTTTTCAAAGGAAGCCCTCTCCCCGGCCCGTGAGCGAATGCTCCCCCCAGAGGGGAGAAGGGATAATCAGACCTCCCCCTCGGCGTTTCGGGGAGTGGAGTAGTCGAGGTTCAGTCCCAAGAGTGAATCGTCGAGTTCCCCCGCCGGAAGCCTGGCGCCGGATACCCCCTCCACCAACTCCGCCCCCCGCCTCTCGAAGGGCAGACTCACCAACTGGGGCGGACGGTGGCTGCAAAGCCCGGCGAGTGCGAGGCCCGGCGAATGGTTCCTCATGTGATCCGTGGCGAAGCTGAGCCGCCGCTCGGCGCCGACGGAGGAGTGAACGGAACCGGCCGAGTAGGCGCCCGCCGACAGCTCGTAAGCAGGCTGGGTGTCGGTGAGCGCGGCCGCAAGGTCGAAGGCGGTCATGGGGTGAGAGGTGCGGAAGGCGGGGTAGTACGCGAAAACGCGATGCCGGGAGAGATCGAACCGCTCGTCGTCCCGCACGCGCTTACGGACCTTGGGCGGGATGCTGGAGGTATCGTTCAGCGTAAAGGGATCGGCGGGGGCGGTCAACTCGAAGCGCCAGAAGGGCAAGAGGACGATCCGGCCTCCACCCTCGCCCGAAGGTCCACCCGGCCTGGCGCGGAGCCACCAGCCGCGATAAACCTGGTTCGCCGACAGGTGGCGAACCTGGCCCTCGACAATCTCGAAACCCAGCTCGCACTGGCCACAGGCAAAGGCCCGATCGCCTGGCAACGCAACGATCTCTCCCCCGCACACGGGGCAGTTGAGCCTTCTGACCTGCCATCTCTTAAAAAACATATCTCAGCGGGGCTGACGGGGAGTGTATTCCTAAATATAGTCCCAGTTTCCACCGTTGGCAAGTCTCCGGGACTAAAAAAGACGCCTACCGGTGAAGTTTGACGAAGTGTGAGATACTGCGGTTCCAGGTCCGCTCGGCCTTGGTATCGAAATAGCAGGCTGGGAGCTCGCCGAGCCTCCGGTGGTAGTGGAGACACTCGCAGCAGCGGCCCTTTTTATCGCAGGAGTAGGTGCAGTTGCAGAACTCGAGGTTGTTTTCCCGGCGGTCGCAATCCATCGGGTCTCCCGGCGTAGACGGTGTACACCCCATCTTAGCCGCCTCCGCAGGCCCCGTCAAGGAAATGGATTTGAAATACCCGCCGAAAGTTGCTAGAATAGTTTAACTGATGACGGTTCAAAGGAGTGCGCCATGAAGGGAATCTTTTTACTAATGTCCGTTCTGATCCTCTCCGCCCTGGCCGCCACCGGGATGGAGTGGCGCATCCAGGACGCCGACTATCAAACCCTCGGCTTCATTGACGACGAGAGCCGGATACTCGACACCGAGTACGAGATCATCGGTTACATTGAGCCGGATCGGATAAAGGACGAGGACTTCAACATCCTGGCCCGTCTGGAACAGGACGAGGAGATTCTGGTGAAGAACACCTCCTACGTCACCCAGTACTACATCGAGCTGGGCGTGGAGGACACCGGCCGCCTCAAGGACAGGCGCTTCAGAATTCTGGCATACTTCGACAACGGACACATCACCGACGGAGACGACGACGAGATTTTAGCCTATTACGACCCCGACGACCTCGACACCGACGGCGAGGTCGAGGGCATGTCCGGCGAGGACGCCCTTTTATACCTCCTCTACTTCACCGAAATCTTCGAGTAGAATCACCCGCAACGTTATTTAAAAGCGGTCCGCAGACCGCTTATTATTATTTGTCAGCTGAAGAAAACGTGTTCACTTCAGGTACATCCCCTTTCCCTTACGAACACGCCCGATGCGCCATAGGGACTCGCCGGCGGCGGCGAAGGCCCGCTCGTAGTCATCCCATTTCCCGGCGGAATCGAAAAACAGAAGCCCGCCCGAGGTCTGCGGGTCGTGGGCCAGGTGCACGAGCTGCTTGGAAGCGCCCTCACCGACGGTGACCTCATCGGCGTAGGCCTTTGAGTTCTTGAAGAGCCCGCCCGACTTCATCCCTTCCTCAGCCTGCACTAGCACCTCGGGGCTGACGAGCGGCAGGTCTTTGAGGGAAATCTCGAGTCGGACACCGGAGTTCCGGCCCACCTCCAGGGCGTGGCCGACCAGGCCGAATCCGGTCACGTCGGTGACGGCGCGGGGCATAAGGGGTCGCATGACGTTTGCCGCGTACCGATTCAGCCGTGACGCGACGGCCACCAGCCTTGCAAGACCGTCGGCGGAGAGGTTTGCCGCCTTGAGCGCCGTCGCCAGGATCCCCGACCCGAGGGGCTTGGTGAGGGCGATGAAGTCGCCGGGCAGTGCGCCCGAGTTGGTCCAGAGCCCCTCTTCGGGACAGATGGCGAAGACCGCCAGGCCGTACTTGAACTCGACGTCGGTGACCGTGTGGCCGCCGAGGAGCAGCACTCCGGCCTCGGCCATCTTCTCCTGCCCCCCCCGAAGCACCTCGATCAGGTATTCGAGGGGGAAGTCCCGGTCGGGGTAACAGGCGATGTTGAGCGCCCCCAGCGGCTCGGCCCCCATGGCGTAGATGTCCGACAGGGCGTTAGCGGCGGCGATGCGGCCGTAGTCCGCCGGATCATCCACGATGGGGGTGAAGAAGTCGGTGGTGGCGAGGAGCACCCGACCGTCACCCAGCCGGACGGCGCCGGCGTCGTCGGCGTGGTGAATCGGCGAGAGCAGCCGCTCGTCGGTGATGGGGGGCAGGGCATCCAGCACCTGCCGCAGAGCCGCGGGGCCCAGCTTACCCGCTCACCCCGAACAACGGACACTCGTCGTCAGCCGCTTGAGCTCCTCACGCTGATCGCGATCGTCGGACAAGAAACCTCCCGGTAAACTCCCCCAAGGATATTTAATCCGGAACCGCCAGTCAACCCAACCCCACAAAAAATAAAACGGGCGCCCTCACAATAACAACCGGCGCGGGCCGGGGGGTGATCTATTCCAAATCCCCTCCCCCTTCTAGGGATGAACATTCACTCACGGGCTAGGGTGAGGGCTACCTGAAATCCCCTCTCCCTTCTAGGGAGAGGGCTGGGGTGAGGGTCGGGTGTGGACACCCTCCCCTACGGGCGATTACGTTTACAGATTCACGAAAGATTAATGTAGAGGCGACCCTCTGTAGTCAACTAAATAACGGCGGCCCGCAGAGGGGCCGCCCTACATTCTTAAGACAAGGAGTGAGGACCAAATTGGCAGACTCCCTGCTTGACAACAGACGGGGCGGGTGGTTAACTCGGTAAAATTGCACACTGTGGAAGGATGTTCCGATGCGCTTAACCGCACTATTCTTAACGATTTTTTTGGTCCTGACCCTGGCCTTCGGCCTCGTCTTCTGCACCAGCCCCGCCGACGGGAACGGCGACGGCGATGGGGATGGAGACGGGGATGGCGACGGCGACGAGCCGCGTCTGGTCTGGACCTTCACCACCGGCGGTTCGGTCGTGGCCAGACCGGCGGTGGCCGACGGCCGGGTCTACGTCGGCAGCCGGGACTACAACCTATACTGCCTCAACGCCGAGGACGGAGAAGAGGTCTGGCGCTTCGCCGCCGACGGCCCGATCCTGGAGAGCGCTGCCGTCGAGTACGACCCCGGCGAGGATGTGTTGGTTTTCTTCAACAGCCACACCGACGACGGCTGGGGATCGTCTCAAACGCTCTACTGCCTGGACTCCGCGTCCGGCACCGAGAATTGGAGCAAGGACCTGGACGGCGTCCTGACCACCCGCCCCAATTGGTTAGGTAGCGTGGTTGCCGACGGCCACTACGCGCCATCCGATACCAACGACCTCTTTTGTTTTGACGTCAACGACGGCTCCGAAATCTGGCGCTACCCGTCCGGCGCGTTTATGACGAGCACCGAAGGAAGCTGGGAGATATACCTGGCCGAGTTCAACGGGGGGAACTTCGTCACCTGCCTGGACGCCGCTGATGGTTCGGTTACGTGGCAATCGCCTGCGACGAACTACATCCACGAAAGGCCGGAGCTGCGCGGTGACTTCGTCTACACCGCCGACGGCTTCGGCGTCCTGGCCTGCCGCAACAGAGAAGACGGGACCGTTCTGTGGGAGTACGACTCGGGGACGGACTTCCCCACCGAGCCCGCGGCGGGAGTGGGAGGGAACTACGTGGTCTTCGCCGCCGACGACACCGTCTTCTGCCTGGACTCGGCCTCCGGCGCCGAGGTCTGGACCCAAACCTACGAGGGGGCCCAGATAGCCGGCGTGGACCTCGACGAAGGGAACGTCTACTTCGGTCAGGGGAATACCGTTACCTGCCTGGCCGCCGCCGACGCCTCGCTGGTCTGGGAGCACGACGTGCCGGGGATCGTCGAGGACGGAACTCCGGTCGTGGCCGAGGGCTTCGTGTACATCGGCGACTTCGCCGGCAACCTGTACTGCCTGCGCGCCGGCGCGGATGAGTAACCGGTAAACGAAAAACCAAAAAACAAAGGCCCCCGCAGGGGCCTTTCTAATCTAATCAACACTACAGAAGGTCCGCTATTTTTTCCGAAGCCTCCTCAATCTCCTTCATATCGTACTTCGGTTTCATCTCGTTAACTGTTTTGAACAATTCAACACCTTCTAACCCGCCGTTATGACGGATGTAGTGAAGCGTAGCTCTAAGCTCGAGTTGCCTCGCGTTTAACGAGCCGAACCGTTCAACTAACGATCTGACCTTTTCTTTTATCTCCTCATCGATTTCTTTACCCTCTGCTGTAGCGGAGATAGCAAAACCTGGATACCCTCCAAAATTACAGTTGGCTATCTTTACCATACCGTCTTTATCCAAACCCTCGAGGTCCCTTAAAATCTCATGTGTAAATGGTCCATGTGTGTAGAAGGTGAATTCGTAACCTAAACCCTCCTGGTAATACTCTTGAAGAAAGTAGAGCAACTTTACCAACGCGGTCTTCGAAAGTGGTGTAGGGATCGAATTAATAACCTCCAACATCACTTCATTCCTCACCACAGACATCACGCCTCCCCTTGTAGCAATTTTTTTGCTTTAACTCTGTG
>SDBS01005000.1_pt1 | contig 12976 bp, 7 predicted proteins | sample 2277091 | NCBI WGS metagenome assembly SDBS01 (sample SAMN10404972, study PRJNA504765) | marine sediment metagenome | isolation source: marine sediment core GS10_PC15, 163 cmbsf | place: Arctic Ocean: Southern Knipovich Ridge | collected 2010 | reverse complement strand
CGAGCAGCAGATCTGGACGTTTCGGTATGGTCCGGGCAAGGCTCGGCTGGGCCCCGATGCCCCCGCCGGCCTGTGCGTTGACACAGCTCCGCAACGCGCGTGCCTTTCCTGGCGACCGGTCAAGGGCGCCGTCCGTTACCACGTCTATCGTGGAACGGGTGCAAAGCCCTGGCTCGTGGACTATGTGCGGGTCGGGTCAACTCCAGCTCGCAAGCCGGGCCTTTCGAACTGGGAGCTGAAACGGGGAACAGTCTATTACTACTACGTTGTTGCGGAGGATGCCGAGAAGCGTCAGGGCAGGTTGTCAGTGAAGGTCCGTACGCAGCCGTGGGTGGTCCAGGACGTGGTCGTCTCGGCGCTCGGGGCGAAGGAGATCGAACTGACCTGGAAGCCTCCAGGCGGCAGCGACGTCGTCGGATACCAGGTAGAGCGGGCTGACGTGCGGGTCTATGCGATGTCCGAGTTGAAGAGGTTAACGCATGACGAGGGCAAGGCCGTATACGTCCCTCTGGCCAGGTCCGCCGTGGGGGCAATCCGGGCGATCGGTCAGTTCAAGCAGGTCTCCGGCCAACTGCTCAAGAAGCCTCATTTCGTGGACAAGTCGGTGAACCTGGCAGCCGGTCAACCGGCGGCAAAGCCGGCCAACCCGCTGCTGTCGCGTGACCTGGAGAAGTACCGCAATCCAAAGGGCAAGCCATACGCTTGGTCGACATACGCCTACCGTATCCGCGCGGTGAACCGGCTGGGCGTTGCCGGCGGCGACTCGCCGTGGTTCCTTACCATCCCCGGCCCCGTGACCGGTGTCTTCGCCCGCGAGCGCGGGGACCAGGTTGATCTGAAGTGGCAGCCTCATCAGGGGAAGAACATCGTGGGCTACAACATCTACCGCAAGCAACATCGGTGGAACAGCAGCACGATTGACCGGCTCAATGCGCGTCCGGTAGCGGCAACGGCGTTCACGGACGCCAAGGCCGGCCAGAGCACGCACCGGTATTTCGTGGCAGCCGTAGACGCGCTCGGCCAGGAAGGCCTGATCAGCTCCCCCGTATGGAGCTACCGCGAGTGGCGGAAATACTACGTGCCCTTCATCGGGCAGTGGCACCAATAGGCAGTTCACAGCAGAGGCCGGCGAACGTCAACAGAATCACCACACATTGCCACAGCGTTGCTCGTCACAGCTTGTTTCTTGTCATCCCCGGGCATGGCGGCGGCGTACAGCAAGCTGTTCGTGTCACTCAAGAACGGAAAACTCATCTGCCTGGGGAAGTGATGCCGGGCGGGATTCATGTTAGCCACGGGCGCGAGCCCGTGGAAAAAGGGTGCGAATAAGCGACAGAGCCCCAGAAGGGGGCGATTGATGCACAAAGCACTAATTACGAACGGCCAACCCCCAATCCACTTATCACGCACACCACGCTCTTGCGGGGAGGGCAGTGTCACGTCGAACGGCCAACCCAGCGACCGCCCTTCGGCCTGGGCTCAGGATCAAAGACAGTCGCTGGGCTTGCCCTGGCTGCCAAGTGTATGCTACGCGTTCGCGGCGTAGGTTCCCTCTTTTCGTCGCTGCTCGGCCTTGTCGCTGATGACGGTGTCGTCGCGGGCGTCGAGGCCGACCTTGGCGATCAGGCCTTTGAGGTAGTCGAGGTGCGGGCAGGGCGTGGCGTGGCAGTTATCCCTGGTGATGCACGACGAGAGCTGCACGACGATCCGGTCCTTGTCGAGGCCCTCTCCCTTCTTGCTGCGCCGGACCAGATGCAGGAGCTTTCGGTGCAGCGCCCGCCCGCAGCATCCGCCGCACGTCATGAAGATCGTGCGGTAGGCCTTGTCGGCAGGGTACGCGGCGAATCCGCCCGCCCGGTCCTGGAACGCCTTCTCGCAGGAGTAACCCGAGCAGCGCTCCTTCACGATGTGACACTGTACGATGGCGATGTAGTCCTTGTCGCTGGCATCTGTCATTGGTTGCCTTCCTTTGGTGGTGTTTTCACGGAACCAAGTTGCGACAGTCTAGGCCCCCCAGCGGCGTTTATCAAATGCTCCCCCCGGTCGTGGGAACCTGCTCGCCAGGGCGGCCCCATATGCTCGCTGACCCCATACGCTCCCTAATCACTAGTCAAGCTCTGACCCCACAACCTCCTCCCATCAACCACTAATCACTAATCAAGCCCTGACCCCATACCCTCCTCCCATCAACCACTAATCACTAATCAAGCTCTGACCCCACAACCTCCTCCCATCAACCACTAATCACTAATCAAGCTCTGACCCCATACCCTCCTCCCATCAACCACTAATCACTAATCAAGCCCTGACCCCACAACCTCCTCCCATCAACCACTAATCACTAATCAAGCTCTGACCCCATGCGCTCACTGACCCCATGCGCTCACCCCATGCGCTCTGGCGGGCCTGTTGGCGGTTGCCAATTCCGTGGCTTGGTGGGTTGCTACTTGCCCCCCCCAGGGGCCTATGGCTTTGCGGCGGCCACCTTGGCCAGCTTGGCGTCCTTTTCGGCGTCGGTGAGCTTGTCCCATGCCTTCGGGCAGCCGGCGCAGCAGAAGGCGACTTTCTTGCCCTTGTGCGTGCGGATGAGTGTCGCGGGGACCTTGGCCGGATTGATCGCGTTCTTGGTCATGATCGGGCAGTTGGTGTTCACGAACGCGGGCGCCACTGTGGGCGTCGGAGTGGTAGCGACCTTCTTGGGCTTCTCTTCGCACCCAACAGCAAGAACCACCAGAAGGCAGAGACAACACACTACGGCCATTCCAGAGACCACCGAGATAAGTTTGTGCCGGTTCATTTCGAGTTCCTTTCCAAAGTTTTCGTTTGCTTGCGCCGCAGCCGCCTGCGGGCTTTTTCCCATTATAGGCACGCCCAGCCCTGCAACAGGGCTCCGGCGGTTATTTCAGGCCGCTATGTGGCCTCCGTGTTGTCGCTCCCCGCCTCGGCGCCGTTTGCCAGCAGGACGAATTCCTTGATGGCGCAGTAAATCAGCATGGGGATGATTGCCAGGAAAGCGGTGAAGAACATGAGCAGGCCCACCAGCCAGTCTGGCCAGCCCGTGTGCTTTATGAACTCTTTGACAAGACAGTACAGCGTGGGTACCACGAAGATGCTGACCATGACAACCAGCATCCCGCCGAAGGAGGGTATCGCCATGGGCACCATGACGTCCGAGCCCCTGCCGGTTGAGGTCAGGATGGGTATCAGCGCCAATATGGTCGTAGCCGAGGTCATGAGACACGGCCGCACCCGCCGCTTGGACGCTGTCACTGTCGCATCGCGTATCGCACTAACGGTGGCCGGGTTGCGGTCGCGGAAAACCTGGTCCAGATATGTCGATTGAATGACTCCGTCGTCGGTGGCGATGCCGAACAGTGCCAGAAAGCCCACCCAGACCGCAACGGACAGGTTAATCGGATGAATCTGGAACATCTCGCGCATTTCGACGCCGAAGACGGTGAAATTCAGGAACCACGACTGGGAATAACACCACAGCAGGATAAAACCGCCGGACCATGCCACAAAGATGCCCGAAAACACCAGCAGCGACGTGGGGATCGACTTGAACTGGAGGTACAGGATCACGAAGATGACGAACAGCGCGAACGGAACCACCCAGAGCAAGGTCTTCTGCGCGCGGATCTGGTTCTCGTAGCTGCCCGCAAAGGTGATTTCCACGCCCGGCGGCCGCACGAATTCACCGCTGGCCTCCTTTTCCTTCAGATAGCGTTCGCATGCCTCCACGACGTCCACTTCCGCGTAGCCCGGTTTCTTGTCGAACACCACGTATCCCACAAGACGCGTGTCTTCGCTCTTGATCACCTGTGGGCCGCGAAAATAACGGACCTCCGCCACTTCCATCAGCGGAACCTGCGTTCCTTCCTTGCCTGGGATCAGAATCCTTCCCAACTTCTCGATATCATCTCTAAGTTCCCTCTGATACCTGACCCGCACCGGGAAACGTGCCAGACCCTCCACGGTGGTGGTGATCTTTCTGCCACCGATGGCGATCTCAACAATGTCCTGAAACTCGCGCACCTTCACGCCGTACCGGGCTATTGCTTTGCGATCCGGTACGATCTCCACGTACGGCTTGCCCACGATCCGGTCCGCAATGACGGCCGAAGGTTCCACGCCCGGAACTTCCTTCAGGAAACGCTCGACCTGCAGGCCCACCTGCTCGATCGTCTCCAGGTCCGGCCCCTTAACCTTGACGCCCATAGGCGCGCGCATGCCGCTCTGAAGCATCACAATCCTTGCCGCGATGGGCTGAAGCTTGGGTGCGGAAGTGGTTCCCTCGATGCGCCCGGCCTCGATGATTTCCTTCCAGATGTCGTCGGGTGATTTGATGTGTTTGCGCCACTGTCGAAACGGGCGCCCGTCGGGGTCTTCAACAAGCTCACCGTCCCTGCGGACAAAGCGGTGGGTCTTATCGTCGTAGCGGTACTTGATCCGCCTGCCGTTTTTGTCCGTCTTGTATTCCGGCTTGTAGTTGATGACGGTCTCGATCATGGAAATGGGCGCCGGGTCAAGGGGCGTTTCGGCCCGGCCTATCTTGCCGACGACCGAATCGATCTCGGGGATGTTGCGAAAGGCCATGTCCTGCTTCGCTACGATGTCCAGGGCCTCTCCGATGGAGGCGTGCGTCATGGTCGTCGGCATGTAGAGGTAGGACCCCTCGTCCAGCGGTGGCATGAACTCCTTGCCCATCCCCGACCACGCTATCAGGCCGAACACGATGACAACGACAACAAGGGACAGCATGATCGATTTGTAGGTCAGGCACCATCGCAAGAGCCAGGGATAGACGAACTGGAAAAGCTTGAAGAATCCCAACAGAACGCCCACGAGCAGCGCGACGAACCCGAAGTTGCCCCCAAGTCCGGATTCAGGACCGAGAGGCTCCCAGAACATGCTCAGCGCCAGGCCGACCATAAGAACCACCAGTCCGCTGGCCGCCCAGGGGGCAAACCTGGCCAGGCCCTTCGGGATCAGGTCGTCCACGGTCTTGTACGCCGCGAACAGTGTCAGGACCGTACCGGATGCCGTAATCGGGAACGAGCCTTTGGTAATCCCCCAGGTCGCCAGAACCGCAGCCCCGGCTGCCAGGATGCCGAAAATAACCCGCCTCAGTGTTTTTCCAGAGATCTTGCCGCAGAAAAGGATGTGTGCCGCCGGGGGCAGGGCGGTCAACGCGATGACTATCGATGCCAGAAGAGCGAACGTCTTGGTGAAGGCGAGCGGCTTGAAGAGCTTGCCCTCCGCACCGATCATCGTAAAGACGGGCAGGAAGCTGACCACGGTCGTCAGGACGGCGGTCAGGACCGCGCCGCCGACCTCACTTGCGGCCCGGTGGACAACCTCCAGGCGCGGAACGTCCGGTGGGGCCTCGTCCAGGTGGCGCAGAATGTTCTCACAGATCACGATCCCCATATCCACGATGGTGCCGATGGCGATGGCGATGCCGCTGAGCGCAACGATGTTGGCATCGACGCCGAAGACCTTCATGGCGATGAAGCACAGCAGCACGGCCAGCGGCAGCATCGAGCCGATGAGCATGCTGCTGCGGAGATGGATCACCATGAGGATCACCACGATGAAGGTGATCAGAATCTCCTGTGACAGAGCATCGTTCAGCGTGCCGAGGGTCTCGTAGATCAGGCCGGTCCGATCGTAGAAGGACACGATCGTCACCTGGCTGATATTCGCCCATGCCGGCCAGTTGTCCCTCGGCGTTTTTCGCAGGAAGGTGACCCACGCCTTGTGGTCCAGCTTGTCGCCGCTATACGCCTGGAAGTCATGGGCCTGTGCAAACCGGCGAAGCTCCTGAGGGTCGACCTGCGACTCGTCGATGATCACCTTTGCCGGCAGGGCCGGCGCTATCTTCGCGATCTTCTCCTTGACCTCGTTGATGGCGGCAAGAGGGTTCTCGCCGTAACGCGCGACGACCACACCGCCGACGGCCTCCGCGCCGTCCTTGTCCAGGGCGCCGCGGCGCAGCGCCGGGCCCAGCGCCACGGTGGCAACGTGCTTGACCAGGATCGGAACGTTCTCGACGACCTTGACGACGCTGTCTTCGATGTCCTCGGTCTTCTTGATGAACCCCACGCCGCGAATGAAATACTCCACGCGGTTCAATTCGATAGTCTTGGCCCCAACATCGATATTGGAGGCCATCACCGCATGATAGATCTCCGGCAGGGTAACGTTGTGGGCGCGCATGGCATCGGGGTCGACGTCCACCTGGTACTCGCGCACGAATCCGCCCACCGATGCGACCTCGGCCACCCCGCCGGCCGACAACAGGTGGTAACGCACGGTCCAGTCCTGGATGGTCCGCAGCTCTTCCAGGTCCCAGCCGCCGATGGGATTACCATCGATATCCCGTCCTTCGAGTGTGTACCAATAGACCTGGCCGAGGGCGGTCGCGTCCGGTCCGAGCACGGGCTGGACTCCGCGCGGCAGTGCGTCTGGAGGCAGGCTCCTGAGCTTCACCAGGATGTTCCACTGCGACTGTTCGAAGGTGACGTCTTCGTCGAAGATCACGTAGATGGATGAGAAGCCGAACATGGAGAAGCTGCGGATGCTCTTTACGCCGCGGACGCCCAGAAGCGAGACCGTCAGCGGATAGGTGATCTGGTTCTGAACGTCCTGCGGGGAGCGTCCCATCCATTTGGTAAAGACAATCTGCTGGTTCTCACCGATGTCGGGAATTGCATCGGTCGGCACGGGCGCGCGTGGCAGGAAGGGCGGTTCCCAGTCGAAAGGCGCGACCGCTATCCCGCACAGGAAGACAAACACCACCATCAGTACGACAATGAGCTTGTTCTCCAGGCACCAGCGCAGCAGCCTGCCGATTAGGGACTTCTGCTCGACGGAGGGCTCTGAGTAGTCCTCACTCACGGTGGCCCCCTCCAGCCGGCTTCGAAGCAGGTGCCGCGCCCGCGGCCGGACTCAACATCTCCTCGATCTCTCCGCACACCAACATTTCCGCGCCGTAGTACGGGTTGCGGATTTTCTGGCTGGTCTGAAGCCAGACCGCCCCGCGATTATTGAACGCCATCTCGCACTTTATCTGGTAAATGGCGGAATCGCTTACCGGGCCGAACCGCTTGGCGATCGGGAGCATCTGTTCCGAAAGAAGGGCAAATTCCTTCCGCACGGGCTCAATCCCTTTCGCCCCGGATGCTCTGGTGAGGGTCTTTTTCAGATCCCCTGCCTCCTTCATCCAGGCCGTGTGGGCCTGGCCCGTCAGCAGATTCATGTCCACCGAGCCAAGCGCCGCCGCCATTCTTGTCGCCGCGGCAAGGGCCTCATCGCCCCGGTCAGAGGCAAGCGCTTGCTGCATCTTGAAATACCCGTCAAACACCGCACGCAGTTGCTTTCGGAACTCGGCGTTTATGGCCGGGTGCGCGGCGGTGGGCTTTCCATGCTTTATCCCCAGCTTGCTCACGAGCGAGGCGATGTTCTTGGCCAGAGATTTCTCAACTCGTGCGGCATCCTTCAGCGTTTTAGCCTCCTTGCCCTCGATGCCGTCGTTTGTCAATCGCATCGACAGCTCTTTCCAAAGCAGCAAGGCCGGGCCCTCAAGCAGTTCGCGATCGACGGCTTTGGTGGCCTTTTCCAAGGATGCAAAGGCGCTACCGGCCCCGGGCAAGTCCTTGTCGGCAAGGGCCTTTTTCACTTCGCCTGCCGCCGCGATGACCGCGTGCAGTTGCTGCTTGAACTGGAAGGGCAGTTTTGCGGCGGACTTCTCGCCGGGTGCCTTCTTCTTGGCCTTGCCGTGGCCGCCGTGTTCGTGCCCGCCACCGCCACCACCTTCGGGCGACATCATGCTGGGCTTGGCCTGGAGCTGAAGGGAGCTGTCGATCTTGAAGCTTCCGCGGGTGACGACGCGCTGGCCTTCAGCCAGGCCGCTGCGCACCAGATAGTAGTTTCCGGCCCGCGGGCCCAGGACGATCTCGCGCCCCTCGAACGTCGGCTTTTTCTTGTTGGGCACTACTACGTACACAATGGCCCTGGTGCCTGTCCTAAGGACCGCCGAAACGGGAATGACCAGCGGCTTGTCGGCCTTGGTCGGATCGGCGGAGGCATAGCCCAGAGTTTCGGTGCGCTCAAGCGGCATCTTGCAGATGTCGCACTTGCCGGCTGAGTCTTTCACCACGCTGGGGTGCATCCGGCACATCCACTTGCCCGCCAGGTTTGGGTCCATCACCTTTCCGCCCGCGGCCACCTTCGGGGTGACGATTGCCTTGATGAACATGCCCGGCTTGAGCTTTCCGGTGAGGTTGGCGGCGTTGACCCGGACCTTTACCGTCCGCGTCCTGGAGTTGAGGACCGGATCTATGAACGAGATCGTTCCGGTGAATTCCTCGCCGGGATGTGAAACCGTAGTGAACGTGACCTTCTGCCCGAAGCGCAGCCACATCAGGTCCGACTCGTATGCATCCAGCTTCACCCAGACCTGCGAGAGATCCGCGATCGTGTAGATCCTCGTGCCGGTCTTCACGTACATGCCCTGCTGGGCCTCCTTCTTGATCACGATGCCCCCAACCGGTGAATAGACCGTCATGCGGTCGGTGCCCTTGCCGCGCTTTTCAATCCCTTCGATCTGCTCCGGCGTCATGCCCCAGAGACGCAGCTTCTCGCGGACGGCCGTTACCGTGGCCTCCGCAGTGTCCCGGACTATGCCGATGTCGCTGGCTTTGAGTTCCTTGACCGCTTCGACCGCCTGGAGCAATTCCTCCTGGGCGCTCAGCAGCTCGGGGCTGTACAGCTCCACCAAATGGTCGCCCTTGCGCACGGGCACACCCGTGTAGTCCACAAACATCCGGTCGATCCTGCCGGGCACCCAGGCCGTAATGTAGGCCAGGCGAGTCTCGTCGTAATCGATCTTGCCGACCATTCTGACTTCCGCCGTCACAAACTTGCGCTCGACCCTGACTGTTTCGATGTCCATCAGGGCCTTGGCCGCCTCACTGGTTGAGAATTCCCTCAGGCTTGCGCCTTCGTGCTTTTTCGCCGGTATCAGGGGCATCTCGCAGATTGGGCATCGCCCCGCCTTGGGCTTGCGAATCTGTGGGTGCATGGAACAGGTCCACATGATTGCCTGTGCGGCGGGGGAACCGCTGTCGTCGTCGGTGGCCTGGCTTGTCCGCGGACCCACGATGAAACGGTCAATCATCACCCACAGGCCCCAGCTCACAAGGCAGGCGCCGGCAATGCAAGCCGCGCCGACCACCAGGAATAATACGCGGCGCCGGCGTGTGGCAGGATGCCGTTGCCTGATTGGGGGCTTCGAATCATTCATGGCTCAAACCTTTCCATGCTTTCGTGGCTGGCACCGCGCAGGCGGCGCCTCAAAGGGCTGCGCCCCTTCTCAATGCGCGTGTGCGGTCGGCACCAGGATTGCGTGAGTCGCCCCTGAAATCAGCGCACATACCCCGCAGGTCTTGTGAATCCTCAGAAGCGGCCGGGTGATAACCATCGGCCCCCAGAATGCTCTGCCTGTCTTCATGTTCGTTTCCCCGGCAGGGGCGCTTCGTCTCCGGCCAGTTGCCTCGGGGACGAAGCGCCTCACGCATCATGCTAATTATGCTTCTTTGCCATCGCGGCCATCAGTTTGGCATGCTTTTCTTCGTCCGTGAGCTTGTCCCATTTCGCCGGGCAACCCGCGCAGCAGAAGGCAACTTTCTTGCCCTTGTACGTGCGGGTGAGTTTTGCGGTGACCTTGGCCGGATCGATCGCGTTTTTGGCCATAATCGGGCAGCGGACGTTCACGAACTTACCCGCGGCGTGACTGGGCTTGTCGGCGTCCTTCAGCTTGCCCTGCAACTGCTCCAGCATCTCGCGCGCTTTCGCCAGTTCCTTCAGGGCGACCTCCTTGTGTCCGTGTTTGACCGCCGCTTCGACGGCTGCCAGGTGCGTCAGGGCCATATGAATGTGCCGGCCCGCCCCCGCGTGCTGGGTCTTGTGGCCTTCATGCGGCTTGGCGGCGGGGGGGTGGTGGGGCTTCTTGGCCTTGACGTCGTGCCCCTTGTGCGCATCCTCGCCGCGGACGCCGACAGCCAGCAGACCCGCCACAAGGACCAGCGCCCCCAGCCCGTAAACCAATGTTCGTTTCCTGCTCATAACCGTTCCTTTCCTGTAAGAAAAACTCTTCTTAACGTCCCACCATTGTAGTACTGGTATTGCGCAATCGCGCAGACAGGAACAAATGACGGGGCCAGGACGGTGATAAGCATCTGTCCGGAGGATGCTCTGCCTGTCTTCATGTTCATTTCTCCCTGCGTGGTTTTTGGACTTCGGGGCCGTTTCTTCTTTCTTAACGTCCGGCGGGGCCTGTTCGTTCCATCCACGTCAGGGTTTTTCTCGGGGCAGGTCGCGCCCGATGAGCATTTCGAGCCTCCCGAGGCGCTGGCCCTGGTCGGTCAGCGCACGCTCGTAGGAAAGTTCGAACTCCAATATGATCCGCTCGGTGTCCACAAGGTCGATGAAGCTCGCGTTGCCCGCACGGTAGGCGGCCTCGGTTGCCTTCAGGGACTGACTTGCCTTTGGAATGAGCGTGTCGCGGTACAGATCAATCTTGCGACCGGCATCGCGGAGGTGATAAGCGGTTATCTTGACCTCCACGTCGAGGGTGTTTGCCCTATCGGCCTTGGCGCGTTGGGCGGCACGGTATCGGGCCTTGGCCTCCCGCACGCCCGCGGCGTACTTTTCCCACCAGATCGGCACGTTGACAGAGGCAGTGACCGCCCACGCGTCCTTGCCGTCGTCGGCGGGGTGGCGCCCGGCGGTAGAGGCGTTGGTGTCTATGAACTTCGCGCCGATGGTGAGGTCCGGAAAGTAGTTCTTCTTCGCCAGCTCGATGAACCGCTTCTGCTTCTCGATCTCGAAATCCAGGCTCTTCAGCTCAGGATTCGCCCCGGCCATCCATGTGAGCAGTTGCTTGTCGGTGAAAGAAACCTGCTCTTCGGTGCACTTGATCGGCAGGGCCAGCTCCGCGTCGACAGGGCGGTTCAACGCCTCGTTCAGTCTGGCGACCAGAGGGCCGCGAAGGTCCCGCAGAGACCTCAGCCGGTCGGCCAGCTTGCCCAGCTCAACCTGCGCGCGGATAACGTCCGGATGCCCGGCCGCGGCTGCCTTGTACCGCACCCGCGCCACGCCCTCGAGGCGCTTCATCAGCTTCAGGTTGCCATCCGTGATGGCGATGGCCCGCCCGACATAATAGCACTCGTAGTAGGCGTCCTTGACGCGGTAGAAGAGCCTGAGCTTTACGTTCTGGTATTTTTGGAACTGGGCCTTGGCCGCCTGGGCGGCGGCGTCGCCGCGAAGCTCCAGCTTGCCGAACCACGGAAACATCTGCGAGAGCGTGAAGCTCTGTCGCTGCGCGCCGACCCGGGTCTCGATCTCCTCGATGAAGTACGTGTAGCTGAACCGCGGATCCGGAAGCGCCTTGACCTGGGGGACCCTTTCGACGGCGGCTTTCCATCGCTCGAACGCCGCCTCTACTCCCGGCGGGTTGTTCAGCGCCGCGTAGCGAAGATAGTCCGACAGCGGCGACTGGGCCGTGAGTTTAGGCAGCCCGGCCGTTGCGGCAGGGGCGGTGGTTGCGACAGGCCTGGTGGTTGCGGCAGGCCCGGCGGCAGCCGGCTCCCGCGCGGCGTCTATCTTCCGGGTCGGCGCCGCCCTACGCCCCCAGCGATGAGGCGCACATCCCACAACGGCGACCCAGCATGCCAGTAGCGGTAAGACTTTCCACACGAAGGGCTTCATTATGTTCTTCTCCGGTGGTTCACCATGAAGCGCCCGCCCGACCCTGGGAGTGCACCATGGCAACACGCCCCATGAGCGGCAACATTACTCTGTAATCGGTAATTTGCCCCTGGCCGCATCACTTTAGTCAGCCCCCAACAAGCCGGCTGAGTATCTCCGTCAGCAGCTCCTGTTCCACCTCGCCAACGGCGCAATAGGAGTAGCCTCCCAGGCGCACGGCGGTCATGTTGTTCTTTGCATACCCTCCGGTCCAGAATCTCCGTGAGCCCCGGACAAACGCACGCTTCAGGCCCATGCTTTTCGGCGTGTCGGTGGTAACGATTACCGACAGCACCCCGCGCGGCGTATCGACCACGTAGCTGCCGACGATTGTGCCGCGAAAATGCGTGACACAGCATTGCCGAATCGACATCCCCTTGTCCAGCCGCGGAAAGGCCGGCACAAAGCCCAGACTGTCTTTCAAGTATGCTGCCAGCTTCGCCGGATCGGCACTGGTGTAGAACTTGCCCGGCCCGCGGTCATGTGGCGTCATGTTGTAACCGTGAATCGTGGCTAGTTCAGCTTGCGCGGCCATCGCAGCCGAGGGCTTCGCAAGGTAAAGGATGACGGCGGTCATTGTCACCAGGATGGCCGCCGCTGCCGCCAAGGCGGGCACCAGACGCCACGGGCGGATCATTCTGCCGCGCCCGAGCGATGCCGCTGCTGCCGCCAGGGCGGGCACCAGACGCCCTGGGCGGATCACTCTGCGGCGCCCGGGCGCTGCCGGTGCGACGTCGGGCGATGCCGCCGCGACCTCGGGCGATGCCGGCGCGACCTCGGGTGAAACTTCCGCGACATCGGGCGAAACCGCCGCGACCTCGGGCGAAATCTCGCGCAGTTTTCCGAGGATTCGCTCGCTCAGCTCATCCCCAGCCCCTACGGAGGCAAAGGCCTGCTGAAGCCTGTCCCGCACGGCCTGCATCTCGCGCAGCCGGCTGCTGCACGACTCACAGGTCGCCACGTGATCCGCCTGCTGAACGGACCCCAGCATGATCTCCTGCAGTTGTTCATCCGTCAGGTGTGCCATTTTCGCCGTCCTGTAATTCCCAGGTCTTTGGCGTGGGCCGCCAGTGCTTCCTTCAGGGCCGCCCGCGCCCGGCTGGTGCGGCTCTTTACCGTGCCCACCGCCACGCCCATAACGTCGGCTACCTCCCGCTGGCTG
>SDBS01004999.1_pt1 | contig 12977 bp, 11 predicted proteins | sample 2277091 | NCBI WGS metagenome assembly SDBS01 (sample SAMN10404972, study PRJNA504765) | marine sediment metagenome | isolation source: marine sediment core GS10_PC15, 163 cmbsf | place: Arctic Ocean: Southern Knipovich Ridge | collected 2010 | reverse complement strand
GGCAATCAGTAAATCGAGATCAACCGCTTGGGCGGAGGTGATATCCACCAATTGCGGGGATTCGTTATACTCGATGGTTGGTTTTCCGGCAGTAACCGGATAGAGTTGCGGTTGCTCCGGCAACATTGCGAGTTCGTCAAAATCGACCAGGAAAAGGCGCAAGTTGTCCTCTTCGAAGATTAGCGGAAAGTCTTCGACATTTTTACGGTCCATCCGCCCGTCGAGGGCCAGGCGGTCGATAGTAATATCACGCGCAATCAAGGTGTGTTCCAGTCCGGCCGCGTGCAGTCGTTCCGCCACCGCTCCATCAGCCAGCACCAGGTACCCGTCGGTCAAACTAACCACCGGATCAACGCCGATCGCACGCAAACGATGTGCGTCATCGGCGTCATATATTTTTACTTTAAATAAATCATCAGCATTAGCTACAGTCGCGAAACAAAGGACTAGCGCCAGGAGGGTTGCCTTGCATTTCATTGGTCCGTGCTCCTTTTCATGATGGGGTGCGTAAGATCACAGGTTGCCTTCCGGGTGTGAATATATCTGCCATAGCGTCAGTAACTTATGGGGAACACGGGTCACATGGCCCTTGCCCGGATGAGCGATAGACGTAATTCACACAATAGGTGACATCCAGTGGATCAACCGTTCCGGTACAGTCCCAATCCCCGTTTTCAGCAGGGCAATCCGGCAATTGCACTCGTGAATCCAAAGAGAGGTAGACATAATTGACCAAAATGGCCACATCGAGAGGGTCAATCGTCCCATTGAGGTCTAAATCACCTAAATCCGCACAATCGCAGGGGTGTGTGTTGTAAACCGTTACTTGCATTGAATCGATGGTCAGGTTATCGGTGATCTCCAGATCATCCCGGTCGTGAACGAAGATTTTGACCCAGTAGTCGCCGTTGTCGAAATCAGCGGTGCGCCAGCAACCGGTCGTGTCGGAGATCTCGATTACACTATCGCCGTCGGTATTGGTAATAATAAAGTAAAAATCCCGCATGCTATAATTACCCTGAGTGTAAAACTCGGCGTCTCTTTGATAGGTGACCGACACAATCTCGTCCAACAAGCGGCCGGTGAAGGTCAGCGAATGGATCAGCCCTGTGGTCAAGGTATCGTTGTAAATTTCGTAAGATATTGAATACGGCGCCAAACCCCAGCTCGGACTGTTGTTGATATCATGCAGTCGGGCGAGAATATCGACGTCTCCCGAAACCGGGGCCCCGGGACTGAAATAGATGTGCGTGCCGTTCTCGAAAAACGCGAATTTATATTCACCGTAGCAAGGCCGTACTGTCGGGGGGAATAAATCGATGATCCCCTCCAACTCGTCCAGGGGATTGGCGATAAACTCCCAATCGGAAGCCCACGGCTGCCCGGAATTCCTGATTTTCACAAAGTGGATATGGTGGAAATCATACCCGGGCCAGTACACAATTTCCCCCAAATAATCACCTTCCTCAACGTAGTCGCCCTCGGCCACGGCAATTGTTGATTGATCCAAATGCGCATACAGCCACCCCTCACATTCCTCGGTTCCCGGGCTGTCACCGATGGCGGCCCGCCAATGTAATTCAGCGTGAGTAGTCATTACGGCTTTGACCCATCCTGACCGCACAGCATAAACCGGCGTTCCGTCGGGTACAAGAACATCAAGTCCGGGATGCAAATAGGAGTCGCCGCCATAATTCTGGAATTCACCGTAAGAATTCCCGATTTCGTGGGTGGGAGAAGTCGGCTTAACCGGCCACGGAATTGCATATAACCCATTGGTATATAAGATGAATAATGCTGCTATCACAACTGGTGCTTTAAGTCGCGCGTATATCTTATTCACCGCCGGTCTCCTCCAGCACCACAATTAAATCCATCCCTCGAAATATAAGCGAAATTTCATAATCAGCAAATGATTTCACGATTGAATCGCGACGGCGTGGCGCTCCGAACAAATCTATGACCTCCTGATAGTCGCGGTATCCGCCCAAAAAAAACGGGGGAGCGTATGCTCCCCCGTCGGTATCCGTATTGTATGTTCCTTAAACCAAAGAACTTATTCGGATTTTCCCTCTTCCGGCTCCTCCGGTTTGTCCTCGGGCTCTTCTTCAGCCGCTGCCTCTATAGCCGGTTTGCCATCCGGTTTTTCTTCAGCCGTTACCTCTGTCGGCGGTTGGCTTTCCGGCTTTTCGTCGACCGGTGTTTCCGGAATTGGCTCAACAGCCGGCGCCTCTGCAGTTGAGGTCTCACCGGCCGGTTTTTCTACGCCCTGCTCGAGTTTTTCTCCCGGTGCGGGAGTTTCCGTCGGTGTCGCAACCGGAGCGGAATCCTCAGACCTGCGCGGTTCGCTTTTCTTTTCGCCGACCGCCTCCGCCATCGATACCGTTTTTGTCGGATGTTCGGCCAGGAATTTCTCTAACTCCGAGCGCTCCCGGTCGCGGTAGTAAGCATCGACCGAAAGAACAATACGCTTGTTGGTGGGGTCAAACTCAATGATTTTCAAATTGAGTTCATCACCCGGCGAGAAAGCGTCCTCGGGCTTTTCCATGTCGCGTTTGCCCAGTTGGTTCAAGGGCACGAATCCCTCAACCTCTCCCTCGAGTTCGACCACACAACCGCGTTCCAGAATCCGCATGATTTTGCCGAGCATCTCCTTGCCGGCGCGGAACCGTTCATGGAAAGTGGGCCAGGGATCGGCGATGATTTGCTTGTGTCCCAGTGAAATCTTCCGGTTCTCCGCGTCAATAGCAAGCACGACCACGGTCACTTTTTCGTTTTTCTTAAGGATTTCCGAGGGGTGTTGGATGCGCCGGGTCCAGGATAAATCGGAAATATGCACCAGCCCGTCAATACCCTCCTCGAGTTCGACAAATGCGCCAAAGGCGGTAATGTTCCGGATCCGCCCCTCGTGCCTGGAGCCGAGAGGATATTTTTCCTCAACCGTGGACCAGGGATCGGGTTCGAGTTGCTTGATTCCCAGGGAAATCTTCTGGTGATCCTTGTCAATGTTCAGGACTATCGCCTCAACCTGGTCCCCAATCTGGACGAACTTCGATGGGTGCCGCACATGTTGCCGCCAGGACATTTCCGAAACGTGAATCAGCCCTTCGACCCCTTTTTCGAGTTCGACGAAGGCGCCATAGTCGGTAATCGAAACAATTTTGCCCTTTATGCGGGATTCGATAGGATATTTTTCCTCGATGTTGTCCCACGGGTAGGGCGTTAACTGCTTCATTCCCAGCGATATACGGCTGGTCTTTACGTCGAAGTCAAGGATTTTTATTTGGAGGGTGTCACTGATGGCCACTAATTCCGAAGGATGACGGATACGGCCCCATGACATATCGGTAATATGTAAGAGCCCGTCAACTCCACCCAGATCGATGAAAACACCAAAATCGGTGATATTCTTGACGATCCCCTCTCGCACCTGGCCGATTTCGATCTCGGCGAGGAGTTTGGTGCGCATTTGGTCGCGTTCCTCCTCCAGGACGACGCGGCGGGAGACCACGATGTTGCGACGGGACTTATTGAGCTTAATAATCTTAACCGGCATCATCTGGCTGATTAAGGAATCAAAATCGGGTACCTGGCGCAGGGCGATCTGCGAGCCGGGTAAAAACGCATCGACACCAAAAAGGTCAACGACCATTCCGCCCTTAATGCGCTTAACCAATTTCCCCTCGATGATGGCACCTTCATCGTAGGCCTCACGAATGTGATCCCAGACCCGCAGGAAATCGGCCTTCTGCTTGGACAAGATCAACTGGCCGTTTTGGTCCTCGACCGCATCCAGAAAGACCTCGATTTCCTCGCCGACCGAGATGTTCAGGGGCTGGGGGAATTCATCGAGCGCGATAACGCCCTCGGATTTGAAGCCGACATCAACGATAACCACATCGTGAGTGACCCCCATTACCTTGCCCTTGACAATTTCGCCTTCCTTGATATCCCCCATGGTGGAGTCATACATTTGCATCATTGTGGCGAATTCATCGGGTGAGTATTCTTCGTCCTCCAGGTCGGGGGCGTAGATCTCCACCGGCGGTAGTTCCGCGACCGGCGGAGCAATGCCGCTGTCCTGCCGTTCGGTGCGCTTGAGCGATTTGGATTTGCGGACGACATCCTTTTTCAAATCAGTCGTTCGGACTTCCTGCGTTTTCTTTTTGCGCTTGTCGCTCGTCGCCGGGCTTTTCTTGCCACGTGAGGTACCCTTCTTTGTACTCTTTGAAGCGCGATCACCTCCCGTCTTTGTGGATTTGGCGGCCGTATCAACGGCCTTTTTTTCTTCGGTTGAGGGTTCAGACACTAGTTTATTCCTCCCTTTCTATCAGATTTGCCCGTTGGGGCATGTATTTGCTTTTTCGACTCTACGTCGCTGGGCCTTGACTGCGTTCGACCGACCCGCAACGTAGGGGCGCCGATGGCGTCCGATTGCAAGATACGTATTCTGTCCATGATTTCCGCGACAATTTTTTGATATCCGTCCTTGTCTCGCGAGACTTTTGTCATCCACGCGGCCGGGAGTGGCGCGCCGAAATGAACGGCGATCCGGTGGTGCCGCCCCCATGTCCGAGGCCAGCGCCAGGTGTTTTGAATAAAAGTCGGGACTACCGCCACCCCGGCCATTCGGGCCAGAAAGCCAATCCCGATCTTACCTTCGCCGAATTGCCCATTCCGTGAACGTGTTCCCTCGGGAAAAAGCAACATCGGCCTGCCGGCTTTGAGCATCCGCAACATGATCCTGATCGTGTCCCGGCCCAACCGTGAGCGGTCGATGGGAATCGCGCCAACCACCCGCAAAATCGAGCCTAGAACCGGGTATTTGAAAAGCTGTTTTTTGGCCAAATAGGCGATTTCCATTGGCATAGATGTACCGATGAGCGGCGGATCCAAAAGCGAGCAATGGTTGGCGCAGATTAAAAACGCGCCGTTTTTCGGGAGATGTTCCCGGCCATGGACGCGGACCCCACCGCTAAGCCCGAAAAGCACCCGATAAAATGTATGTCCGGCCCAATACAGCGGGTTCACCGGCGGCCTCCCGATGAAGCGGCCGAAACCATGCGGGTCTTGCAGATGAGCAAGACCGCTTCGGCTGCCTCTTCAATGTTCATCTTTGTCGCGTCCACTAAGATCGCGTCGGCGGCCTTGCGCAGGGGGCTTGCTTGCCGTTCGCTGTCCTGTTTATCCCGATCCGCCAGCTTTTCGATTTGCTCTTTCAACGTGGAAGGAATCCCTCGCTGAGCATATTCCAAGAGCCGCCGTTCCGCCCGGGTGCGGGGGGTCGCATCAAGATAGATCTTCACGTCGGCCCGGGGCGCGACAACCGTGCCGATGTCACGTCCTTCCGCAACCACGCTCCCGGTCGCAATTCTCTTTTTTTGTAGTACCACCAAGAATTCCCGAATCTTGGGGAGCCGCGCCACGTCTGAGGCGCTGGCGGTGATTTCCTCATCACGGATGGCCTCGGTGATTTCTCGATCACGGTGATATACTCTGGTTAGTTCACCATCATGAATAAAACTGACCTTCCACCCGGTGACCAAGCGCTGCAAATTCTGCGGATCAGCCAGATTCAGTTTTTCTTCCCGCACCACCCAGGCCGCCGCGCGGTACATCGCCCCGGTGTCCAGATACTCAAACCCCAGTCGTCGGGCCACCATCCGGGCAATGGTCGATTTTCCCGAGCCGGCCGGGCCATCAATGGCAATCACCTTACCGGCATACATTTTTAATGTCCCGCCCCTATCCATAAATCTAATAGTTTAACTTAAAACTATCCTGATTGCAATATCTCTTTCGGGCCACCGGGTCTCACTCCCGCCCCCGACCGGAGCGCTCCCCCCCGCGAAAGCCAACAACACGATTGATAAACTCCGGATGATCGAAAAACTCCAACTGGCAGCGCCGCTCGACCTCCAGCGCCCCCTTTTGATTTTCGGCAACTGCCGCGTAAACGATCTGTTTGTAGCGGGCAAGGATGTCCGGAGCGAATTGCGCGATCTTCTCGGCCGTTGAGAGCACGACCTTCGGCAAACAATCATCCGGGCACACATCATTGACCAGCCCGATGGCGAGGGCCTCGAGAGCGGCAATCAGGCGAGCGGTCAATAACAGCTCCAGCGCCTTGGCTGGGCCAACTAGTTTCGTCAGCATCCAGGTCCCGCCCCAGTCAGGTCCCATGCCGATTTTGGCGAATGGCAGGCCCAGGACCGCCGATTTGGCGGCATATCGCAAATCACAGGCCAGCGCGAGAATCAGTCCCCCACCAACTGCCGGGCCGTTGATGGCCGCGATAATCGGCTTGGGTGAGGAGCGAAATCGCCGCACGAGTTCGGTACCCTCGCGGAGAATCCGACAAAATCCCTCCCGATCCTCCGTTCTTTTGAGTTTTTCGAGGTGTTCGATATCGCCCCCGGCGCAAAATCCCCGCCCTTCACCGGTTAAGATAAGCACTCGGATATCGGGATTACTTTCCAACTGATCAAAGGCCTCCAGCAGACCGGCGCGCATGTCCGGCGTCAGGGCATTGAGTTTTTTGGGCCGATTAAATCGTAGCGTGCCGATGACTCCGGTACGCTCGGCGGAGATATGGCGTCCGGTAAAGAGTATTTCGCTCAAAGTCCGTGGCCTCCGGAGACTTTAATGTGTGTGCCGGTGATATATTCTGATTCGGGCTTGAGCAGGAACAGAATTGCGTTGACGATATCCGCGTGTCGGCCCAGCCGGCCAAAGGGCACCAGCGCCCCGGGTCGCTGCGGCTTTTCGACGGAATTAATATGAATTCCGGGCGAAACGATATTAACGGTAATCTTATGCCGGGCCAATTCCTTGGCCAACGACAGGGAAAACGAAATCATGGACTGCTTGGCGCAGAAGTACGCGACAACGCGCGGATTGGCCTGCAGCCGCTCGGCGTAGACATAGCCGATGTTGATGATCCGCCCGGACTTGCGTTGGCGCATCATCCGCCCGGCGCGCAGGGAACATTCCACCACGGAGTAAAAGTTCGACTCGGTCATGCGGCGAATATCTTCCGGCGTCAATCGTGAAAAATCCTTGCGCAGGTAATCGCCGACATTGTTGACCAGGACATCCAGCCGCCCGTAATCGGAATCAATCATATCAAAAAGTTGTTGCACGTCAGCGGCTTGCGTGACATCGGCCTGGGCTGCCCGCGCCTCTCCCCCATCCCGATGGACATGGCGCACAACGGATTGAGCGGCTTTTTGCCGTTTGCGGTAATTAACAATTACCGTATATCCCGCCTGGCCCAGGGCGATGGCGGTGGCGCGGCCGATCCCCGCATTGGCCCCGGTGATCAGGGCTACGGGGTTTTTGCTTTTACGCCTTGGGGATGTCGATTTTGCCAATTTGCCCTCAATTCTTTTCCGCGGCGCGCAAAATACCGCTCCGAACCCAAATGGTCAATCAAATCCGTACGAACATTTTGCGAAGATATGTGTTATAATTAGGACATGAGAAGGCAATCGGTACAGATAAATCTCCGACGTGGATTCCTTTTTGCCGCAACGCTGATAGTTGTGCTGATCAATTTATCAAGTTTTGCGTTTGCCGAAGGCGATACATTGCGCGTTGTTAGTACATCGATCGAACGCGGCGATACCGGCTCTGTGTTTATTTACATTGCGAACACTGAGGAGCTAGGCGGATATACCATTCGTCTTGAATTCGATACGACATTGATAAATGTGATCAGAAAAGCGCCGAATAAGCCCGTTGTTGAAGCTGAACAACTACGGGGTAATTTTTCGACCTTTGCATTTGCCAATAGATCAGGCGGAGTTGTCACTGGTGTTGCAATTCCCTTTTCGCCCTCAGAGTCGCTGTATCCCGGACATGGTGTTACAATAAAGTTGCTGTTTGAAGCTCGGTATGATGCACCAGTCGGTTCGGTCGCCAGTATCGCTTTCGTCAATGACCCCGATGAGCCAAATGCATATAATATGTTCTCTGAACTAAATGGGCTATATTCGATTCGGCCTGTACTTGTGCATGGCACGGTAACCTTAGGCGAAGTTACAACTTTCGAAATATATTGTCCGCCTGATTTTCAACTTGATTGCAACGATGACACAGATCCTTTTAACACTGGCGATGCGTATGCCAACGATCCATTAGCGATAATATCATATTCAGATATCGAAACGTCCGGCTCCTGCCCAGGCAATTATTCGATTGAACGAACATGGGAGGCTGTTTCTGGTTCAGCTGCAGCGACTTGTACCCAACTCATAACAGTCGAAGATGATACGCCACCGAGCCTTTCGTGTCCTGAGGATGCGATCATCGGCTACGACGATCTGTTTACTCCCGATGATCTTGGATATGCCACTGGTGATGACAATTGTGATGAATTCGTGGAGATCAGTTATAGTGATAGTGAGGGGAGGGCTTATTCTCCCTTCCTTCGGACTATTTATCGCCTGTGGCTGGCTGTTGATGATTGCGGCAATATTGAACAATGCACACAAAGTATATATAGACTGACTGAGGATTTTGAGTTAATTATAACCTGCCCATCTGACACGATAATCTCATGTGACGACTCCGGTGATCCCTCAAATACTGGCACCGCCGAGGTTAACTACAGAAACCCACCATTTTATCCGGGAGAAAACAATCCGGACTACAACGACGAGATTATCGAAGAGCACTGCGCCGGACAATATTCAATTGGACGCCGATGGAAGGCTGTTTTAGCTGACGAAGTCGACTCTTGCATCCAATTTATCACGGTAATCGACACTACTCCGCCGGTGATGACTTGTCCGTCAGATATCGAATTGGTTGATGCGTTCGACATTTCCCCCGATGTAACGGGCTATGCCGTCGCTGAGGATAATTGCTCGGATTCTATCGTTTTAACATATGACGATCAAGTCTACACGACCTTGGCGGATGAAACGTGGTCGATTACCCGCACCTGGGTTGCTGCCGATGATTGCGGAAACACGGTAAGCTGCGTACAGCAAATAGACCAAGATACCGATAGTATCGGCAACGGGTATGAACCAAGTCTAATCGGCCCAAATCCATTCTATAGCGGTGACGGACGGGAAACCTGTTTCCAAGTGGCAATTCCTCAACATGGTCCGATTAGGATTTCGTTTCTTGATGTTGTCGGGAGGCGAATGAAAATCCTAGCGTTGGATAATGCCCCTGCCGGCGTCAATCAAATTTGCTGGGACGGTCGGGATGCTGACGGCAATTATGTGCCTTCCGGCATATATCTTTGCCTTTTGGAATACGCTGGTAAATCTAAGATGCTGAAATTGGCAGTCATGCGGCAATAACGCTATAGCGGCTGCCGCCCTTTGAAACCGGTATCCAGTTCGTGCCAGAAAGTGATTTCTTTCTCGCCCTTTTTCCAACAGAGAAAGACCTCGCGGCCATCGCGCAAGTGGGGGAAATCCAGCAGTCCGCGCTCGAAATCTTTGACGATCACGCCCAGGTCGTTGATCTCCTCCAGGTATTTGGCGACTTGGGCTGAATGTTGCAGGATTTCCGGACCGGCCTTGCCCCCGCCGTTTCCGCCGGCGGCGCGATGGATTGCTTTGGCCTCATCGGAGATGTGGTGCGTGCCGGCTTGCGCGTTTTCAATGCGGTTGAGAATGGATATCAGCCGGGGCAACAATGCGGTGGCTTCCGCGACCGTAAAATACTTTTTAAATTGAGCGCTCACGCCATCTCCTATATCTGTCGAGGGAATCTCCGATTTCCCGTTCTACTCATCGGGCAATAACTTGCCGGGATTAAGGATCCCTTGCGGGTCGAAAACTTCCTTAATCTTGCGCATCAGCCGCAATTCTACCGGACTGAGGGCCAGCGGCAGGTATCGTTTTTGCACCCAGCCGATACCGTGTTCGCCGGAGATCGTCCCCCCCAGTTCCACCACGCGTTCAAACAGTTCGGTGATCGCCTGCGGGAGTTTGTTTTGCCATTCCTCAGCGGTGAGATTTTTTTTCAGGATATTTACATGGATGTTCCCGTCCCCCGCGTGACCGTACGAGATAGTAGTCAGGTTGTACCGCCGCGCGATTTCGCCGATCAGGCGCACCAGCTTCGGCAGTTGGGCGCGCGGCACGACCGTGTCTTCCTCTTTGTACGCACAAATTGATTTGACCGCCTCACCCACCCCGCGCCGCATCTCCCATATTTCATCCTGGCGCGCCTTGCTCTCGGCAATTAAGACATCAATCGCGCCGCACTCGACACACACCTCGGCGATCTTTTCACACTGCTCTTCCAGCAGACGCTCATCGTTGCCATCGACCTCCAAAAGCAACTGCGCGGCGGCATCAGAGTGCGGATAGGTCTTATCGAATTTATCTTCGGCGGCCTTGATCGCCGCGCGTTCCATAAACTCCGCCGCGCAGGGCACAATCCGCGCAAAAAAAATCCTGGTTAACGCCACGGCCGCCCGTTCCAGATCACCAAAGGGCACCAAAAGCGTTTTGTGGTATTGCGGGTTGGGGATCAATTTTAAAATAATCTCGGTGATTATCGCCAGCGTGCCCTCCGAACCGACCAAAAGCTGGGTGAGGTTATACCCCGATACGTTTTTCAAAAGTTTCCCGCCGGTTTTGAAAATCTCACCGGACGGCAATACGGCGGTGACCCCGAGGACATAGTCCTTGGTTACGCCGTATTTCAAGGCGCGCGGCCCGCCGGCGTTTTCGGCCACGTTGCCGCCGATAAAGCAGGACCCACGGCTGGCCGGGTCCGGCGGATAGAAAAGCCCGATCTCCTCGACCGCCTCCTGCAGCGTCTGCGTTACCACCCCCGGCTGTACAACCACCATCAGATTATCGCGGTCGATTTCGATGATTTTATTCATTTTCTCCACGGAAAGACTTACCCCGCCAAAAACGGGCAACGCGCCGCCGGATAACCCGGTACCGCCGCCGCGCGGGGTGACCGCCAGCCGGCGTTTGGTGCAGTGTTTCATCAGCGCGGCGACCTGCTCGGTGGTCCGGGGTTTGACGACCACCTCCGGGGGGAAATTCAAATCTTCGGTTTCGTCGGAGCCATAAATTTTCAAATCGTCGGCCTCGACGGTAACATCACCGCAAATACGGCGGAAATGTTCCAGGTCGGCGGCGTTCACTTTATTATATAATGGAGTATTCATCTGCTCGTCCATTCCCGCTCCAACCAACCGACAAGGTGTGAAAATTATCCCAGATATTCAAGAGCCATCGTGTCATTCCTCGGGCACCTGCGAGAACAGGCGAATCCGGAGGAAGACACCATTCGGCATCGCCGGCACTTCTTTCCGTGTGGTGATAGATTAAGATTGCCCGGAAAGCCGTAGCTCGTTTTCGATCCGTTCCACGATCCGGGATATTTTAAACAAATAGATAACAAATACCACCGGTAGGGCAATGGTGGGACACACGACACCCAGACCGGAAATGCTCATCGGTCCCCCAGCCGAGTTGACGATGCCGATCTGCACGCAAATAAACATCAGGTCGACCAGAACGGCGACCACCATCAGCATTTCGCTCAGTTTTTCGTGGACCGGGATGCGCCGTTGTTCGGGCCAACGGTTAACCTGCTCCTTTTGCGGGTAGCTGAAATGGCGGGGAAACTTGAGTACCAATAAAAACAGGATGCCGACAGCGACGGCCGATGCCGGGACCAGCCAGTATTCCAGTTCGTTTTTTTCCGCCCGGCGATCAACCTCGCCGGTTAGACTGAAATGTGTGGCGTACTTTTCGGGGATAGATGAGTAGCTGAATATCGCATACCCAACCACACCAAGGATAAGCAACAGGTGCAGATTGACCAGCAAGCGGGGTTTTCTCATACTTTTTGACCCCTGTCGTGCCGCGATCCCTGCCCTCGCGGACATCCACGTTACGACAAACTTGCACACCCATCCACATGAAGAACATCCACCCAGACAAAGATACAAGATCCCGGCTTTTTTGCCAACTAATTTCGCGCCGGTAAAACACTTTTGTGCGGTTATTCTCCCATCACCTGGATGACCACCGAGCGTTCGCGGCGGCGGTTGTCGAAATCCAGAAACACTACCTGCTGCCAGGTGCCCAGATGCGGGCGGCCCCCGGAAAACGAAACCACAAATGAGGTTCCGATCAGGGCCGAGCGCAAATGCGAAAAGCCGTTTCCATCACCCCAGGTGGCATCGTGGTGATACCCTTGGCCCTGGGGCACGAGTTTTTCCATCAACTCGGGGATATCCTTTTTTAATCCCGGCTCAAACTCGATGGTGGTGATTGCCGAGGTCGAGCCGGTGGTGCAGACCGTAATCATCCCGGCGGTCGCGCCTGATTTGTTAATGGCATCATCCAGGTGTGCCGACAAATCGACGATCTCGCCATCCCCGCGCGTTTTGAATTTTGCCTGATGCGTGTAGATCATTTTTTATCCCTCCTGCCAAGCCAATATAGCATATTGGCATGAGATACTAGAACAGCTCTTGCCTTTGTTACATAATCTTCGCCCCCGTGGCACTCGGCAACCGGCCCAGGCCACGAATCTCCTTGCCCACAGAGGGTTAATGGCTTATATTATTCTCGTAAGTGAAAATAGTACCGCATATTCGGCACTGACCGCAGTATCGTCGGGGAGTTGGTTCGAATACCAGGGGGGCAACCTGAGTATGGAGCCAATGTCTTTCAAGTTCACATTCAATTAACCAAGGAGTCCCGAAATGTTCATCACAATCAGCAGGATTTTCACCGTTATCTTCATTTTTGCAATCATGGCGTATTCTCTGTCTTCCACAAGTCACGCCCAATGCCCGCCCGCCTACACCTTTACCGGCGAGGCAACGAACGACCAGTTCGGCTTTTCTGTTTCCGGGACCGGGGATGTCAACAACGACGGGTTTGCTGATGTTATTGTCGGGGCGTCTCGTCACGACGCAGGCGGAACTAATACCGGCCGGGCGTACGTCTATTCCGGGCAGACCGGGGCGCTGT
>SDBS01004998.1_pt1 | contig 12977 bp, 15 predicted proteins | sample 2277091 | NCBI WGS metagenome assembly SDBS01 (sample SAMN10404972, study PRJNA504765) | marine sediment metagenome | isolation source: marine sediment core GS10_PC15, 163 cmbsf | place: Arctic Ocean: Southern Knipovich Ridge | collected 2010 | reverse complement strand
AACGCACGCAGCTTCTCCAGCAGCAAGTGGAGTCGGGCACTTTTACCATGCCGGAAACTCAGGTGGAAGAGAAGCATAAAGTCATCTGGAATCCAGCGGAGGCAAAAGCTGCAAGGAAGGCTAATTTGGCAAAAGCTCACACTAGAAGGACGCAAGAGCTTGCGGCAATAGAAGCGTTAGGCCCTAATGTCAGACCTATTACATAGTCCTCTGCTACAGAGAGGGTGAAATCAATGAGCGTAATACAGACTTCAACTTCTGGGTTTACAAATGATACCTTTAATAGCTTGTCCATAAGGGACGTGCAGGAACAACTGCTCAATCCCCACGTTGAAGCTATGCCAACGTGGAGAGTCCTGTTGGCGTACAAGCAGCAAAAGGTATTGAGTCCCAATGAGAAGTTTGAAATACCAATCAAGTATAAGGACGTCAGTCCGGCTATAGCTAAGAAGAACGACGTCTTCCCAATGGACGACATCGATAACATCACTACGATGGAGATAGAGCCGATTAAGATGAAGAGCGGAATCGGCACTAACGATGTTGACCTCTCGCACATGAGCGGGCCATTGGCTATACTTAACCATATCGACATCAAAGTAGATTCAATGCACGAGGGCTTCACTAAAGTGATGAATACGCTGCCCTGGCTGAATCGCAACCAGTCCAACGCCAATGACCAGATAGATATAAGCGCAATACTGGCTAACCAGTCATTGCCGCCAGAAGAACTGGTCTTGAAGAACGTGCAGGCCATGACCGACTTGCCGTCGGCATTGCCGTTGGCTGCCCGGAACTCAGACACTGGGCATACTTACCAGAATATAGCGGTTACGGATACCACCAACGCTTTCTGGCGTCCGGTAATAACTGACGCTCCTGGAGCTACTGTAACTCGTGAGACTTCAGGGTCTAAAGAGAATATAGATGCTGTCACCGCCGTTGCCAATCCGGTGGCGTTGAGTCTTGACGACCTGGACGAGCATTTGGGGCAGATGCAGGAAGGTAGGCAGTATCAGGTGTTGTGCGCTGTAGGAAGGAAGATTTTCCGGCAGCTTCGGAACATTATGATGGCGGCGAATATCAGAAACATCGACTCGCCAATAGCCGACCTGGGAATTCACAGCACTATAACGTGGGACGAGTACAACACAACGTTCTATCTGGAACCGAAGATGAACGCTTTGTGGGCAGCTAGTCTGTTCTTCTACGACCCCGACACGTTCTATCTGTGTACTGACCCCGCTTTTGACCCGACGTCAGGCACGGGTATATATCCCTGGGAGCGCATCTCAGGAACTACTACGTGGGCGTCTATGATTTATATGAATTATCAGTTCGTATGTGAAGACCGTCGCGGCGTCTCTGCCATGCACGGGTACACATCCGACAGTTAGGAGGTGAGCCTTAATGGGCTACCGATTGGTTGCTAATGCAGATTTGACTAAGACCAACGTGAAGCAGTGGTTCAATCTTGGAGCCGAGTTTGAAGATAATGGAAGTATCTTCCGGTACATCAGGCATAACGCTGGCGATGGCTCTGTTACCGTTGTTGCGGGCATGGCTGCTTGGGGTTTGGATGGCTCATATTCTCCCTTTGAGGGAACGCCTGATGGCGATTCTTCCAGCATCCCCGTGTTGCTTAACAGGCCCCTGGGTTTCTATATGTCCGTCCCTGCCGATGGCGAGTATTGCTGGGTGCAGAAGAAGGGCAAGAGCAGAAATGCCATGATTACCGATAATGGCGTTGCTCAGGGCGAGTTGCTTATAGGTACTACTGGTGATGGAATTGTCGGCGGAGTTGCCGCTAATGCCGTTACTCAGTCAACTATGGGCGAAGCTCTTGAAGACGATTCCGGCACGGCTCTTGCCGCTGGTTCCGCTTTCATCAACTGTCCATAACAATGATCACTGGGGGCGGGGCTGCGGCCCTGCTCCCGCCCAACGAAAGGCGGTTAATTGAACTTCCCAGCTATTTGCCTCTCGCACGAATATCGTATAGGCGATACGGTGCTTACTGAAGCCATCGCTAATGCAGTATCCAAACAAGTAGATGCTGTATATGTACGATCCTTATACCCCGAAATATTTCATAACCACCCTAACGTCATCGGAATATCGTTACAAGCCCCTCTGCCTCCTGACACTAAAATCATAGACCTTAACAGCGTTATCAATCCCGTTACGATGGATGGATGGGATGCAGTCATAGTCCTGGAGAAATGGCACAATATGTGCGCTAGTGTAGGTTTGCGCCCTGACCAAGTATCTTCTCCTAAGCTGTATCTATCGAAGCGGGAGCAAGACCGAGTGCAGGAGCTTAAAGAAGCGTATCCTGGCCGTCGTCTTGGAGTGGCTATTGAAACCTCGGTTTATCAGAAAAACTGGCCTAATATTGCCAAGTTTATCAAACTGATGACTCGCTCTGACACTCACGTCTTTATCTTCGCTAAAGGCTGGAAGGATAGTTTCGCTTATTTGGAAGGGCATTCCTTTGTGCCTGTATTTGACAAGTCGCTACGGGAAGCTATTACCATCATTGCCGCAATGAGCGAGATGGTTGGGCCTGATACAGGATTGATGCACATCTCTTCCGCGTTAAATATCCCATCGGTGGTAGTGGGATTCCAGTGTTTTAGCGACATGTACGGCATGTACGAATCATGCAAATATGAATGGACGCCAAACTACATCCCGGCCTTGAGATTGCAAACCGCTCGCAGGGTTAAACGGGCGGTAAACAAACAGCGCAACCGACCCAAGCGTCAATATAGCCCTGGCGTTGCTTTAGTCTTCCTGGAAGGCTTAGGCGGCACAGTGACGGCATCCGACCATGCTAAAAAAATCGCCGACGCTGTGGGCGAACCGGTGCATCTTATAGTGCGAAATTATTCTGAACTATTTACAAACAATCCCGCTGTGGCGGACGTAGATTGCGTTGCCGCTATGGAGTATGGCGAATGTATCCATATAGTTACTTCTAAATTTCGGAGTAGCGCTGTCATAAAGACGGGCATAGGGCGATGGTATGGCGCTATAAGGGATAAATTCCCCGTCGATTGGTCGCTATGGGAAAGTCTGTACGATACTCATCCGCAGAAATTACGAACATTGGAGTCGCTGGGATTGAATATGGTGCAAACCGCCAATTTATCTCTTGGGCTGCCGCATGAAAATATTGATACCGAAGTGTTTAACGTGGAGCCAGTAACCTATCTCCCTGACAAATATATAGCTATGAGTAACGGAGTGGATACCTGGCATAGAGGACTGAGCCAAACGAAGTGCTGGCCGCTGGAAGCTTGGGAGCAATTTGTGGAAGGTATGCGGCTTCCCGTCGTCCAATTTGGGACTCATTATGATGCTTTGGTGCGTGGCGCTATAGACTGTAGGGGCAAGACCAGCATACCTGAGTTGCTGGGGGGTTTGCGGGACGCTTCAGCTATCGTATGTACCGAAGGCGGGTTGATGCACTTAGGCAAGGCTGTAGGGAATGATAATATTGTCACGATGAAAGGGCCTACGCGAGGAGCGTTTTACTCCTATCCAGATATAGAAATTATCGATGCCCCTGTATGCTCTGCTTGTTATTGGGATACCCCTTTGTGGTACGAAGAATGCCGATGGGATGCTGCGTGTATGAACTCGATACGCCCGGCAAGAGTTATCTACCGAGTTCAGGAGATGCTGGATGCAAATATGGTTTAGGACTCATGCTTATCACAAATGTAGTTGGGCTATTGTATGGCAATATTTACGAAAAGCGTTTGTTGCCACAGGGCATCAGGTCTATGACGATTTTAACGACCTGCCTGAAGATTACAGCGACTGCGTTGAGTTATGGTGGGGCAACCCTGCGCAATGGGCGTGGTCTGACAAGTCAGTGCGGTACAGAGTTGGCATGGCGGTTTCGGAAGCCAGGTCTTTAGTTGCCGAAGGAAGAGAACTGGCTTATAACAATCTTGAACTATGCGATTTATTGTTGTGCCCTTCTATGTTTTCCGCTAACGCTTACATGGAATGTCCCGCCAATTTACATATCTGCATCGTACCTTTAGGTGTAGACGTGCAGGAGATGCAATATATTGAAAGAGAGTGGGCTAGAACGCTGAAGTTTGTGGTAGCTGGAGCGGCGCAGTATCGCAAAGGCACATGGTTGGCAATAGAGGCATTTCTGGATGCGTTCAAGCGGAGAGATAAAGCAAGCTTGACTGTATGGTCGTCGGTGAAGACTCCTGAGTTAATGCGTTTACAGGAAGAGTATGGCGTCCACAAAAAAATCACTTTCGATACCAGCGACGTCGTTAGCGTCAGGGAGGTGTTTGACACTCATCACGTTCTGGTATCTCCCCACTTAAGCGAAGGCTTCGGACTGTTAGTCCCTGAAGCTATGGCTACGGGGATGCCGTGCATTGTGTCTAAATGCTCTTCTCCGCGAGAGTTCTTTTCTGTAGACTACGGGTGGTGGATTAACATGTCTGAAATATACGCCCCTGTAGCGGGATGCTTGGACAACACTGGCGGTGCGTGGAGACTGCCCGATGTTAAAAGCCTGGCGGAAAATATGCGTACAGCTTATGCCGATAGAAATAGTTGCAAGCACAAAGGGGCTGGCGGAGCAGAATTCGTTAGAACCTGCTTGACTTGGGAAAACACAGCCGCTAATGTAGTGGCACGAATAACGGAGGTGTTAAATGGTGAAACTATCCGCTGTCATTCCCGTCCATAAAGACGATAAAATCATTGTACACTGTCTTCAGCGTATAATTTCTTTAGTGGACGAAGTGGTGATAGTAAGTGGCGCTCCAGAAATGGATGCTCCAGATGTATTAAAGCCAGAGATAGCTAATATCGCAGGAGATAAACTCTCCTGGATAAACTACAGAGACAAGGTGTGGCATAAGGATGTGGCGATAAGACAAGGAATAGACAGGGCCGAACACGAGTGGGTCATGCCGCTAAGCGCTGACATGCTGGTCTTTGGATTAGAACAGGCAGTGGCAAGTCTCGACAGCGACCCGCTAATAGTGTGTGGCAACCAGATAAACCTGTGGCGGAATATATGGCATACGAAAGATTGCGTCAGGATGTACTGTATAGCTCCAAAGGCTGGATGGCCTCACAAAGAATTGAAACTCAAAGATTGGCGATTTGTCCCTGAGTTCTACATATATCATCTTGGTTGGTTACGCCCGTTCCACGAACAAATAGCCAAGCACCGACGGCATATTGAAAGAGGTTTGTGGGAAGACTTAGGAACGAAAGTCCTGGAATTGGACGACCAGGGGCAGGAATCATGGGCTATACATCACGTATTGAGGTACAGGAACGACTCTGGCGAGAATATCTTTCCGCCTGAATTCATAGTACACCATTACGATACGTGGGGACCTACTAACCAAATGGACGAGTATGTCCGCTCTTACGAGGAGCGGCATGGGGTTGATTTCTACACAGGCATTATGAACGCTGTGCCGCCGGAGTTAATTGTGTAATGGATTGGGAAAAGCGGAAACTAATATACGATGCCAGCTATTACGATGAAGGTCTCCCAGGCCATTATACTGATTGGTGGTGGACGGATTTATCCGTTTGGGGGCCAAGAGCCAGGGTTGTCTACGAAGTCGCTACGCCGTCCACTGCATTGGTTTGTGGCTGCGCTAAAGGTAGCTTGGTAAAAACTTTGCATTCTATCTACGGCGTAGACGCTACCGGTTTCGATTTGAGTCAATTTGCGATTGATACCACTCCGTACCCTGAGATACGTGACAGGTTGAGTGTGGTAGATTTAGCAATGGAGACATTGCCTATAGCGGATAAGTCGATGGACGTGGTAACGTGCTACGATTTTCTGGAACATAACGACGATGCTGCGCTGGAAAATGTAATAGCAGAACTCTCCAGAGTATGCAATAGGTATATCCTCATAAGGACGCCGATGGATAACTTGATGGAAGAAGAAGCTACGGCTCTTGTGTCTCAGACTACAGGTCTTCCATTCAGCCAGCGGGAGAAAATATTACGGCAGGTCTTTCCTGGGAAAGAGTTAATTCCAGATGAAGCGAATATCGAACATCCGAATACGATGAGCAGGAAGCAATGGTGTTCCTTATTTGACGACGATTTTACCGAAGTATATTTAGACTCGTACTTCTACGACATTATGATGGGTAGCAATCCTGAATGCAAGACTCCCGTGCTGCCCTTCTATGACACTATTGTTTTGAGGTGTAAAAATGGTGAAAAAAGTAGTACCGGTTAGCCGGATGAGACAACATAGTGTTTGGAAAGCCGGACGCGGATATGGGTACATGTATGGCGATAAATATATGGTAAGCGATGGCCTTTCTGATGACGAACTGATTGAGACAGGTATCCCTGGATTGTCGATAGAAAACCCGGCTGCATATCGTGCTTTGTGCGAGAACTTAGACGATGCAGAGCTTCTTTACCACCCTGTACCTGTTGGAAAATATGCAGAGCTTCCAGAAACTAAAGCCTCTGTCCAAAGATACAATATTATAGCGCAACATTTTATAGATAATTGCGACGGTATGGATGGCCGGACGATGCTTGATATTGGTTGCCATTACGGTTATTTGAGTTTTAGTTTCGCAGCTTTAGGCGCTCAAGTATTGGGGATTGAACCTGCATGCAAAAGTGTGAAGATTTGCCGCATGATTAAAGACTGCATTAACTCTAGCGTCAACTTCATGGTTGGCTCTGCCGAAAATATTGTACTGCAAGACAAAGCCTACGAAGTTGTACTGGCTATGAACATGCTCCATTACGTTCTAGCTGATAAGTCCAGGAAGTATACGGAACTATTCTTCCGTCATCTGGGGTCAATTACAGGGGAATACTGCGTCCTTAGCTATGCGGTGGGCTACCCGCAGTGGACTATAGCCCACATAGGCGACGTTCCAACCGATATATGCGCTATGGGTGGGTTTCAGTCGGTGGAATATATTGGTGTAGCGAATTCCTATCCAATATGGGTGGCTAAAAAATGATAAATGAAGACGAGATAGCGACTTTGATGGATAAAGATACATTGCGCAATGCCGCTAACGCCGAAGTCTTGCGTGATGGCGATGTAATATTTGCCGCTAAGGTATTAACCCAGGCAGGGTCAGTATTTGTGAAGTATAATCCATATTCGTCAGGCCAGATAGCATTACTCAAGACCAACCCAATATTATTAGGGATACTTAAAGCGCCAGAACTCTACTGGCGTGGGGATGGGTGGTCTGCATGGGAGTACATTTCGGGCCGTCCCGTCGATATGGTACAAGCGGCGGATATTATGAACGTCTTCCAGTGGCTTGAAGACGTGCAGGGCGCGGCGCTGGGCGACGCGTCTCAAGTTCCGGTTTTCTCTCCAGAACATTTTATGAAATTCATAGGGTTTTTATCTGGCGTTGAGATGAGATGGCTGGCCGATACTGATGAGGGTAGTTATTATATGGAAAGTTTTCTGCGTTTAGCGGAGATGGAATCTCAGATTTTCACTCAAGATTTTTTTAACGCTCAGATGGTCTTCAGTCATGGCGACGTGCATCCATTGAATTTCATTATCGATTCCAACGACAACTTATTCAGTCTGGATTTAGGAAGTATCGGTATTAGACCTACATATTATGATTGGGCCAACTTTATCGAATCTGCCAATTACGGGCGTGATTTGCCTATGTTTATGTATGCGCAAAAACGAAATGCTGACAACGCGCAGATGGGAACACTCATGCTATACAGGCTTGTTTTCATAGCCAAGCAAGTACACATGCTAGTATGTAATGGCTCGTTCTCTGCCTGCTTCCGGTGGCTAGATGAATACTTGCGAATAGCCGATGCAGTATTAGTTACGAAAGGATGATATGCGCTCGTTATCTGCTCTCCCCTGCAACCTTTATATTGGCATCACTGATAGATGCAACGCCAGTTGCATCATTTGCTGGCGTCAGAAAGCGCAACCTCCATTTTTAGATATGGCGGATGCTGTCTTGGATAGGTTGCAATGCGTCATCAATGTTGATAATGCTGTAGATTTTGTAGGTTGGTGGGGTGATGGGGAATTTTTCTCTTATGGAAGGCTTGACCAGCTATTAGAATTCATGGCGTCTACCGCTAAAACCCAACATTCATTTAGCACTAATGGCATTCAATTAGCTAGTTACGCTGAACGCCTGGCGCGGATTGACTTTGCCGAGATACATATATCTATTGACGGAGCGACTGAGGAAACTTTGAGTAGAATAAGACGCGGAGTTAAGCTGTCCGATATTACTGATGGCGTTGCTGCGTTATATTCAGAGTTTGACGCAGTAAATAAAAGACGCCCCGCCGTCATGTTTACCTTCACTTCGATGGTGTCCAATATATGCGAATTGCCTGACCTTGTTGTGTTGGCGGCAGAGTTAGAAATTCCGGTCATACACGTCAACCCTCTTTCCGTCCTTCATTCTGATTTGGAAAGCGAATCATTATCTGTAGTGGCTCCAGGTCTCGAATTGCGTTATTATACCGAGGCGAAGCTGCGGGCCGAGGAACTGGGCGTAGACTTGAGACATTGCTCTCCAGCAGTAATGGAGGTCGATGATGACTAAGAATGGATGCAGCCTGCCCTTCACTAACATGATGATTATGCGTAATGGGCGTGTTAGAGTTTGTTGTTTTAACCCCGATATTCTAGGGGATTTGACAACTCAATCGGTTAGCGAAGTCTGGCATGGTAACGGATATAATGACTTGCGGGTTAATGGCTGCTTGGTATCCCATTGTCCCGCAATGGATGTAGCGGACAAAAAAGTTAATGTAATCACCAGCGAACAGGAGGCGATTTGCAATGAGCCTACTTGAAGGGATATGGGATATTGAGGGCTGGATGGGAACTCGTGAATTAAACTATTTATACGAAGCCGCTCAATCAGTCCCTCCTGGAAAGATTATTTGCGAAATAGGGGCGTGGATGGGGCGAAGCACGGCGGCACTATTTCAAGGGGCTGCCGAGAAAAATCCTGTAATAACCATAGATACCTGGAAAGGGAGTCCCGATGAGGAACCACACAAAATAGCCCAGCAAATAGATATACACTCAATATTTATGCGTAATATGGAGTCCTGCGGTTTCGACGTTACGCCCTTGTCGCTCTGCGAAATACAGAACGATTTAGCTCCGGGCTGCTATTATATAGTAGGAGACTCGTTACAGATAGTAGACTATTTCCCTTGCGAATCTATTGCCTTTTTGTTTTACGACGGCAGGCATACTACTACAGGGGCGAATATTGACGCTTGGCTCCCTAAAGTAGAGAAGGGCGGGTTGTTTACTGGACACGATTACTTCTGTTTCTACGAGCATATTCAGCAAGAAATTCATAAGAGATTTTGGATTGATGAAATACACGGCACTATTTGGGTCAAACGGATAATCTGATTATCGAAAGGTTGTAAACCGTGAAATTGTCATGTTGCATTATTACATTGAACGAGGAATCTTGCATAGATGAAGCGTTGTCCTGTATCGAAGATTATGTAGACGAGCTTATTGTTGTTGATGGAGGGAGCGTTGACAAGACTGTATCAATAGCAGAGAAACACCCTCTTGCCCAAGTGCATAGCATTCCCTGGCCCGATGATTTCAGTCTGCAAAAAAATAAATCAATAGAGTTGGCTAGTGGGGACTGGATACTTTCCCTGGACGCCGATGAGACGCTGAGGCCATACGAGGCGGCGGCTTTGCGGGTAGCGGTCGAGGCGGCTGATGCCGAAGGCGTTGACGCTTTGTGGCTGTTAAGACAAAACATTGTTGATGGCAAATTGACGAAGCCAATTAGACCTGATACGCAATACCGGTTATTTAAGTCTTATTGCAGATGGAAGGGTAGTGTCCACGAAGGATTGGAAGGCTATAACAATGCAAAGCAATGCGCTATGACTCTATTCCATTACAGGGATAACGATTTGCGTTCTCGCAGTCATCGTAGATACCAACATTTAGTAGGGAGATAACAGTGAAAGTGGGATTCGTAGGTACTGGGATACACGGTACGCATCTGATAAACCATTTTATGGGATTAGATGCCGAGGTTGGGCTTGTTTACGGGCATCGTAATAGAGACCTGATACCCCGATGCACTTTTACAGAATCTGTAGATGAGGTTATACAATCTAGCGATGCCGTAGTTGTTGCCACTCCCGCTGCGGTTCATTTTGATATAGGCATGAAAGTAGTCTCCGCTGGCAAAGCTCTCTTCCTGGAAAAGCCCATAACCATCACTGTCGAGGAAGCCCATCTTTTGCGGAATGCAGTGCAGTCCGCAGAGACGGCATTTATGGGCGGTCATTGCTTGTGTTATTCTGACTGGATGCCCGAAGAAATCTACAGGTATGGGATTGCCAGGCAAGCAGTAAGGGGCTTGGGAGAGCCTAATAACCCGTATTGGGTAGTAGGCATTCACCTGCTGTCCGTCCTGGTTCTACTTGGAGTGCCGGAGTACGCTATAGAATTCATCGTTGACCCAGCAATGGAGCCTGAAAGACTGTTGACTTTAATATCAGAAAGCGGACAGAAGACCAACTGGGAACCTACTGGCGATATACTCAAAAATGAATGCGCCGCCTTTATAAAGTGTGTAGAGAGTGGCGTCGAACCATTGACGGGCATTAAGCATTGCGTGTCGGTGGTGGAAGTTTTAGAGCGCAGGTATGGAACCTGGTAATGAGAAATATTCTAATATGTCGTATGCACCATAAATTCAGCCACGATATATCGCAATTAGACGCTAACTTTTACTTCTGGCGGATAGACGGTCAGGTAGATAAATGGTGGTTTCCTGGAGTGCCGCAACCTCCAAATGTACTCTACTGCGGCAACAAGAAGGATATTGATTATGACGTGGCCATAGTGGGAACGTATCAACAAGCACTTTTTGTTAAAAAGACTCTACCCCGATTGCCTGTTATAGCCGCTATTGGCAGGGGGATAGAAGCTAACCAAAAATTGGTAATTGAAACAGACCTGATACATACATTGGTGGGTGGGTCTGTGCAGAATATGCGTTTTTCTACTCATCCCCGTACCCGCGTTATTTACAGGGGCTTCGACCCTGATGTCTACGCCGGGTATACCGGTGATATACCATACGCTATTTCTGTAGGGAACAACGTAAGCGCTAGAGCGGAATTGCAAAAAGAAATGACTGACCAGATTGTTGATGGCTTGCCGCATTCTCATATAGGATTGGGATGCGCAAACTTACCTAACGGGATTGGCGGACTTGACCACCAAACATTATGCGGGTTTTATCGCTCTTGTAGGGTGCTGGTCAATACTGCGGAACCTAAATTGTCGGGACATTCAAACACGGTTTCAGAAGCGATGCTTACAGGAATGCCAGTAGCAATAACTCCTTTTGCTGATTGGCCTCTTCTTATAGTTAATGGCGAAAGTGGTTGCGTGTCAAATGACGTTGGACTATTGCGTGGATTTGTCGAACGGTGTTTGGGGTCGCAGGCTTACGCTCGAAAGATAGGAGCCGCTGGAAGAGATATATTGTTGAAACGATTTAAGCCCGAAGATTTTGTTGCGAAGTGGACTGCGTTGTTGGACGAGATTTGCAGATTGGAGGCAAAGTGATGAGAATTTTAGTTACAGGGGGGATGGGATTTCTTGGGTCGCGCATAGTTAAAGTGTTGAATTCCGAATACAGCTATATATATGACGACTTACATATATTGGATAATCGCATCCCGACGAACAGTTTTGACGAGGGCGGAGTTTCTGTTATAAGCTATTTGGAAGGCGATATTTGCGACATCATTCCTAAACTAAAGCCCTATGACATTGTATTCCATTGCGCAGGTTTGCTCGGCACTGAGACTCGGTTTAAGGACATTGTGGAAACTGAACGAGTCAACGTAATGGGGACGCTTGCTGTGTTAGAACTGCAAAAAACATCTGGGATTATCGTTCATCCAGGGCTTACTGGCAAGTGGCTAAATCCCTATATGATTTCTAAAAACACCGCTGAACGATATGGGCTAATGTATCGAAAATGGTACAACACTCGCTATGTGAGTGTCAGACCGACTGATATTTACGGAGAAGGGCAGAGCGTACACCAACATAAAATTACGCCTACATTTATACTGAATGCGTTACAAGGCGAACCCTTGCCCGTATACGGAGATGGGGAATATAAAGTCCGTATGATTTACGTGGACGACATTGCTCACGTTATGGTGGGTATAGGAATGAAGGAAGTCTTGATGGACGAAACTGTTGATGCCACTTCGTTGCTGCCTACTAACTTCATAGCAGTTAAGGACTACGCTGAGTTAATTATTGACATGACTGGTTCCCCTAGCGAGGTGGAATACATGCCTATGAGAATGGGGCAGCCTGCATCCGTAAAGACGGCCACAGTAGATGTTTGTCAAACTGGCAGATTGTACGATTTGCTTGGGTTTACAGAGACGAGTTTAACCGATGGGCTTGAGCGTACTATTGACTATTATTCCTCCTGAGTTGCAAGCAAGGCGGTTCTATGATATAGTAACTGGGGAGCAGTTAATCTTCATACACGGAGTGAACCGATGATAATGCGATTGATGTGTTTTATATTTGGCAAGCTGCCTGTATGGAAGACCCGTCCTGCGTCGGCAATCTTTTCCTCTGGGTACGGGTATGATGTATCTAGCACTACGGAGTAAATCTATGGCGTGGGATAGACAGTTCCTCAAGGATTGGCTAAAGGATAGGCGGCTTCTGGATAGAGACAAAGAAGACGGGCGGCTTGACGATACCAGAATACATGCCGCTATCAATGACTCTATGGAGACGGTAGCGTTGCGATGCAGCTTGCTAGGCGAGCGTAAAGTATTCCCTATCAAAGCCAACCAATGGGAGTACCCCATGCCTACTGACGTAAATGACATCAGGCGGGCATGGTATCTCGACTCTAACGAAACTCGCA
>SDBS01004997.1_pt1 | contig 12979 bp, 4 predicted proteins | sample 2277091 | NCBI WGS metagenome assembly SDBS01 (sample SAMN10404972, study PRJNA504765) | marine sediment metagenome | isolation source: marine sediment core GS10_PC15, 163 cmbsf | place: Arctic Ocean: Southern Knipovich Ridge | collected 2010 | reverse complement strand
ATTAGTAGTGTATTTAGCTACCCCTTTTAAAATATTTAATTCACTCATATATATATTAGAATAATAACCCCCTACATATCCTACTCCAAGAGGCGCAGCTAAATCTGGTATTGTATATGAACTAGTTGTAGAACTAACACTATTACCATCAACATATGTATTAAATGAAGTTCCGTTTTTGACAACCGCAAGATGGTGCCATGTTTGATTAGCCATTCCGTGTCCTGTATCACCGTATATTACCTCATTAACACCACTAGTTGTAACTAAAAATCTTAGGGTGCTGTCGTTTGCTAAATATAATTTCCATCGATTATTACCATCAACATATTGACCAACAAAATCACAACTATTTACTCCTGATTGACACCACACCCAAAATTCTATAGTGAAATCTTCAGAGCCTAAATTCCAATCATTATGATCAGACAAAGACAAATAATCAGTGGTACCATTAAAATAATATGAACCACCAAATTTACCAACTGAAGAATATATTTGAGAAGAACCATTAAACGTAATGGCATGGTCACTATCAGATTGATCACCTTCGAAATGTAAAAGAAGTTTTGTATATGAATCTGGCTCATATGGGCTAGTTGGTGGGGCAGAACCTGAAATAGTAGCAGTTCTCGCTATTCCTTTTGAAACATGAAGTTCAGTCATAAATCCATCAAAATAATAATTACTTAAATCAATAAGGTGGCGACCAATTACCATACCGCCGCTTTCATCAACAAAATTATATCCTGTGCAATCAACGTTATTATCTTCCACACCATCTAAATATATAGATAATGTATTCCCATCTCTAACAAAAGCTACATGAGTCCAAGTAGTATTGGGTAATATATTTGCAGCAACAATATCATTTCCCCAAGATCCAGAAGCATTGCTTCTAATCCTTAATTTATTTTGATTTCCTCCCCCCACTGTGCCAAATCCTATTGAATATCCTAGTGCGACTCCATTTAGTAATGTAGAAAAAAGCCCGGCATAGTCTTGTTGATCACCGTTTCTATAAATCCAAAAATCGACAGTCCAATCACCTGTGCTGAAATCCCAATCAGCGTGATCAAGGGTGGATAAATGCTCAGTGCTTCCATCAAATTCCATATAACCCAAACTATTAAAACCACTGAACGTGGTTGCTGGATGTAATATAGGTGTCCCGGATGATGTTATGGTGTGTTGAGAACTTGACTTGTCTCCATTCATAGGCAAATATAACACTGTACCACTCTCAACAGTGGTCGGTGTTAATTCGGTGAATATATCAGCAACATCAAAATTACTTATACCGCTACCAGAAGATAGAGTAATATTTACAGGAAAATTAGTTAGGTCTGAATCTACCTTCGAACTATCTATTGTTAATTTATATGAATTTGCCCAACCAGTTAACATTTTGTCTCTCCTTATGGATGTACATTTAGGCTACTTCTCCCCACCACGTTCTTAGTTTTGTAGAATAGTTTGCGACGTCTGCTCCTTCAGGAATATTAGTTCTTATATACATATCTTTACTTGTTCCAGGAGCTATGTCTTGTGTTTTCACAGCGGGTGCTATTATTATTTTTTCTAATGTAGCGTCATCTCTTAATGTCACTTCTGCTTGATGATATCTAACTTTTGGTAAAAAATAACCATCTTTTTTTACTTCGTTCCACTCTAAAGTACCAGCTGAACTTCCCCAAAGTGGGTCATGCGTGGCCGGAACATCATTCATGCCCCATTCTTTGTCTTTATCAAAGGTTAATGAGAACATCGCCGCACACTTAACCTCATCCTCAACAGTTCGTGATCTGTATATTACCCCATCAAAATTTAAAAAATCAAAACGGTTGGCGTAATCATCAAAAACAGTACACCCTTCATGAGATGTACTTATTTTATCAATCCTATCAAAATGGTGTTCTAAAAGCAAAACACCACTACTGCTATAATGGTATACATTGTCAACAGAGCTATTATATGCCCAGAAGCCATTATTAAAATCGGACCTCATTCTTGTAAAATCTACCTCTGTAGCATATTCGGCTAGTTGGGTCCCGTTTGAATTAAACTTTCTAAATTTACTATCTGATGTGTCATTTACCCATACGGTCTCATCTTGATTTACACAAAGAGCTCTCGGCTGTCTTTGATTTATAGTTTTTAAATTTGAGCCGTTTGCAGCTAAATGAATAATTTGATTTGTATTTTTGTTAGTATACCAAACACCATCTTCCAAGTCTGCTGAAAGGTCATAAAGAAAATCTGATCCATCATAAATAGATGCTAATGTTGTAGCTAATGAGTAATTAAAATGATATAAATATTTAGAGGTTGGCCCATACCCCCAAATACCTCCCCATTGATCAAACTCCATGTTAGTACTAAAAAAATAAATGTAAGCAACTTCAGCCGAGGCATCAACAGTGGAGGATTTAGTATATAAAGTAGTACCACTTCTATTAACTATATACAAATTACTTTTATAAGCGTTGTAGTAGTCCCTATCACCCCATGAATAAGCTATTCTTTCTTTAATGTTTGAAACAGCTTCGCCTGCAATAGAAGTTGCCTTGAGGGCATCCCAGTTGGCTCCGTTATCTATAAGTAAGCCAACCTGAGATGTTGTAGCGTTAGTATATGGTACATATTTAGAACAATAAACGTACCTAGTGCCGTTGAAATACAGGTACCAAGCCTCAACTAAAGGTATTGGTTCAGTATCACTATTCTTAACTCTTATAGAGCCGTTAAAAACAGCAGAATCATAGCTTATGCTTCCTGTGCCACTTACGGCTGTTCCGCCTATTATAAAATAACTCGCATTATGCTGATTATCTAATTTGAATATAGGCGTTGTATAAGTACCAGAAGACGCAGTTGGTATTACATTGTCATTAGAAACCGTGGTGCTACTAAAAGTACCGTGGCTCCATCTATATTCCCCACCTAATACATCCGTTTCTAAAACAGCACCATCTGATAATGCGTAATAAGTCCCATTCTCCGAAGAAGAAATTTCTACATACTCATCAGCATCTGTTCCTGACCAATCAACACAAGTATAAGCATCGGCATTATAAACACCAGTTGAATTGTTATATAATGTAATTGCTTTAGAATTTCCTACATACCCAATTGGTGTGTCTTCTAAATATTCAGCATAAGTCTGACCGTCATCACCAAAAGCCACTATATAATCATCATTAAATAGTTCAAACTCATAAATAGTTTTAGCAGCAGCTCCACTAATAGTACAAAGAACATACCTCGGAGCTGATGGAGAAGTAATAGAAGCGGAGTAATAACCTGCCCCTAAAGATTTAGAACACGTAGAATAACTATCCCCCTCTTCATCTTTATAATAAAAATCCAAATGATCTGCCAGTATAGTACCAGAAGCAGTAGCACTCGTCATATACAGACGTATACCATCAACTTTTATCCGAGAAGAAATGTCCGCCTCTAAATATAACACATCAGACCCACTAATAGTTACACTGCCAGCGCCAGGTGTGTTTTGTGTTTCTTCATCCATTAAATATTCTAGCTCTTGCCAAGAAAGAGACACATTACCTGTCCCGGAAGTTGTCAGTGATTTAAATATTCCATTTCTTATTAAGTTATAAGACATTTTTCTGCCTCCCAATGATTATATCTATCATGTAATTCTTTTAATGATATATCCACCTTATCCCTTTTTAATATATTATCATGTTCTGATAACATTTGTAAATTGTTTGGGTTTGCTATAATATTAACCGGAATATTATTTCTAAATCCTTCCATTATAGGATAGATATGATCTAAATGATACTCTCCCCTTATTCTATTTAAATTCAAAGGGTTTATAATATTTTTATATTTTCTATAATTACCACTAGTCAATCGAAAAACACAATTTCTATAATTATGTATTTTTTTTAAATCCTCTTTAGAATAATCTTTCCAATATGGACTATTTTCCCCAGAAAATCTCTCAGAAAACCTTAAGGCGGCACATTTTTTACAACGTTGCCCTTGTTGCCAACGCCCCCATGTAATACGCCCCCTATGATCATTTTTACATACATATTCTAATTTTTGTTTACTGTTTTTGTATTCAATTGTTAAAAGTTTATACTCCTCTTTAACAAATTCGGATCTAATAAATCCTATAATTAACTTAGCATTTCCAGCACAATGCGGGCATCTCTGACCTTGTCTCCAATTATCCCATCTAACATAACCAATATGCCCATTCAGACATTTATATTTCAATGGAATCTTAGCATTAACATAACAATCTGACAACAATTTATATCCTTTTATCTTAAACTCGGATTCTATAAACTTTATATTCGGCTTACCCACTCCAACACAATATGGACATCTATGCCCTTGTCGCCAATCTGACCATCGTATGGCGTGTTTATGCCCTTCAGAACAAATATAATCTAATTTTTGGTGAGCGTTTTTATACTCCTTAGTTAAAAGAATATATCCTTCCTCTTCAAACAACCCTCTTACGCATTCTATTGTTAATTTCTTACCCACGTCTTTAAATGTTCCTCCTTTATCATACGGTTGTTAACCAAGAAACAATTAAATTTCCAGTATTTTTTGATTGTTTAAATTGTTCATTTTTATTAGACCTAATATATATAGTTTTTCTATCGCCTGGTATTACTTGTTTAAATACAAACGGAAACTCTGACGACCCAACGCCATAAAAACCAACATTATTTTTTGACACCTCAATAAAATCATTTGGAGAAAATAATAAATCTTTTTCTATTCCTTCTTCGTTTATATTAAAAGTATCTTTACAATAATCATAAATCTTTATATTATCAAATATACTGCCGCCAAAAGTTTCGAAGCCAGAAGCAAGTTGCGTGTTTCCTCCCCCTAGCTTTATTAAAGCTGATTTTGTATCAGATACTTCCCAGGTCTTCTTACTAATATACATAAGAACACCGCCTATATAAAACCTAAAAGTATCCTTGTTGTCCATATAGTTACCATCATTACTCCATGATATTGCTATGTGTAAAAGATCATTTATTTCTATATAGTTCTGAATTATAACCAAGTCATCTTCTTCAGTAAAAATATTGCAATTACGCCTTACATGCCCCGATGTTAGTTCAAACCAATTACCTGCTTTTATTGCTAAGGCTACTATATTATTATTATTATTCGTTATCGTAAATAATGTTCTTGAATTCCATACTCCAAATATATCAATACCATATGAATCACAGTATGGTTTAATCCAAAACTCTATAGTTCCTTTTTCTAAAGTTAGTCCGTTCAAAGGAATCTCTAAATAATCACTACCAACTAAACACAAACCTTTACCAAACTTAACATCATCATCAAAAATATTTCTCTCTATCTTTAAATCAGTTATATAAATATTAAAAGACGCTCCTTTGCCTCTATATCTAAATCTAAAAGACGTCATATCCTTACCTGACATCCTAAAATCTAAACCACCGTCCATATAAGATTGCACATAGTGATCTTCTACAACAGGATAAGTAGAATCAGCATCTTCAAACTTCAGCTTAATATGATTCCAACCAGTTGATAGATTTAAATTTTCTATATTCCAAACATAATAATTATTTGGATTTTCGAACAAAATACCAAAAGTTATATCACCATAAGAGGTATCCATTTTACTTATATCATCAACATACATTCTAAAGCCTAATGAATCTTTGACTGACCAATAAACATCTTGACCCAAATCATCCCCTTCTCTTAATGTAACAGTATCAACTCCTGAAGAAGTTGGATAAGCAATTTTCAATGATCGGCTGTCTTCATTAACTATTAAGTAATCGTTGTCTAAAGTGCTCAAAGTAGAAGACCACCACCAATTATATTCTGTAGGTTTATATTTTGTATCTCCATAAACCTTTATTAAACTTAAATAATCAAGACCGTATTTAGCAGAATCATCGTCCCAAGAGTAATTAGTAGCAGTATCTCTTGTAACCGCCAACCACTTACTTAAACCATATGTTCTATAAATACGAGGATATCTAACTCCCCAATCATCAAGTCTATCTATATGTTGTACTCCTTTTATACTATAGAATCCATCTGCAGATACCTCTACAAATGCGTTAACATCTTGCCATGTGCCACCAGCAGTGGCATCAGGAAACACATCTATAATCTCACTTCCTTCTATTCTCATACTAATTTCATCAAGATAATCAACATCATACATTTGACAAGAAACACTATATGTTCCCGCTGGTATATAAGTATTTTCACTAAACACATACTCTAAACTACCTTCCATATTACCAGAAGAAGCGCCAGAATAGTAAACATTTACTTCAGAACCAGATCTTGTGAAAGCAACTTTTTCGGGGTCATCTAATACATTATCTGAATATTGAAAATATTCATCATCATTATCCCAATCAGTATCGGTGTCATTAGGGTTCTTGTTTATTAATGCGTGATTTAAAATGTTAAATTGATCTTGTAGATTAACACACACCACTGGCCAAGTTTCACTATCTATATACCCAAAACTATTATATGTATAAAGCTCTATCTCCTTCAAAAAACTTCCATCAAATATCGTCAATTCTCCAGTATCTTCATCAACAAAATACATAGTTTCTGTATCATAACCTGTTATAGTTAATAATGCTCCATGTGCTAACATTGGCGTAAAATAGTTAGTTTTTTCATGTAGTGAGTTTCCTGTTACAGAAAAAGCTTCGAAGTATATTTCACCATCGAAATGGAAAAGTAATATTGTACCGCTAGTCCAAGTGTAATCTCCAGATTCCGGTGTATAATTACCACTACCGCTCCATGTAGTTACAGTGCTTACTTTTAGTTCTTCTATAGTACCATCTAAATAACCACCGTCAACTGGATCAGCTCCTATGTTAAAACTAGTTTCAGAGTTATCTATATACTGTTCAGAATAGAAACTACTTTCTTGAATACCATTAACAAATATTCTAAAAGTATAATTATCTCTTACAAAAGCTACATCATACAAAGTGCCAGGCACAACAACAGTGGTAGAATAAAGATCTACCACAGTAAACTCACTCTCATTTCTGGCAGAGCCTCTAAACTTACCAGTAGAACTATCTACCTGGAGATAAATTAAATCGGTGGTACCACCATCTTCCGGCATGGGTCTTTGAAATATATACTGAGTTCCTCCCAAAGCATGAATTCTTACTCTTGCATTTATTTGAAAATCACTATTACCAAAAGTTAATCCACTTATATATTTAACTATTACATAGTCTGTGCTGCCATTAAATTCTAAAGCTCCATTATTATATTGTGGGCTACCATATGCTATGGCTACACTTCCTGGATTATAATCAGAATAAGCAACTTTTAGACTATAATCGTTGTTCATATAACGATCATCGTTTGGATCTAAACCATGAAACAATACAGCTTTATCTATAGTGTATGCGGCATCAAACTCCATTTTTAAATATGGGTCTTCACCATTTTCTGTTTTAAATCCCCAGGCAGCTGCGGTACTATAATCATCAAAAACCCCATCTACAGCATTTGATGGATAAAAAGTATGATAATAACTATTAGTACCAGTAACCACTGCACCATATGCTACATTAACAGATGTCTCATATCCAGCTAATGTAAGTCCTAAATCCTCCCATTCACAATTATAACCGCCGCCTATACAAAAAGTAGTTCTTATATCAGGATAGATACCTAACTTTCTTATAATCTTAGTTGTCCCATCACTACACGATAAACTAATTCTTATCCAACGAGCGTCATCTTTTGTGCTATTATCCCACACCACATCACCTACTGTGGATGTATTTGTGTTTGAATAATCTACATAATTACTTGTACTTAAAAATAATTTATTGGTGGCTGTGCCATAATTTCTTATTATCTCCAAGTCATGTCTTTTCTCTAAATCTATAGCAAAATATTGATAATACGTTTGATTGTTTTTTACTATGTTTAAATTACCAGTAATATTATCATCTACAAGAGAATAATTACTTGTATTGTCAGGGCTTATATAAACTTCTACATCAACCAATGTAGAACTTGTATGGAAAAATTTTATGCTATTAACTAAATCGTTTGTCGGTATTTTGAATCCAAAACCAGCGGTTGTTATCAACCCCTCATTAACAACAAAATTATCCCATTGCATTTCTACAGAAGGTAAACCAGTATTACTGTATGCATATAAAGTAATTTTAACATCATCAGTAACCGCTTCAGAGCCGGTCCACTGTTTAAATTGAGACCAATCCCCACTTAACCAACGATACGCAGTAATGGTGTCTCCTATTCTTGTAAATCTAAACTTACCGCTGGCATCACTGTTTCCGATGAGGCCACCACTAGACCACGTACCTCCAGCATTTCTTTGTTCCCAGTTGTAATAATTAGCATTTGTATAAAATCTTTGCATTCTGTACACCCAACTGGTAGTAGTAGAGTGTATCTGCATAGTGGAATTCCAGCCATTAGTGCTTGGCCAAGTAATCAAATACCAATCACCTTGAACATCAAAGTCTCCTTGTAGATTATAAGTACTAACAACAGAGCCGTAATTATCACCAGAATCAGCTTTTAGCTGCAATCTATTATTTAAAATTTGAGCGTATGTGTTGACACCCCACAATAAACCATTTGGAGGATCTCCATTAGCTCCAGTAAAATCATCATTATAGTCTGTAATATCAATCTCAACACCATCGGATACAATTGAGTCGTCTTGACTTGCTACTCCTGCATCACTTAAATAATATATTTTTTCTATTTCAAAAGGAGTATCATCATAGAAAGCAAATATATGCTTTACTGCGCCTATTATTGTGTTATTAGTAAATATAAACTTCCAATACTGAGCAGAAAAAGATGCATCATTAAAAGTAAACTCAGATACTTTAAGATCTTTATCTCCCGAGTTAGAAAAATCTATTGATGTTCCACTGATTAGTGTGCCGTGGTAAGTCCAATCTTCATCATATCTATTATGATATGCTTCTTTATTATGAACTAAATTCTTTAACCCATAAGCGGGATCGTTTATTGCACATTGAGCATTATCATTTACTATTTGATAGTTATCTGCTTTACGTAATATACAAGCTGGTCCAACTTCTGGAACTTGTATTTCTTCCATAGATCCAAGCTTACTCCAAAAAATTAAACCAGTGCTTGTTCCTGAAATCTCTTTCGGTAAATCAACATATAAATCAAATGGTTTGTCATAGATATTTTCTAACACAATAGCTTTAGATGCATTAACAACATCTCTTTTAGACTCTTCTAATAAAACCACTTCTTCGCAGTCTTCTAGTTTTAGTTGATCTCCAACTAGAAGTTCTATTTCATTTAATTCAAATTCTGTAGACGAGTCTATTTCTAATCTTAAATATCTTGGAGAACCACCGACAAACGCATTTATTTCAGTACCACTAACCTCATTAAATGAAGCGGTAGCCCAAGTAGTTCCATAATCAGAATATGTCATTGATATATTATCTGCTAAGGATGGGTCTGACTCTAACTTGCTATATAGTTCTAATTCAGTTATTTTAGTACTGTAATGTTCATTACAGTATATTCTAAAACCACAAGTCTCTACCTCATCAAACTCATGTTCTATTATAGTCCAATCTGCATTTATGGAAGCAATAAATGCTGTTCTATTAGACTCAGATGGTCTACTATCGCTTGGATTTTGAAAAATATAATCAATAACCTCTTCATTATTAGTTGAATTATATACAATGTTATCTAATACTATCTCATTAAAACTTGGAATTAATTTAAAAGTATTTATATCAGCATTTCCTGTAGAGTCATACCTACCTAAATAATAAGACAAAGCAAAACTTCTAAAATTTCCTCTTTCCTTAAAATGCATTATAGATTTATGTATTCTGGTAGTATATTCATTTGGAAAATAAACAGTAAATGCTATAGGATCAAAATTATATCCAACTAGACTAGTAGGATACATTGGCTGGCAGTACTCATACTTACCACCACACTCACCAAACAACCACTCAGCATCTCCAGTCACGTAAAAATAAGCATGAGTTCCAGCAGTAGACTGTAAAGCATTACCAGCATCTCCATTATCAGGAGTTACTATCATGTCTGCCAAACATTCAGTACCTATCGCTAAATTAGAATGAGTATGAAAGAACGATGCACTTGACCACACATTCGTACCACCATGACCATGTGTTTCACCGAAAACGTTCACCTCCCAATCAACATCCAGACATGACATTATATTAAATTCAAAATAGTCCTCTCGTTCTGAACCATACACATTAACTTGTTCTATATTAGTTCTGTTATTTAAATCTATATCTAAAATTGTATTTGTCTGCCACCTATCCCCTTTACCATAAATAGCGAAGCCAGCAACTCCAAATGAATAGTGTTTTCCTGGGTCAAATCTTCCAGAAGCCTCACCGTTATATTGGGTATATGTAGCATCAGGAGTACCGCCTAATGATTTACCAACATATACATCCATATCATAAATTCCAATATAATCACCCTTATTTACTAATATATCACAATCTATTCTTGAATTTATTGGCATAGCAGTATACATCTTACCTGCGTCTTCTTGAGGCACGTCTAATGAATATACTACAGTGTATTCACCATTAGAATGCGGTCTACATATCTTAATTTTAGAATTACCATAAATCTTACCATATACATAAATAGTTTTTACTCGTCCATTATTGTTAAATGGGTGAGTTACATCTAAAAGTGTTTTGCCTCTATTGGAAATAGAATCATGGTAAGTACCACCGTGTATATCTGTTGTTAATACAGATGTTCCTACCTGATTAAAATCATTCCTACCACCTTCTACAGCATATTGTCTTGGATCATGGATATAAGCAAAGTTCTCTTTATTACCATCAATTAATTTATTTATTTCATACGCTGTTAGAAGTCTTGATGAGGCATAATCGAAACCGGTAGCTGGGGTAGTTCCTGAAATTAATTCTGATGTATCAAATCCTAAAGCGCTAGCGGCAGAAGAACTACTACTAACTACTACACTACTAAGAGTGCCAGTAGTACCAGAAGTTATTTTAATCTTATCTTCTTCTGAATATTCTACTGTTACATACGAATAACCACCTATATTCAATGTACTTAATTTATTACTTATGATTTTTGACATCTCTATACCGGAGACACCCTCATTGGTTCCTAATTCAAAAATCTCATCGCCATAATCATCTATATTAATGGTCAGCCTACCACTGACTCCAGAAATAGTAGTATAACTCGTTTTAGAAATGCCAGCCTCACAACTACCACGCACGCCAGCTCCAGGGCAATTATGCTCGTATTGTGTATAGTAAGAACATTGAGTATTAGAACAAGTCCAAACAGTTGATGAACTTATTTTTATATATTTTATAGCAAATTGATCTCCAGACCAACCATCTGTAAATGGATATATTCTTAAATTATCTACATAACCAACCCATTTCACTTCTGGTCCCAAATTTATAGTATATAATCTCCACTTATCATCAGATACTATATCAAATTCTATTTCTTTATCTGCTGTCCATGTGTTATCTTCTATTGTAGTCCATCTTATTTTACCTGTAGTCAAACCCCCAACAACTTTATGAGTGTTGTTATTTGTTAACTTCATCATTATATTAATATAATAATAAGTTTCAGCCTCAACTGAAGAGAAAGGTACTGTCCTGCCTATATAAGGAGTACGAGCAAAGGCTGTCCCAAAAAGAACACCACTCCATGATCCATATAAATATGTATTATAATAGACATCCCATCCACCTACATCACCATTATTTTTAAAATCACTGACATATCCATTTAAAGTATCATATCTACATAAATAAGAATTTGATATAGACCTTGCTTCCCTCAAAAAATTATATGACATTTATTTTTTCCTCATAGTACATTGTTTTATAATATCAACAAAACAATTACCATCCTCAATACCATCACACTGTCCGCAGAACTCAAGACCATTATCCGGATTTATTATATACGGATTCATCTGTTTAAATGCCTCTGCCTTCCTAACATGCATTGTCTCTTCAGCTATTTTTTTTCTAAATCTCTTTTCCCATTCTTTATAACTAAGATTATATTTTTTTCCACATTTAATACATACATAAATCAAGTATTGCTGGATTGCTGATTCTAAAAACTCTCCATCCTCATTTACCACATAATTCATATCTTTTATATTTTTATCTTTTTTTGCCATTTCATCTGGCATTACTTCATTACCACATTCATCACATTTTAAAGTATACATAATATCTCCTAAGCAAAAGGTTTAACTACATCTGGTAATGCTAAAGGTGTAACATCTGATGTAACTTCAGCATCCGCACTTGGATGACCAAATGTATGATAAGGAAATTTAGCCACTAATATTTGTGTGTTTACAACACCGAGAGTTCCTCTAGAATACACGTCAAATGCATCAAATGTACTACCATAAGCAGCACCAGTACAAGCATTTCTCCAGGCATATTCAAAAACATCATACCTTTGAACACCGATATAACCACACGGTTGTGGAGTATCTAAATTCATTGTATTCTCATCATGAAAATACTCATGACCACACGGACTATAGGTGCCTTTATGTAGCATAGAAGCCAAAGGTCTAACTATATTATTATAAAAACCGCAAGATCTGCTTTCCCAATCTGGAACACCTATCCCTAATTCATACAACCTCGTCTTTAAATCTGGAGGTAAAGAACCCTTCAAAGTCATCACAACACTTCCTTTAGAAGCTGTTGCATCGTTTATTTTTTTTTGTGCTCCTTCCAAATCACCAACATTTCCTCCTGCTGCTTGTTTATCTGCTTGACACTCATCCATCAAACGTCCTCTACATTTATTCATACTGGTGAGCTCACCAGCACTATTAGGTAGACCTACAATACCCTCTGAAAAA
>SDBS01004996.1_pt1 | contig 12979 bp, 17 predicted proteins | sample 2277091 | NCBI WGS metagenome assembly SDBS01 (sample SAMN10404972, study PRJNA504765) | marine sediment metagenome | isolation source: marine sediment core GS10_PC15, 163 cmbsf | place: Arctic Ocean: Southern Knipovich Ridge | collected 2010 | reverse complement strand
GCCGTAAAATTTGATGAAGCAGGGGCACATAGCACTGTTTGCCCTGAGGTAGTAGGTAAGGCTGCAAAATGGGTCACAGAAATCATTCTGAAGGAAAACCTATTGTCTGAGGACTAACCATTAACCATCTCAGTAATCATCGAAAAATAGTAATATAAAGACAACTTTGCATGTTCGAATTGTGTTATGCTAAAACCAATGAAAATTGTAAAGGAGAACAATTGATATGAGCTCTATAGGCATAGATATGATAGAAATAGGGCGTATAGACTCTGCCATAAAGCAATGGAAGAAACGTTTTCTGAATCGAGTTTACACCGATGCTGAACTAGATGCTTCCGGTGACAAAGTTTCAGCCTTAGCCAGTCGATTTGCCGGTAAGGAGGCAGTGATGAAAGCTCTTGGTACCGGAATCAAAGGCGTCGGCTGGCGCGACATTGAAATATTACCAAACAGCGACGGCAAGCCACTGGTACGCCTTTACGGAAATGCCCTTAACAAAGCCAAAGAATTGAACCTGAATGAATTCTGCATCAGCCTTTCTGACACTAAACAATATGCCATAGCCGCCGTAATAGCCAATTGAAGCTCTCCTACAGCCATTAGAACAGAGTATCTGCTATAATTGCGGCGATATGTTATCCAAGATTAAAAGCTGCGCTGTAGTTGGGCTTGACGGCGCCACAGTAGACGTCGAAGTTGATATATCCCCCGGATTGCCGTCATTTTCCATTGTAGGGTTGCCCGATAAAGCAGTCCAGGAAGCCAGAGAACGAGTACGAGCAGCAATCAGAAACTCTGGCTATTCTTTCCTCAACAGACGTATCACAGTCAACCTTGCACCAGCGGATTTAAAAAAGGAGGGGCCAGCCTACGATTTGCCCATAGCTATAGGCTTGCTAGTCAGTTCAGGCCAATTGAGTGCCGATCTCACCGGTAGTGTCTTCCTGGGAGAACTGTCGCTTGACGGTAAATTGCGGCATACCCATGGCGTATTACCCATGGTAGCCCTTGCACGTGATGTTGGCCTTTCAAAGGTATTTGTCCCCCAGGATGACGCCAAAGAGGCATCACTAATAAGCGATATAGACATATTCCCCGTAGAATCATTGTCCCAGTTAACCAGCCACCTCCATAATGAAATAATCATCCCTCAGTATCATAATGACATAGACTGGTATCAGAATATTAAGAATGACTACGTCTTCGACTTAAGTTATGTTAAAGGGCAAGAACACGCAAAGAGGGCACTGGAAATAGCAGCAGCAGGAAGACACAACGTACTGATGTGTGGGCCACCAGGTAGTGGCAAAACTATGTTAGCTCGTTCCCTGCCTTCAATCTTGCCCCAACTGACCATGAAGGAAGCTATAGAGGTAACTAAAATCTACAGCGTTAGCGGACTGCTTCCCCATGATACTCCTATTATCACTGAGCGGCCTTTTCGCTCTCCTCACTACACTATTTCTCACGCAGGCTTGGTGGGAGGCGGACAATGGCCACGACCTGGAGAGATAAGCCTGAGCCATCGAGGCGTTCTATTCCTGGATGAATTACCTGAGTTCGGACGCTCCAGCCTGGAATCACTGCGACAGCCCCTCGAAGATAAGGTAATCACCGTTAGTAGAGCTCGCGGTACTGTCACATTTCCTTCTAACTTCATGCTGGTGGCAGCCATGAATCCATGCCCCTGTGGCTATTATGGAGACCCTTTTAAGGAATGCAAGTGTTCAGTTGGTGAAATTTATCGCTACCACAAAAAAATAAGCGGCCCATTGCTTGACCGCATAGACATCTTCCTGGATGTTCCTCATATTGATTATGAGAAACTTACTGAAAGTAAGCTATCTGAGACATCTGCAGACGTTGGAGAAAGAATCAAAGCGTCTCATATAATTCAGCTTGAGAGATTCCGCAATACAGAGCTGAAATGTAATGCTGATATGTCAGCCAGAGAAGTGAAGGATTTTTGCAAGGTAGAATCAGCCGCACAAGGCTTACTTCGGACCGCCATGAAACAATTACATCTCACTGCCCGTGCGTTCCACCATGTTTTAAAACTCTCACTCACCATTGCCGACCTGGAGCGGGCAGAAATTATTAAGACACATCACGTAGCTGAGGCCTTGCAGTACCGCCACAAAGAATTAATATAACTCTATAAAATAACCGCTACTTTATAACGATACCCACAATAATCAACACAACACCAATAACGAGGCAAAGTACGCCACCTATAAGCCAAGCGCTTAACCACGACAGGTGCGGTTCACGAGTCATAAATTCCTTCACATCTCTTCTGGTTGATATTGAGTCATAATATCGTGTCTGCTCTCTTCTGCTCCAGAGAACAGACACGATTCCTAAGAGTACAAAGAAAAGACCCATACCAAGAATGGCTTGCCAGCTAGCAAACGTCATATTACTTAACTTCTACAGTAGCTCCTGCCGCTTCCAGCTTCGCCTTGGTATCATTGGCTTCGTCCTTGGAAACTGCTTCCTTTACTGTTTGTGGAGCAGATTCCACCAAATCCTTGGCCTGTTTCAATCCCAAGTCAGTTACTGCGCGTACCGCTTTAATAACCTCAATCTTCTTTTCACCAATACTACTCAAAACAACAGTGAATTCAGTCTTCTCCTCTTCCTCTTCCGCAGGTGCTCCATCCAATGGGGCAGCTACCGCTGAGGTAGAAGCAACAGCTACTGGAGCTGCACTTACACCAAATTCATCCTCTAAAACTTTGACCAGGTCAGCCAAATCTACTACTGTCATAGACTTAATGGCAGCAATAATATTCTCTTTGCTAATTCCTGTGTCTTCCTTTTTCGCCTTTGTTTTGGTAGTCTTTTTTCCCTCTTTTACTTCGCCTTCATCTATCTTTGTTTCTTCTGGTGTCATGTCTCCTCCTTTGTTATTTTGTTAATTCTTGAATTCGCGCTTTTAATACATTCTGCAAGCCATATAACGGGAAACTTACAGCATAATGCAATCCTCTTATAGGAGCTTTCAACATACCCACCACCTGCGAGATGAGTGCTTCTCTGGATGGTAAGTTGGCCAAAGCCATTACTTCACTAGCGTTAAGCGTTCGTCCGCTAAGCAAAGCACCTTTAACCGAAATAGCCAAACCACTTGACCTGATAGACTGGTTTATCAACCTGACTGTCTTAATTACGTCATCATATCCTAAAATCACAGCAGTAGGTCCATCCACAATGCTCATAATGTCTTCTTTTCCAGCCCTCTGAGCTGCGATTCGAATCAAGTTATTCTTAACTACCTGGTATTCAATATCCGGGTCATCCAGAGCTATGCGTAACGCCGACATATCTTTAGCCTTAATTCCCTGATAACTGGTAGTAACAACTATGCTGCTTCTAGCCAGTTTTTCCTCCAGTTCTTTTACAATGCTTGTCTTTTTCTCTCTGAGCATATAACCTCCCAATAAACAAAATTCCCTGTGCCAACGACACAGGGATCATTTAACACCTGAGCGGGCAATCCTTTAAACCATGGGTTCGTCAAATATCTGAACCCTGAACCTCTTTCGCCAAGAGGAATGGTACCCGCCGTCATTGGCACTGCCTCAATATTTAATTATGGTATTACGCTGCCAGTTCCAAAGCCGACTTTACATCGACCTTGAGTCCCGGACCCATACTGGTAGATAACGATATACTTCTTACGTACTGACCTTTTGCTCCACTTGGCTTCGCTTTAACTATAGCTTCAATCACAGCCAATATATTTTCCAGAAGCTTTTCTTTTTCAAAGCTAATTTTGCCTATCGGTAAGTGAATGATTCCGGTTCTATCTAAACGGAATTCAGCCCGCCCTTTGCGCGCCTCCCTGATAGCTCGAGGTAAATCTTGAGCATCTACAACTGTACCTGATTTCGGATTTGGCATAAGCCCCCGTCTGCCCAAAATACGTCCTAACTTAGCGACTTTAGGCATCATATCTGGTGTAGCCATAGATACTTCAAATTCAAGCCACCCTTCCTCTATTTTCTGGATGATTTCTTCGGCCCCTGTGTAATCTGCCTCCCCCTCTTCTGCTTGCTTTATTCCCTCTCCCTGAGTAAAAACAAGTACACGTACTTGCTTCCCCAGCCCATTTGGTAACAATGCTACACCTCTTACTTGTTGATCAGCACTACGTGGATTGACCCCCATTTTTAAATGGACCTCTACTGTCTCATCAAATCCAACGTAAGAGGCTTTTTTAGCTAATTCGATAGCCTCTTCAGGAGAATAATATTTCAAATGATCTATAAGCTTACTAGCTTCTCTATATTTCTTGCCGTGATTTGCCACTTATTCTACCTCCACACCCATACTCCGAGCAGTGCCCCCAATAATACGGGCCGCTTTCTCCAGATCTGTAGTGTTTAAATCTTTCATTTTACTTCTTGCGACCTCATAAAGTTTCTCTCTACTCAATTTGCCTACTTTATCACTCTGTGGATTGGCGCTACCTTTTTCCAAGCCTAAGGCATTTCGTATCAGCCCGGAAGCAGGTGGCTTCTTGATTATAAAACTGAAAGAGCGATCCGCATACACGGTTATTTCTGCTGGAACAATAAAACCGTCCTGAGAAGCAGTGCGATCATTATATTCCTTGCAAAAAGCCATAATGTTAACGCCATGTTGCCCAAGGGCTGGTCCCACAGGAGGCGCTGGAGTAGCTTTACCAGCCAATATTTGTAGTTTAATTATACTAGTTATTCTCTTCTTTGCCATATTAAATCTTTTCTACCGACAGGAAATCTAAATTTACGGGTGTTTCTCGACCAAAAAGTGAAAGCATAACGACTGCGCGACCCTTGTCCGTATTGACTTCATCAATCTTTCCAATAAAATCGACGAACGGTCCGCTAGTAACTCGAACACTATTTCCCTTCTCGAATGACACTTTGACTTCGGAGGGAACTTCAATCATGCGCTGTAGTATTTTATCCGCCTCTTCTACCGACAGGGGCACTGGCTTAGCACCCGTACTAACAAAACCAGCAACACCCTGGGTGTTACGTACTATACCCCAACTATGTTCGTCCAAATCCATCAAAACCATTATATAACCTGGAAAAGCTTTTTTACTTATAGTTTGGCGTTTGCCACCTTTTATTTCTATCTCGCTAGCTGTTGGTATAACAACATCATATACTTTATCTTCTACATCCAAATATTTAATGCGCTGAACCAGGTTCCTCTTCGCACGTTCTTCATGTCCAGAAGATACATACAATAAATACCATCGCCCGCTAGTTTTTAATTCGTCTTCAGCCACCCAATATCAACTCCGTCAGCACCTTTGTAAAACCTAAATCAAGTAGTCCCAATAACCCACCTACAAAGGCACATACAACCATAACCAGGAGACTTAACCTGAAAGCCTCTCTCCTTGTCGGCCATTGTGCCTTCTTTAACTCCTCTATTGATTCCCGAAAGAAGCTAAACCTCGACTTTTTTTTAACAGGTGCAGTAACAGCCCTTTTTGATTTTACCTTCTTAATACGATTGGCCATAAATTTACTTAGTTTCACGATGCATGGTATGTACCCTGCACCGTGGACAAAACTTCTTTAATTCCAAGCGCTGTGTATCATTCCTTCTGTTTTTCGCAGTAGTGTAGTTTCTTTCCTTACATTCACCACATGCTAGATGGATGATACCTCGCAGATCTCCTTTTTTGGCCATATCTCTATTTAATCACCTTAGTGATAACACCAGCACCTACGGTCCTACCACCTTCTCGTATTGCAAAACGCAACCCAGGCTCCATAGGCACAGGATAAATCGTCTTTATGAACATATGATTTAAGCTGTCACCAGGCATAGCCATTTCAACTCCGTCAGGTAGAGTGATGGAACCTGTTATGTCTGCCGTCCTTATGAAAAACTGAGGTTTGTATCCGTTAAAGAATGGGGTATGCCTTCCTCCCTCTTCCTTCTTCAATATATATACCTCCACCTCAGCTTCAGTATGCGGCGTAACAGTACCAGGAGCTGCTAAAACCTGTCCTCTCTCTATCTCATCCCGGTCCACACCTCGCAGCAATACACCCACTGCATCTCCCGCCTCTGCCCTATCCATAATCTTATGGAACATTTCGAGGCTTGTCGCTACTGTCTTTTTGGTCGCTTTCAGTCCAACAATCTCTACTTCATCACCCGACTTTATTACCCCCTGGTCAACCTTCCCTGTTGGCACAGTACCTCTCCCCTTGATACTAAATACATCTTCCACCGGCATAAGAAAAGGCTTGTCTTTATCTCTAACTGGCAGAGGAATATATTCATCAACTGCATCCATCAACTTCCATATTCCTCCACACCACTCACACTCCCTCTTACCACAACCGCATTCTAATGACTTCAAAGCACTCACCCGGACTATCGGTATCTCATCGCCGGGGAACTGATAGCTGATAAGCAGTTCTCGAATCTCCATCTCCACCAGCTCCAGTAATTCGGGATCTTCCATCTGGTCAACTTTATTCAAAGCTATTACCAGTCGGGGTACATTTACCTGTCTCGCCAGCAAGATATGCTCTCGCGTTTGCGGCATCGGACCATCATCTGCTGCAACTACCAGGATACCACCGTCCATCTGAGCCGCCCCAGTTATCATATTCTTGATATAGTCAGCATGACCCGGACAATCAACATGGCAATAATGACGACCCTCAGTTTCATATTCAATATGAGATATGGCGATTGTCAGTCCTCGTGCTTTTTCCTCCGGAGCGTTATCAATAGTGTCAAAGGCACGAAATTGCGAGTTACCCGTCGTAGCGAGTACTTGTGTTATCGCCGCCGTTAAGGTTGTCTTCCCATGGTCGACGTGTCCGATCGTACCTACATTCAGATGATCCTTTGTCCTTTCATATACTTTCTTTGCCATTTCAATGTCCTCCTTAATCTAAAAGCCCACAACCAGATTCGAACTGGTGACCCCGTTCTTACCAAGAACGTGCTCTACCAACTGAGCTATGTGGGCAAAATCCCACTTACTAAGTGGAGAGGGTAGGATTCGAACCTACGTAGCCCGAAGGCAGCAGATTTACAGTCTGCCCCGATTAACCGCTCCGGCACCCCTCCTCAACAATGATTTTACCACAAACCAGTCGGTAAATCTAACCCTAGCCCGAGAGGGGATTCGAACCCACTAACCTACCGATTACAAATCGGTTGCGCTACCATTGCGCCACTCGGGCACCACTTTAACTACTTCAGTATAAGAGAGACCAATTCCTGGATGTCGAAAGTATCTCTAATACAGATGGAACAACAACCTATACCGTAATACTTTACTGCTTATTGAAAAGTGTAACTGAATTAGCCGTTTATTTGTCGAAGTAAAAACCTAATTACTCATGCATAAAACTTATAGCTCGCCGGATTCTTTCATCCTGGCAAAGCATTCCCTGCAATAAACCGGTCTTCCTTCAGTAGGTTCGAACGGGACTGTCGTCTCTTGACCGCAACCAGCACACACTGCAGGAAAACTACGCCTCTCTCCTGAGCCACCACCCCTATCCCTGCGCCGGGAAGACCGACATTCAGTGCAACGCTTGGGCTCATTCATCAAGCCACGAGATGCATAAAATTCCTGCTCTCCAGCTGTAAATGTGAACTCCCTCCCGCAGTCACTACAAACCAACGTTTTGTCTGCAAAAGCCATGACACCCTCCTTTGATTTTGTATTTCCTCGTCTTCAGTGTAATCTCTTTGCCTAGTAACCAAAACCCTTGCAAAACCTACAGAGATGCCACTATACTTCGTTAGCTGGACTTTTGCTTATTGGAAAGACCCAAGCTTTGAAATAACACTGGACCAAGTTACCTTTACCATAGTAACTATAATATGTAAAGCGATATCAGGTCAAGTAAATAGTCATGTTGAATGTTAGAATATGAATATTATTATCTATTCACACCCCGAACACAAAATATACCAAAGGATTAATTAGAGATGCCTCCAGTACTTAACAATAAAGACATTATACGGCTATTAGATACAAGTCCTCCTATCGTTGAAGGGCTATTAGATATTGAAAAACAGCTTCAACCCGGTGGCATTGATCTTACTTTACAAACGGTTGCATCATTCTCTTCCCCCGGTGCCATAGGCTATGATAATAAAGAGCGAATTATATCGGATACTTCTCCTCTATCTTTTACTGACTCAGGAACTATCAATCTGGCAACCGGGTGTTATCTCATTACATATAACGAGGTAGTGCATCTGCCTCAAAATATCATGGCATTGGGTTTGCCACGTTCCAGTTTACTACGTTGCGGCGTGAGTATTAATACTGCAATCTGGGACGCAGGATACTCTGGTAGATCTCAATCCCTATTGGTAATCTATAACCCCATGGGTTTCCTGCTCCATAGAAATGCCAAAGTTCTTCAGCTCATCTTCTTCCAGTTGAGCAGCCCTGTTGAGCAGGGATATACTGGCATCTTTCAGGGAGAGAACCTTTAAACCACTCAGGTTGTTTAGTACCATGAAAAACACCGAGCGGAATCAGTAGAGCCTATGGTGACCAGTGCTGGTCTTGCACCACAATAACTTCCTGGATAAAACTGAGGCAACTAGTTCTATATACGAAAACTAAAAGCCCATGGTTACGATATGTCACAGACTTGAGGAGACGACAAACGAATAACGTCCGACACTTTTAACCTAATCAACTTGGTCCTTGACCCACCGCCACACCAGAAATATTCGTTCTCAAGAACATGACTATCAACATACACAGGTAACTTCTTCTTATGCCCTACAGGAGGTATTCCCCCTGTAGGATAGCCTGTAACACGCTCTGCAAGCTCATTGGAAGCGATACGGACAGATCTGGAACCTGAACATGATTCAAGTTTATGTCTGCTCACTGTACAATCAGCCCTGACTATAGCTACTAATGTTTTTAAATCCTGGTCAACAAATACCAGGGTTTTTATTATTTCATTCAATGGTATATCGGTAGCCTGGGACGCCTCTAAGGCGTGATGAGTGGATTTTTTCTCAATAAATTCAAAGTCAATCTTATTCTGACGTAAAAATGCCACCAGGTTCATTAAACCTAACTCCTAGTTTAGCGGACAATTATAATCTAAATATCAGCCAGTTAACATAATTATCGAATATCGGTTAACAACGTCGCAATCTCATTGGCGCTAAGTTCCCGTGTCCGTCCTTCTTCGAGCCTCCCCAGTTTAAGGTTCCCCATCCTGATACGTTTTAGTGCAAATACAGGATATCCAAGGGCGTAAAACATACGATGCAGCTGTCTTTTTCTACCTTCATGAATGGTAACGCTATAGTCAAAAGGAATGGAAGGAATCAGCTTCTTTATCCTCGCAGGATAAGTAATCCCGTCATCAAGCTGAATCCCAGTCTCGAATTTCCTTAATTCCTTTGCCTGTAAACACTTCCCTATTAAAACCAGATATTCTTTCTCATGCTCGAACTTAGGATGGGTAAGCTTGTAGGTAAGTTGGCCATCGTTAGATAGAAGCAATAAGCCAGTACTGTCTATATCCAATCTTCCAACCGGGTATATCCTCAGGCTACGATATTTCTCAGGCAAAATATTTATGACGGTCCTGCGGTTTTTAGTATCCTTTGTTGTTGAGAGAACGCCCGCGGGTTTATTGAGCAGCAGGTATATCTTTGGCGCAGGTTGCAATTCGAGCTGCTTCCCACCTATGCTGACAACATCGGAGCCCGTTTCCACAAGATGTGAGAAATTCTCGATGACAATACCATTCACCTGTACCTTACCCTGGCGGATAGCGCTGGACATATTTCGCCGTGAGCCTATTTCAAGCTCTGTCAGTAATTTGAGTAACGGACGTGCTAGCTCCATATTAATCCAGTTTCAATCAACTCGCTCTTCTCGGTCATGTCCTAAGTTTCAAACTCAGCAACTCCATCCTTCCGAGTCCGAATTATCTCCATTACCTTTTTGAAAAAGGCCTAATAGAGAATCGTTTATTAACCTTCCCTAATTTTCTCTATATTCTCTTTACAGCGGTATCGGAACTTTTTGCTAAGCATATTCAGCCACGGTGCTCAATATTCAACACCTCGTCGAGCCGTACCGTATTTGGTGAACGGATATTTGACTTCCACCATTTCAGTAACAATGTCTGCCTTTTCAATAATCTTTTCCGGTGCCCCACGCCCGGTTAGAATCAACACCATTTCCTCAGGCCTCTTGGCTATCAAGTCTAGCACCTGGTCAGCATTTATTAGTCCTTTGTTCAAAGCGACCATGATCTCATCGAGGACGACCATGTCATATATCCCATTTACTATGGTTTTCTCAGCAAGGGCTAAGGTTTGCCCGGTGGTCACCTGGAGTTCTTCTAAACTCATATTGAAGCTGTTCCTGGTATTTAGTTGTACAATCTCAAAGTGATGGTACTTTGCGGCAAAAAGATGTTCCCCGCAAAGGCTATCCCCTTTAATGAACTGGATGATGATGACCTTCATACCGTGTCCTACGGCCCTGATAGTTTGCCCCAGAGCCGCTGTGGTTTTACCTTTGCCATCACCAGTATAAACTTGAGTTAGTCCTCGTGTCTGCTTTATCATCATCGCTCCCCTTTAACACACGCTGTGACAAGAGTATCAGGTAATTTACTAGTAGAGAGAGAATAAATACATATTTCAGCCCTATATATTACTAACCCAATACATATTAATGCCAGATTCTTATGCTTGTTCATCGCCCAACTGCATTAAAACCAAAGACCGTGCATAAATCCAGATGATTATAACACCTGAGAGGAACTATCCATTCCTCAGATCATTTGGCTAAGGAATGCCCACTATCAGCCAGAATACAACCTTGTATTTTTCCTCCCTCTTAATGCTTAACAGATAAAATGTAATAGAGTTTAAAAGCTCCTAAAACCACGCCAGTAAATATTCGTATGGTCATCGGTAACATTATTACCTGTCACACTAATTAATTGACAACGAGAACAGCGCCCATATATCCTGAATATTACAGAGCAGTTGTGCTCTGATATAATCAGACGCTGACCAACGTTATTAAGTATATAGGGTTAGTAAAGGATGGAAAGAAGAATGACAGACAACTCTATGATAATAATTGAAACTATTGATAATATCCCAGTTCAGCTTGATAGTGAAGACATATTAAAGAAGCTACACATGGATAAGAAAAAGGGAGTTAAAAACGACATCCAGAAACTTATTGATCTGGCAAAGTCTATAATAACTCCACGAGCTATTTACGGAATCGCATATATTTCTGATAAAGGCAAGGATACAGTAAGTGTTGGTGACACCACCTTCACCAGCCCAGTCCTGAGGAACTTTGCAGACAGCATTGGCAGACTTTTTCCTTACGTCGTTACAATCGGAAAAGAACTGGAAGAAAGTACAAGTTCCATGAAACTGCTTCACCAGTATTGCCTGGAAGAGATAGGCAACATTGCCTTACGTACAGCCAGAAAATACCTTGAAGACTACCTGAAGAGAGAATATAAGATTACGCATATTTCCAGCATGAGTCCGGGGAGGTTAACGGACTGGCCAATAACGGAGCAAAAAATGTTGTTTTCGCTTTTTGGAGATGTCGAGGGTCTGCTTGGAGTTACTTTAAGCGACAGCATGTTAATGATACCCAGGAAATCTGTTTCCGGCGTGTATTTTCCTACAGAGTTTCATTTTGAAAGCTGCCAGTTATGTCCCAGGGAACGATGTGATGGGAGAAAGGCTCCATACGACGATAAACTGGCAAAGAGCTACTCAACCAGCGCAATATAAGAATCGCCAATCCTTAGCAGATTTTCGCCAAGATTTTATAGTCCTCGAATGCTAACCGAGTTAACGAATTCCTGAGCGATAGTTTTGAAACTTTCCAGTTTTTCCGCAGGGTATGGAGACAGTTTCATATAGGAAGGGTCCAGTGTAGGCTCTTCCACCCGATACTGCTGCAGGTAATAGCGAGCTGCACCTTCTATTAACCGGGCTATGCTTTCTATTTCTATGCTATCAACCAATCCCGGAACGCAGGTCGTTCTGAATTCATATTCTATGGAAGATTCACGTATGGCTTTTATGCTATTTAGTATTCTGTCTGTGTATAGTTCCAACCCGACCGCAATATCATATCTATCAATCGATGTCTTTATATCCATAGCAATATAGTCCACCAGTCCCGCTTCCAATACCATACGTAACATGTCCGTGTTATAGCCATTGGTATCTATTTTTATGGACAAATCCATTTCCTGTAACTTTCTCAATAATGCTATGAATTCACTACCGTTTATCAGCGGTTCACCCCCGGTAATTACCACTGCGTCAATGAAACCCTTCCGTTTTTCCAAGTCTTCGAGTACGGCTTCGCTATTTTTATAGTTTAAACTCTCATAACCGTCTATAAGACTCACATTATGACAAAAAGGACACCTGAAATTACAACCACATAAAAAGAGAATAGAAGCAATTTTTCCAGGATAATCGATGACCGATATGCCCTGAACACCGCAAATCTTCATCGCGCAGAATTAAGTTCCCTGGAGTACAAATTCTTTCCGATTTTTATACTCTTCCTGCTTGCCCTTATTCCATTGTTTTACCGGACGGAAATAACCTACCACACGGGAATATATTTCAGTATCATTTCCACATTCAGGACACTGAAAATGCTCGCCACTCAGATAGCCATGTGACGGACAAATCGAAAAGGTTGGTGTTATTGTGAAATAGGGCAGATGAAACGTCTCAGTGACCCTTTTAACAAGCAGCTTAACACTTTCGGCATCATCTACTTTTTCCCCCAGAAAGCCGTGAAACACCGTGCCGCCAGTATATAAAACCTGCAAATCATCCTGCTTGCTTAGAGCATCGAACAGGTCTTCGCTATAGTCAACGGGAAGTTGTGTCGAATTGGTGTAGTAAGGTTCATCATTACCGGCAACTTTTATAT
>SDBS01004993.1_pt1 | contig 12980 bp, 18 predicted proteins | sample 2277091 | NCBI WGS metagenome assembly SDBS01 (sample SAMN10404972, study PRJNA504765) | marine sediment metagenome | isolation source: marine sediment core GS10_PC15, 163 cmbsf | place: Arctic Ocean: Southern Knipovich Ridge | collected 2010 | reverse complement strand
ACGGATCCAGCTGCCGATGCTGGGCAGACATATCAAACTGTCGCTACAATCACGGTGACAACGGGGAAGATCCTTAACATTATGAACCTCAGATATGTTGTTTATAATGAAGATGGAAACGTAGATACTGGCAATCAAGCGTTGCTGGAAATTAGACAGGCCAGCGCACCTGTTTCAGCCGATACCACAAGTACAGTATTGTTCGCTTTAGCTAACGGTGTAATCGACGTAGTTAACCCAGGGTTCTATCAGGGTACGTTGGAGAATCCGCTGGCTAGGGTTCAAGGAACAGTAACGTTTAGAATACTTAATGTAGATGTAGATTATGAGTATGTCGTTACAATGATGGGTGATGAGTACGCACCAGAACCAGCTGAACACTACGAAAATATGGTTGAAGAATAGGCGATGTTGATGATTTGTGAGACTTGGCTTCCGCACGGATGATCCGAATAAGAACATTGCAGATAAGCCCCATATTGAACATGTGAGACTTGGATACGTCACCATTTCCTCTTTTTCTGTTTATGATCGTTTAAAGTGGACAAACATTTTTAAGCGCATTAATAAGCCTGTTTCATTGCTGAGCGTTGGCGATGAAAAGGTAACCATTGCTCTTCCTTGGGAGAAGAGTAAACTTTATGTTTTACCCCTTTTTCTGAACGCTTTATCTAAGCTTGAGCTCAACGATGAGGCAGAGTTTTACTTCACAATTGATGGAAATCCTGCTCCTGAGCGGTGGAGTAAACTGGGCAGGACCAGGAAGGGGTTGAGGGCGAGGAGGGAAAAGGTTGCTGAGTGTCATAATCGATGCAGAGAACAGGCACTAAATAATGGCAGCGATTATCTGTGGATCGTTGAAACCGACTTGCTTCCAACTCCGAATGCTTACCGCAGACTCAGAACTTTAATGGTTAAACACCGCTCCGACGTGGCGATTTTACCTTATACTTGGCACTACGTCACTCCTGAGGGGCCGTTGAGTCCTAAGACTCCGCTGATGGGTTGGCGAGGTAAATATCCTAGGTTGACAAGCATCAACTTCGCAGATTTCCTATTGGAACCGTATCCAGCGGAGTTAACTACTGGGGGTTTCGGATGCACCATGTTCACTAGGAAAGTTTTTAGGAAGCCTTTTGAATTGGACGGTGGAAAATGGTGCACGGACGGAGTTTTTGGTGCTAGGGTTAAAGAGGAGAATTTGAGGGTTCTCGCGGATAACCGAATGTTCGTTCAGCATATATGCTGCAAAAACTGTTTCAAGAGAGGGTACGGTAATTACCGTGAGAATTGGAACGTTAAAGAAGAGATTAATAAGGCTTTGAAGGATAGACATGTAGTGGTGCAGGAAAATTGAGGCTTGGCTACAAAACGGAAGATAAAAAGAAGAAAATTGTTACTTACCCACATAAAAATTTGAAGCTGGGTTTTCATATGACTCCTACAGAAACAGTTTCTAAACCTAAGGCTAAACCTAAATCAAAAAAAATAATGCTTCACTCAAGACACGGTTTTCCCATGACTCCATATAGAATGGTTCCTAGACATTCCGTTGTTAAACCTCCAAAAATATTTATTTCACCAAGACCTAAACCTGCACCTAAACCCATAGTTTCCCGGAAAAAAACTGTGACTGGAAAAGCTTTGGTTTCCATTATAATTCTAAACTATAATACTTTAGAGGTTTTGAAGCCGTGTGTCGCAAGCATCTTAAAGAAGACAGTTCACCTCTATGAGTTGATGGTAGTTGATAACGGAAGTAGGGACGGAAGCGTTAAATGGGCTAAGAAAAATAAAAAGATACATGTCGTGGTTGAAAACAGGGCTAATTTAGGGTGGACAAGAGGCAACAATCGAGGCATAAGATTTGCGAAGGGAAGCTATTTCCTCCTCTTAAACAGCGATACAATTGTGAAGACTAAAGGTTGGCTGAGAATGATGGTTAACATAGCTAAATCCAGCGCTTCAATAGGCACTGTTGGGGCGAAACTGATTTACCCAAACGGAACCATTCAACACATAGGCGGAGGAATATATAAGAAAAACCCGTACCACCCCTATAACCATCGACCATCGAGAGGGCTTAAGGTGAAGAATAGGCAGGTTCCCTTCAACACAGGCGCATGTCTGTTGATAAAGAGGGGGACGATACGTAAAGTTGGGGGGCTTGATGAACGTTTTACGCTTGGTTTCGGGGATGTTGACTATGGACTCAGAGTCGTCGAAGCTGGGTTAAAAAACATAGTGTGTGGCAAAGCAATTCTGATTCATAGATGGGCGTACACTCAACGGAAATTTAAGAAGTATCTCCACACTAAAGCATTACATAAATATCACGCTAAATGGGATAAAAAACTTTCAAGCATAGCCAAAAAAGTTAAGTTAGCTTGGGGAAAGCCTTATGCCTAAACATGATTTAACGCTTGCCTTTCTAACGTGGAATCGGAGATACTTGATTCAAAGCGTTCTAAGTAATATTTGGAGCAACAAGTTTCCGTTTAAACTCATAATCATAGATAATAACTCCACCGATGGCACCAGAGAATACTTGCTTAAGCATAAGAATCGGATTGATGAATTAATATTGAATGACAAAAATGAGGGTTGCAAGGCTTTAAACACCGCTATTAGACACGCTGAAGGAAAATACATAACTATTCAAGCAGACGACCACATCCTCCACCCGAAATGGGTTAAAACAATGTATCTAGCGATTAAGACGATTCAGAAAAAAGTTAAAAACATCGCTTACGTAAGCAGCGCTCTACATTACGCTATTCCTAGAAAAGGGTCCCTGAAATACCTGAAAAACCATAAAATACCTTACAAACAATGGTTCAACAACTCATATGTGCGAATTGACCCCTGGAAAAAAACCCATGAAAGGAAAACCCATTACACAATCCACCATTTTCTAACCGGCAAAAAGAATCCAAAAAAAATTACTTATATGGATGCCAGAGCCGTGGGAAACGGAGGCTCAATAATACCCATATCCACCTTCAAAAAGTTAGGGTTATACCGAACCTTCGGGCTGAGAGGTCTATATGATGGCGAGTTCAGAAGCCGATGCAAACAATATGGGCTACGCGTCGGATACACAACAAACACTGCTTTCGTGCATGTGAAAGAAAACTTTCTATTCCCTAAAAGAGTGAAGCAAGCCTATGCTTCAATCAAGCCAACTCCGAAACAAAAAATTATGCTACAGAAAGCTGTTCGTGAAAACAGGGCATCAGCGAAGAAGGGGATCCCCCCTCCATCCGTTCCAAAGCTGTGAGTGAAATGGTCGACGTAACCGTCATTGTGGTGACATGGAACAGACGATTCCTCATTAACCATGTTCTATACAATATTTGGAGAAACGATTTTCCCTTCAAACTCGTAGTCATAGATAACGCATCGACAGACAGTACCAGAAAATATTTGCTGAAGCATCAGGACAAGATTGACAAGCTGATTCTGAACAAAAAAAATATTGGATGTAATGCGTTTAACCAGGGGATTCACTATGTTGAAGGAAACTATGTATGCCTGCAAGCTGATGATCATATTCTTCCATCGAACTGGGTGGAGAATATGTATCAAACCGTTAAAACTGTTGAAAAGAAAATGAAGGTGGGGTGGATATGTAGCACAAACACGGTCGCTTACCCAAAAAAGTGGTATAAGAAACCGATGACTTTTGAGCAGTGGCGAAGCCTCCCTAAACTTAAAATGATTCCCTGGCATAAACGATGGCTATCCAGAACAGTCACTAAAACTTTTAAATTCGGTAAAACCGTTTATAAGGAGGCTAAGGCTGTTGGAAGCGGAAGCACAATTATTCCCATCAAAACATTTAGGAAGGTTGGTTTATTCAGATCATACGGGTTGCGGGGATTATACGACGGAGAATGGAATAGCCGGATACGAGTTTACGGATTCAGTGGAGGATACACGTTAAACGCATCGATACTTCATGTAAAAGAGACCTATCTTAGACCTGAAAAATACAGGCATGGAAAAGCCTCACTCATCCCCACGCGGAAGCAGAAAGCTCAGATGAATAAGGATTTCAGGGAAAACGCGGTGTCGGCGAGAAAAGGTATTCCCCCACCTTCAGTTCCAAAGCTGGTTTAACAATGAAAATAGGTATTATAGCTGCTGGTTGGGCTTTTATGTCTGAACTATTAGCAGAATTAAAGAAGCACCATGAAGTATTGGTCTTCAAGAGTCCCTTTAACCGTGCAATCTTAGAAAAATATGTAAAAAAATCCAAAATTGATGTTTTGTACTGCGAATTTTGTTCAGGATACGCAATACCTGTCACTCAGATTTCTAAACGATTCAAAATAGTTGTACGGCTCCACAGAGGCGAAGTTCACGGTGGCTGGATGAAAAAAGTAGATTTTAGCAAAATAGATCTCTTGGTGTTAGTTAACAAGTTCATGAAAGGATATGCCTTCAAATATCAACCTAGACTCAAACAGGTTAAGGCCATTAAGGTGATTAAGCTAGGCGTGGACACTGAGAAATTCGAATATAATCCTGGAAGGGGTTACGGAAAGAGAATAGGATGGGTTGGATGGATCAAAGACGTGAAGCAGCCTTTTATGATCATAGACTTGATGCATCAGCTTCCAGATTGGCAGCTAAGGTTTCTGGCGGTGCCGAGCGTCTATAAAAGCTTGACTAAACAGGTAGTGCAGAGGGTAAAGCAGCGGAACATCATCTGGCTGAAAGAAAAAATTCCCCATGGAAAAATGCCTGGGTATTACCGGAAGATAGACATTATGGTGAATACAAGCGTTATCGAAAGTCAATGCGTGAGCGTTCTTGAGGCGATGAGCTCCGGAGTTTACAGCCTAATAAGAAGATGGCCTCATCCCGAATGTAAGCCCGAAGAGATATATCCTCAAGAAAACTTGTTTGATGATATGACGGAATGTAAGCGCAAAATCTGGGCGTGGGTTAAACTGTCCGTGAAAGAAAAGAGGTCGAAGAGCTGGCAGGCGAGACAGTTCATACAAAAACATCATAATGGGAAGATTCAGGCACGAAAAATGAGAAAGGCGATTGAAGGTGTCATCAAATGATCACGTTTTGGACTGAATGTACGCACCACGCGCAATCTATAAAAATGATCTACAATGAGATGCTGCGAAGGGGAAGAGATGTTATATGGAAAATTAGTAAGAGACCACCAAAAAAAGGAAATTTCGTCACATCTTCAGCGCAAGTCGCATGTGTATATGGTAAACCTCTTGATCGCATTATCTATCTGAACCATAGTTTAGACCGACATGAACTCAGCCGCGACTACCCATCAGCGAGACGGTTTAAGGCGGTGATGTTTCCCGGTGTTTGGTGGCAAAAAAGGATGAAGAATCCGCCGAGGAACAGGGTCGTCGGGTGGCCCAAAAGTGACATATTATCTCAGGTTAATGCAGCTAGGCTTCGGCGGAAAATAGGGCTTCCGATTGGTAAAGTATTGTACTACACGGCTAGCTACACATATAGAAGCAAGAAAATGGCGGAGAACCTTGTGCGGACTGCTAAAACAGTGTTTAAATGCGCCCGAAGAACGGGATTTAGGACGCTTGTGAAGTTGCATCCAGGTATGCTCCCTGAATATTTTAAGATGGCGAGGAAAGCGATGAGTAGGGAGCGTGGTGTTTTCGTTTTATCTAGGCATTTCGGCAACTCGATGATTCCTTTTCCCATAGCCAATGCTTTAACATCGGAAACTAGTGGTGTATTAACCGAGTTCCTAGCTACTGGTAAACCGTCTATCCAGCTCTCCCCATCGGTGAAGCATCGATGTCCAGGAGGAGTATTCAACGTGAAAGTGGAGAACTTGGATAAAATTTTAGGTAAATTGAAGCCTCATCCAGAGGCGAAGAAATGGAGGAATCTTTTAATGGGAAAAGTGGACGGTAGGGCTAGTGAACGAGCCGCGAACTTTATCGAGAAGGTGTTTCAATGAAATTTAATAACGTTCTGCTTCTAAGTCCACACACGGATGATGTGGAATTTAGTGCTGGGGGAACGGTTGCGAGGCTGGTGGAGGAGGGAGCTGAGATGAAAGCGTTAATGTTTTCGGTGCCAAACATGGTCCTCTTTGAGGAATGCAAAAATGCGTTAGCCATTTTAGGAGTCGAAAACTATGAGTTCTTAGACTTCAGGAGGCGCATCTTTCCCCAATGCCGACAACAAATATTAGATTACCTGTACGAGTATAATCAGAAAAACCGCATTGATCTCGTTTTAACCCCGTCAACGCTGGACTTTCATCAGGATCATCAAACGGTCACCAATGAAGCGCTACGGGCGTTTAAACAGAGCACTATACTCGGCTACGAGATGCCTGGAAACCACATATTGCTGAGGGAAAACTGTTTCGTTGAACTCGAAGAAAGGCATGTGAAAAAGAAGGTTGAGTCGATTCTCTGCTACAAGCTGGAAGTGAAGTTGAGGCCTCACCACTTTAATGAATCCTTCATAAGATCAGTGTTGATATCGAAGGGAGGGTATGTGAAGAAGAAGTATGCTGAGTCATTTGAGGTGATTAAACTTGTTTTGCTTCTCTGAGAAGGTTCTTTAAGCGTTTCCTCTCTTCCTTAAATTTTTCCAGTTCCATCGCGGGTCTCCCAACGACCATTAACCCATCGGGAACATCATCCAGGACGAGGGATCCTATGCCGATGAAACATTTCGCCCCTATTTTCACCCCGTTTTTAATGGTCGACCCAGCGCCGATGTAGGTGTAGTCCCCAATCTCAGCATGTCCTGCGATCAGCACCATACCCGTGATTAAAACATGCCTCTCAACCTTCACTTGATGCCCAATATCGCAGTTGGGACCCACCGCGCTGCCTTTCCCGATAATCGTCGGCTTAAACGTGCCCCGCTGAACCGTCGTGAGGGTTCCAATATAAACATCATCTTCAATTATTAGTTCCGATAAATGACGAACCCTTTTAAGTTCATCCCTTTCGCTTCGAGCATAATTCATGCCCTCACCTCCTAGAACGGCGTTGGCCTTAATCGTGACGTTGTCCCTGATGATTGTGTTTGGATATATTACTACGCCTGCATCGATCGAAGCGTTTTTCCCTATTTTGACACCTTCATAAATATGTGCTAATGGGGATATAACAGGTTGATGTCGCTTGAAAGAGTGTTCAAGCGTTTCCGCTAACTTAAACTTTTTCTTTAAATCCATAATCACATATCCCTAAACTTCTCCAGTGGAGGCATCATAACCCCAATTCCTTGGAGGACTTCTTTCCCATCTTGGTTTCGGCATGTGAGCTTCAGATGCACTATGTTCTGTTCAACAATTTTCTTGATTATTTCAACTTCAGCAGTTATGGTGTCGCCTATAAATACTGGTGCGGTGAACTTTACAGACAATTCCCTAGCTAACGTTCCCAATCCTGGAAGTCTTGTGCCGAGAACCGTCGCCAATAATCCGATTGCGATGGGTCCATGTGCTATCCTACGTTTAAATATGGTTTTCTTGGCGTACTCCTCATTTATATGTAGTGGGTTAAAATCTCCGCACAGTCCAGCATAAAGGTATATATCAGTTTCTGCAATGGTCTTTGAGAATCTCGCTTTATCACCTATCCTTATCTCATTTATCGTTTTCCCTATTTCCAGTCTAATTCACCTTCCAAGAGCTGTTAATGCGTTCCCCTTGAAGAACTTATCCCAGTTCTCTTTTTGAATACAGATCTTCCACTCATTAATAACGGTGAAGGGTAGTAATGGATAGTCAGTTCCAAAAATGAATTTATGTTTCAGCCACGTATTTGCTGCTTTAATATAGGACTCAGGAATGTTGCCTGGTTTTAAGCCGCTGACTTCGAGGTACAGGTTTAGATGTCGCTGTGCTAACACAAGAGGGAGGGTGTCGAACCCATTTCCCGCATGGCTCATAATTAGCCTTAAGTCAGGAAAATCTGTTGCAACGTTATCGCATCTGAAAGGATGATTCAAACTCAGCTTTGCCCCAGTATAATAATGCAGAGATGAATGTACGACAGCACATACATCATAATCAACGCATAGAGCGTAGAGTGGATAAAGCTTTTCATCGTCAATGGCAAGGGGGGGATTCTGCAATAGTCCACCGAAATTAAACCCATAAAAAATGTCTGAATGTAACGCCTTTTTCAACACTTGATACGCGTACATCAAGCCATGTTCAAGCTTCACACCTGCAATGGGGATGAATTGTGGATAATTTGTCGCCATTTCAGTTATAAATTTGTTCCCTTCAGCACTTCCAGAACATAAAATTGCCTTAGATATTCCAGCCGCTTTCATTTCACCGATTGTTTCTTTAGGGCTCTGGTAGGTCAGTCGAGGCATCATCTTGTAGAGATCGATGTACCGTTTAAACTGAGGTATCGGATTTGGAGTCCAAGCCTTCAACGCTTCAGGAGTTCTTAGCCGTATTCTAAAATCGATTGCGTTTTTCATAGTTATCAATCTTTATATTTAACACTGAAACCTATTTAGTTTATTGTTGATTTCTAATGCCTCGCATAATTGTTCAGGCTTACGTGTGGAATGCAGCACAGTTCATAGCAGCCCCAATCCTTGCTATGCATAAGTACGTTGACGAAATACAGGTTTTTGATGGTGCATGGAAGGGTTATCCTGGTGCGAAGGTGCCTTGGAGTACAGATAATACGGAGCAGGTTGTGAAAGCCCTTAAGCTAAAATGTCCCCTGAAGTGGATTCCATGCAAAAAATTCTACGCGTCTCAAGTAGCCAAAAAAACGTTTATGTTGAAATATTGGAAGCCAGGGGAATGGATGTATTTGATGGCGGACGATGAGGTTCCTGTGGGAAACATTAAAAAAGCGTTCGGAAGGTTGCGGAAAGCCCCAAAGAACATAGTGATTGGGTACGTTCCAGCCGTGAGGATTATGTGGAAGAACGTGCCGAAGCCAGGGATATTCAGGCGGGCACATCTAGGCGGGACAGCTCCGAGGCTGTATAAATGGCAGAAAGGGTTCCATTATGGGAAAACTCATAATATTATTTTAAGCGCAAAGAAAACTGGTCGAGATAAGTGGCCCAGAATCACGCTGAACGAGATGTTGATTGTTCACCTTAAATGGTTACGGCATCCTGAGAGGAGGGAGGCACAGTTAAAATATCAAAAGACGAAGCACTAGATGAAGAAACATGAGTTTCTATAAAAAGTTTGGTCCTAGAAAACACGATCAGTACTATCTGAAGTGGGATCCTAAAACTCGGAGGCAAGCGGTGAATCCTTGGCCATATAAGGTGTGGATGGCGAAGCAAGCAGTCGGCTTCAAGCTTGAGGTGGGCTGCGGACCCGGCGGATTAAGCAAACATCTGAGAAACTGCGTGTTCCTCGACTTCAGCAGAGTGGCCTTAACGAAGCGGTGGAGGGGCCGTAAACGGCAGAGGACATTGGCATCCATCGAGAATATGCCGTTTAGATCAAAAATGTTTAATTCGGTAGTTGCCAGTGAAGTGATCGAGCACACGGATAGCCCTAAAACATTTGTGTCGGAAGTCTATAGAGTATTAAAGAAGAGGGGAAAATTCATCTTCAGTTATCCACCGCTTGATCGAAGCTCATCACACAAATATAAGAGAATCACCAAAAAACTGGTTTATAACTGGCTGAAAACTTACTTTAAAAATCCTGTGTTTCCCTCCAAGGTTCCTTCGATGAGTACACGTTATCGTAGCATTGTGGTTGCGGTGAAAGGTAAATGATTATTGTTTACGCTTTTGTTGTGATGGATCTTCCGCATTGGGGACATCTTTTACTTCTGAAAAAAGCGAGTAAGCTGGGTGATCTATTGATCGTTGGAGTGTTGGATGATGACACTGTGGAATCGTATAAGCGAAGACCGATCATGAACTTGGAGGAGCGGATGAAGATCGCGTCAAGGATAAAAGACGTTGACCTAGTGATTCCGCAGTTTGAGAGGCTTCCGTTGGAAACTCTTAAGCATCTTCATAAGGTTTTTCCGGACAACAAATTGATATGTGTACATGGTTCAGATTGGGAGAAAAACCAGTTTAAAGAAGTGATAAAGTTTTTGGAAAGTGTAGGCGGAGAACTAATGCTTTTACCGTACTATAAGCGGACGTCGACAACGCAGAGGATTGAGGAAATGGCGAGGAGGTATATGAGTGAAAACCGTGAGTCGCCGTAGGTCTATGGCTAAAAGTTTGCTGTGGCGAATCATCGGCATAATAATTCTCGCAATCATAACATATGTTTTCACAGAATCGCTGATTCAAACAGGGTTAATAACGTTTCTCCATCACTTCGCCTTCATATTCATCTATTACTTGCATGAAAGGGCTTGGTTGCGTGTTCGTAGGGTGCAGGGTAGAAAACGGATGATTCTTAGAGCATTCACATACGAAATAATTTTAGGTCACTGCGTACTAGGTTTAATAAGTTTAATTGTTACAGGTTCATGGACAACCGTTACTTTAATAACAATCACATATATCGAAAATAAGTTATGGATGTACGTTATCTATGATTGGCTGTGGGATAACAAAATTGTAGGATTGATAAAACTATGAAAAGTGTTGTTTTAGTCGGTGGATACGCGACACGCATCAGACCAATTTCATATTATATTTCAAAACATATGTGGCCTGTCTACAATAAACCGTTAATTGAATACGCCATTGAAAAACTTATATGGTCTGGAATAACGGACATAGCTTTCATACTTGGAGGATCCCACCCCAGACAGGTTAAAAGCTACCTAGGGGACGGAGCTAGATACGGATGTTCCTTCACCTATATTTGGCAGGGAGCCCCACGGGGCATAGCCGATGCTGTATCCCACGCGGAGAAGTTCTGTGGAGACGAGAAGTTCATCGTCCACCTCGGGGATAATATTATTGAGGACGACCTTGAGGAAACAGTAACTAGCTTCAGAGAAGGAAGTTATGAGTGCTTAGTAGTGTTGAAAGAAGTTGCTGACCCTCGAAGATTCGGAGTGGCCGTGCTGGAGAACGATAAATTAGTTGGTTTAGAGGAGAAGCCTAAAGAACCCCGGAGCAACCTTGCATTAGTAGGCATATATGGATTTAACTCTCAATTCTTCAAATTGTTTAAAAGTTTAAAGCCGAGCTGGAGAGGAGAATATGAGCTCACCGACATAATCTCTGCCTACGTTAAAGAGAACCGTGAAATATTGACAGTTACATTAAAAAACCCTTGGTTTAGCTGCGACACGTTCGAGGCATTATTAGAAGCCTCAAACTATGTCTATGAGAAAGCTGAGAGGAGGAAGAAAAGGTGAAGAAGCCTATAACCCCTGAAATGTTCAAGAAGTTCCTCGCTGTCCTACCAATAGCAACAATCAACATCGCTATACTCAGAGATGATGAAGTTCTCCTGGTGAAGAGGCTGAATGAACCCGCTAAAGGATACTGGTATACTCCTGGAGGCATAATTTTGAAAGGTGAAAGCCTTAAAGGTTCCGTGTTGAGGATCTGTAAAGAGGAGACTGGTTTAGACGTGGAATCGATTAAATTAATAGGTGTCTATACTGAATATTGGAGTGAAGGATATTTCACTCAGAACATTCAAACAATTTCAATTTATTACTCAGCCACCCCTCTAAGCGGAAAAATAAACGTTGACTGGCAAAGTAGCGAGGTGAAATGGTTCCAAATTGATGAATTACCCCCTAAAACAGGGGAAACCGTTAAAAAAATGATGAAACAATATCAAATAAGAGGTATGTGAAATGCGAGTTTTAATTACAGGTGGCGCAGGGTTCATAATGACAAACCTATTCCAATTTTTGTTAACTGTACCTGAAGAGCCTGAGATACGGTTGTTTGACAGAAGATATGGTCAAGATTTGTGTTGTTGGGAAGATGTGGAAAAAGCATGGGAGTGGGAGCCTGATATAGTTATAAACGCAGCAAGTAGTACACATATAGACACTTCAATTAAGACGCCACGAAATGTCTGGAATAATAACATTGGATTAATGCTGAATATATTGGAGGCTTGTAGGAAATATGACACTAGGCTACTTCAAATAAGTTCAAGTGAAGTGTACGGAACCCAGGTTTATACTCCACAGGATGAAAAACATCCGCTTCAGCCACACAGCCCCTACGCCTTCACTAAAGTAGTGCAGGATAGATCTTGTTATGCGTGGTGGCAAACTTACGGTCTAAACGTTAGCATAGTTCGACCATTCAACCAGTTCGGATTCTACCAGCAAAAGGAGAAGATGACTCCTAAATTCATCTATAACATTGTTCATGGACTGCCTATTCCCATATACGCTGAAGGTAAAGCCCGTAGGGATTGGCTCTACGTGAAAGATACGGTTCGAGGAATATGGCTAGCGGCTTTGAATCTTCCCGCTGGTGAGGTAGTGAATTTGGCTACAGGTAAAAGTTGGAGTCTGCTGGAAGTATGTGATCTGCTGAAAGAGATCGTTCCCCGAGTCTCAGGTAAACCTGATCTTTCTAAAGTGGTCACGGTTGATCATGTTGATGACCGCTGGGGCCACGTCTACCACTTAGAAGGAAGCTACGAGAAAGCAGAAAAACTGTTAGGTTGGAAGCCTAAATACAGTTACCCTGAAGCCCTAGAGGAAACCGTGAAGTGGTATATCCAAAACGAGTTTATGGTCCCCACACATCGAGTGACAGGTTAATGAAAAAAGGAATATTAATAGTGATCGACATTAAAGATGATCCTATGGGGCTTAAACATTATAAACTGGTTACAATGCTGAAAAATCTTTATTATCCTCTAGGTGACAGAGAGAATTACCTTCTTGAGGGAGAAAAATTAGATCACTGTCTGAAACATATAAAGGAAGAAAAATAGTTGACTGTTATAGATGATTTTGAAGAGGAATTTAAAAAGTTCATAGGATGTAAACATGCAATAGCCTGCAATAACGGCACATCCGCCCTACACACAGCCATGTTAGCGTTAAATC
>SDBS01004991.1_pt1 | contig 12986 bp, 10 predicted proteins | sample 2277091 | NCBI WGS metagenome assembly SDBS01 (sample SAMN10404972, study PRJNA504765) | marine sediment metagenome | isolation source: marine sediment core GS10_PC15, 163 cmbsf | place: Arctic Ocean: Southern Knipovich Ridge | collected 2010 | reverse complement strand
CCCGGAACTGACATCAGTGGCATTAAAGATGGTCAGACCGATCAGCTCGTCGATATTCCAGGACTTCGTATCGTCCTCGAGAACCGCCAAATCATCAGCGCCCGAATGGCTGCCGTAGGTAGTTAACGGGTTGTAAACAACCACACGGTTACCACCCGCCGAGGCGATCGGCCCGGTACCGGAAGTACTGAAGGTGAAGGCCTCCGGAGTGGTCACGACTACCGACGAGTTATTCAGCGCAATACCGACCAGACCCCAGTTGAAGTCATCGCGGCTCTGCTGTGAAGCATTGATCACGGCTTCATTAAGATCAACTACGACATAAAGGTAGAGGATCTCACCAGCAGTGACGCTGCCGACACCTGGCTCCAAACCGAGGGCAACAACATCACCCTGCGAGCCACCCCAGTCGAAATTCCCGGGGTTGGTATTCTCAGCCCAGAGAACGTCGGTAGCGCCGAACGACGAGGCTCCCGTCGGGACCATACATTGGTTCTCTCTGTAAACCGCGATACGCGAAATCGCATCGGTATGGTCAATCCGACTGCGGAAATTAATGCCGGTCAACTGATCGGCACTCGCGCTGCGCGAGTTGTCAAGAATGATCCCCATGACCACCTTGTTGGTCGCCGCGCCGTTAACCACTTTGCGCGGGTCCTGGGAACCGGTATAGACGATATCGAATACACCCATCCGCAATGATGAGTCTGCGTCAAAGTAGTACGGCACGGTCATGGTTTCCAGATAGCCAATAACATACCCGGCAGCGCCAGATATGCCGTTGTCATTGCGAATCCAGTCCCCATTACCACCGGGACCGTCAACGTCATTCGGTCCGTCGCCTGCGTTGGTGCAAACGATGCCGGGATCGGTGCCGTCGATTTCGACGCTGAATGAGGCACCCCGATAATCAACATCACCCACTACGCCGTCGTCAAAGTTGACCACGATGTAGACAAATGTCGAATCCCCACCAGCAACGGCGAGGTTAGGGAGCAACGTGGCAATGGCATTGTTTATGAAGCCACCGGAAGAGATTGTGTACGCGTCGCCGTTGTCCCAATCCTCATCAGTACCACCCTTGAGGCCGGAGACCGAATAAGCGTCGCCAGTATCCCAGTCATCCTCCGTACCACCAGCGAGGACAGCCGTCACCGTAGTCGCTGTGTTCCCTGTAACGGAACCGGAGCTACCATCGGTTGTGTTATAGATTGTCGTCCCCACCAATTCACCCGCTACCCAATTGGCTGTAGCGTCAGTGAGTACGGCCTCATCATTGCCAGCGGAATGCGTGCCTGTTGCGGCACCGGCAACCGTGACAGTGGTGGCGGTATTCGCCGTGATGGTACCAGAGCTACCATCTGTCGTGTTGTAAATCGTCCAATTTACAAATTGGTTCACCGTCCAGGATGCGGTTCCATCTGTAAGGATTGATTCCCCATCGGCGCCAGAATGGGTGCCGGTAACATCTGCCCCAAAGGTCGCAGTCGCCAACAATACATCGACGCCTTCACCGGGTGAGAAATCGCCGGGGCCGGTCGGGGCAGCTGCGCCACCTTCCTGCCACAATTCAATCGCTTCCACCATACCGGAATCCGAGAAGTTGCTTTCGACGAGGATAGTCTCGACCACGTCGGCAACAGAAGGATTCGAGGTATTAGCGAAGCGCAAGCACATTACCACCATGGAATCAGATAAGGTCTCTCCCGTCTGCGCGTTAATATAGCCGCAGGGGAGATCGAATACCTTGCTGACCTCCATGCCGGTATTTGAAAAATACCAGGTGGTCTGCTGCGCGGACACGGACACCGCGAGCAGCGGGACCAAAAGCAAGGCAGTTAGGACTGCCAGTCCTCTCAAAGAGAATGGTTTCATCAATCTTCCCCCTTGTTAAAGGGATGTTCCTATGTTGATTTCTTGAAATGATTGTCCGGGCGAATGATACAAATGCGATTGTCCGGGCTTGTTGGCAAATTCCATTTCGCGCCACATCCACGACGTAGCGTTGCAAAACCCTCCTTTCAACTCTCCATACATCAATATACCTGCTGTTTATATTAATTTCCCTAAATGGAAAAAAACGGGCAAATCAGTCATTGCCTACCCCCCTGCTTGTAACCAAACGATGTCGCGAAAAATAAAAGATTACGCTCGGAACCACTCCAGGCAATTCCCTTTACCTTCGCCAATCCGGCCCCCGCACAGGGCCTTCACCTGCGATTTAAGAATGAATCCGTCGGGCACCGTAATTGCTTTTTGACACCTTATATTTTCCGGCGCCTGCTTTGGCAACCCTCCGTGGTTGACCTTCCTCTGCAAATGCCAAGTCCTAATTAACAGCCGGAAACAAGTTCCGCCAAAATGCCAATTGACTCCCGGGCTGTCTCGTTCCAGCTTTTCCCCTCTATCGGGAAATGTAAGACGATCTTCAGTTCCGCACTGCCGAAAACCGCCTGTTTCTTCCTGACTTATTCCTCAACAAACAACCGATTTGTTACCCGATTGTTTGCATTATTGACCCTCCCGAACCCATGCCAAAGCCAATTCAACCAATACGGCTCGGCAAATTGAGTGCACTGTAATTCTCGGCCACGGGCTTGTCAAGATGTTTTTCCCTGCTAATTTAAATATTTCGCTCTGCCCCCATAGGCGCTTTTTCCACCTCCATAAGGGTCTATCCTGTTATCGGATTCACTACAAGCGGGTTTAGCCCGCGTTGCGCCTTTTTTCCCTCCCGAGTTGGGCCCTCACGGCACCAAGATGGCCAATATTACCGCCCACCATATGGAGAGCAAGCGTTATTTTGGGGTGGCCGACACTTTTTTCCACCCCTATCTCACCCTCCAAAAGCCGGATTTTGCCGTTTCAGCCACTCGGCGCGGCACGTCAGGCGGGGTTGCCGCCGGAGTTAAGTCCTTGCAGGAAAGGATTATACCGGCGTTCCACCGCCAGCGTCGTGGATTCTCCATGGCCGGGATGCAGCTTTGTGCTGTCGGGCAGCCGCTGGAGCACGGCCTCAAGTGAAGCCATCATGACACCATAATCCCCACCAGGCAGGTCGATTCGGCCAATCGAGCCCGCAAAAATCAAATCGCCCACAAACGCGTCCTCGCCGCAAAGCAGGATTACACCGCCCGGACTGTGACCCGGCGTTTCAATTACCTCCAACCGGCTCTCGCCGAATGCCAGCCGATCCCCGGCCTTGATATATTTGTCGACTCGGGGGTTTTCCAGATCCGGCATCCCATACAGACGACCCTGGTCGGCCGTGTGTGCCAGGTACATTTCATCGTCACGATGCATAAAAAACTCGGCGCCGAATTTCGATTTTAGTGATTCGACCGCCCCCACATGATCGACGTGCCCGTGCGTACAGACCAGCTTGTCGACCGTAAGCCGCAACTCATGGACCCGGGCAGCGATTTTCTCGGGCTCATCACCGGGGTCGATGATTACGGCTTCTCTACTGTCCTCGTCGGCGACGATATAGGCGTTTTCCATTAACGTGCCGACGACTATTTTCTCAATAATCATGTGCCATGCCCCGTCATTCCGCCAGCAGTCCCATGAGGTAGGCCGACGTTAGAATCCCCTTCTGGAATTGTGCCAATGACATCTTCTCATTTGGCGAATGCAAGGCATCATCGGGCAAGCCGAACCCCAACAGCAGGGCGGGCACGCCCAGTTCCTGCTTGAAAGTCTCCACCACCGGTATCGAGCCGCCGCCACGCATCAGCACCGCCGGGGCGCCGAAGGCCTTTTGCAATGCATCACGCGCCTTGGTCAATGCCGGCGAATCGGTGGGTACGACGACCGGTCGGGCTTTGCCATGGGTGATTATCTCGGTGCGGACTGTCGGCGGCGTAATCTTATTAATGTAGGCCTTAAATAACGCCTCGATTTTGTCCGGGTCCTGGTCCGGGACCAAGCGCATACTGATTTTTGCCCCAACTTTCCCCGGAATAACGGTTTTCGCCCCCTCACCCATATATCCACCATAAACCCCATTAACATCGCAGGTCGGTCGGGCCCACACCCTTTCCAAGTCGGTATATCCTTTTTCACCATAGAGTTGCGGCAAATCGAGCGCCGCTCGGTATTTCTCCGGGTCAAAGGGCAACCGAGCGAATTCCTCCCGCTCCGTGGTCGAAAGCTCGACAACGTCATCATAAAACCCGTAGATTTTTACGCGACCGTTCTCATCGTGCAAGCGGGAGATTATGCGTCCCAACACGTTAGCCGGATTATCAACCGCTCCGCCAAACTCCCCCGAATGCAGGTCGCGGTTCGGCCCGGTGATGATGATTTCCATGTAGACAATCCCACGCAGGCCATAGCAGATCGAGGGACACCCCTCATCGAATTGCGCCGTGTCCGATACTATAATGTAGTCACAGGTCAGCTTTTCGGTGTTGGCGGCGATGAACTTGTCCAGATTGTCAGCGGCCGCCTCCTCCTCACCCTCAATTAAGAACTTGACGTTGACCGGCGGCCCGTCACCGGTCTTGAAAAACGCCTCTACCGCCTTGACATGCGTATAAAACTGCCCTTTGTCGTCCGAGGAACCGCGCGCAAAGACACTGCCATTCTTGACCGTCGGCTCAAACGGGGGTGTTTTCCATAGCTCAAGCGGGTCCGCCGGCTGGACATCGTAATGTCCGTAATAAAGCACCGTCGGCGCCCCGGGCCGGCCCAGCCATTCGGCGTAGACTATCGGATGGCCGGCGGTCTTCACCACCTTTGAATCCAGTCCGATATCCGCAAAATGACCGGCCAGATGGTCGGCGCATTTGACCAGTTCCTGCTTTTTCGACGAATCGGCGGATACGGTCGGCATCCGCAATAGCTCAAATAACTCATCGACATAACGTTGGCGGTTATTGTTGATATAATCGGTGGTTTTGGACATACGATTCTCCTTAACGGCGGCCTAATTCACTCATTTCACAAGCTGGGAAGATACGGAGAATGTTTCGCGATCGCAACCTGTCCGGCAACATGGCAGTTTTTCAAGGTGGCCAAAAAGTGGATACCGAAACCTACTATGCAGACGCCGGGGTCAGCGGCAACTTCATCTGGTGGTGGGAAGAGCTATAAGTCGCAAGATTTTATTCTCACGCCGGACAGAATCGACCAGAGAGCCGGGCCTTACCGGCCCGGCTCTTTTTCTCGAGAATTATTTCAACAGGACCATCTTCCGGGTTTGCGTTGTCTCACCCACCGTTATCCGATATAGATACATTCCGGACGGCAATGGCAGATTGCGGATGTCCCGCCCGTCAAACGCCACGACATGTGTGCCGGCGGGGTAAGGTCCGGAAACCACCTGCCGGACAACCCGGCCCAGAATATCATACACTTTTATTTCCACATTCGCCGGTTCGGGCAACGAGAATTCAATCATCGTGCCGAGGTTGAACGGATTGGGATAATTCTGTGATAAAACAAAATCCGTCGGCAAGGGACCATCTAGGATTTCAAAAATGCCGGTGGGGTCCGTTAGCTCGAAGGCGCTGGCGGCGCATGGGATATAGTCGACGGTGGGAGCCTTGGCTGTATCGGGGTGATGATAAATCATCGCCTCAATAGCCGCTGAATCGGCATCTCCCCACCAGTTGTTTTCCGCGTCGATTACCGCGGTATAATTGGAACAGGCGTAGGTTTTAAAAGCAAACACACCATTGTTCACAATATTGCAGCCCTGCACCGAACCCGTCGGTGTCTGGGCTCCTCACCCGCCGGCGTGAGCGTAGATTCCGTAATCAGTATTATCCCGGATATCGCAACCGGTCACCTGAAAATGTGGCGTGTAGGATCCATAGCCCCAAAACTCTAAGCCGGTTTCACAATCACTGATGAAACAATCCGAGATGGTGATATCCACCTTGCGGCCAATGTCTATCCCGACCCCGCTACCCAGCAAACCCACGTCTGTCTGACGAACGACGCAGCCGGCGATAACCGGGGTGATCGGCGGATTTGAAATATATCCATCAACATTGATGCCTTTGCTGAGGAATTCCTCGATAACACACTGATGCATCGCAAGAGACGCCATGTAAACATCGACACAATTCACGGCATAGCGCAGATCACACTGCCGCAGATAACCGTTGCTACCGGTCTCAAATTTTACTCCTTTCCACTCGCCGGCCATCGGCGATCCACCGAAAATGTCGGCGCTGGAAGTAAAGAGAATACGGTCGTTCCCCTCGGCGTCAGCCGTCAATTGCCCCTGAATGAATAATCCCGTTCCGGGATTAAAATAGACAACCGTGCCGGCCTGGACGGTCAGTTCGGCCGAGGCGGCTACAGTCACATCGCCGGTAACTAAAATTGATTCTGCATTGGTCCAGATCGTATCGCTGCCAATTATGCCGCTGATTTCGACCACGGCGAGCACCCGCTCCCCCCCGAGAACCAGCGCCAGGAACAGCATAACCGTAAGTAGGAAAATTCGAAATTTCATGCGATCGCTCCTGATTCATATTCATGTTGTCGCAGTTTTTTTAACGTTTGCCGAATGTTTCTTCTTCTCAAATGATCTACTCCATCCATCATACCGCGAATATACCCGTTTCACCGGTAAATCCAAGGGGCAAACTTTGGTACTGCCGCAGACAATGCGGCGCCAAAAACTATCCGCTCCCGATCATACTATCCATTTCCGGACACCACAGATGATGAGTAAAATCTGCAACATGTTTATTGCCAAGGCGTTACTTGTCGGCGCGGCAATTGAGATAATTCTCCACGGAGGCAAATCGATCTGCAGGTGTCCTGCGATACCAAGAAATTTCAGCGCCAATTCGTGCAATCCCGGTTTGACCGGGTCAAACACCTCCATGATATCGGCGGTCAAAGTCGACAATCGCGAATACATTAATTGCGGTTTTGAAATAAATGGCCGGCCGTATGGGCCATAAAAAAATCCCCCCACAAGATTCGGTCTCGGCAAAGTATTTGATCGAGGAATTGACCGACGCCGGTCGGCGTATATATTGGAGGTGGGGTGATTGTCCAACCGGGTAGTCGCCGGAGGAGGTGTTTTTTTGGACGCACGGATCGACCAGGCCGGGGAACAGACCGGCCCCCTGATCGATTCATACGGCAGAACGCATACATATCTGCGGATCTCGGTAACCGACCGCTGTAACCTGCGCTGTACCTACTGCATGCCGCCGGAAGGCATCGAACATACCTCCCGTGAGCGGATCCTGCGTTTTGATGAAATCGTCCGGCTGGCGCGGATTCTGGCCCAGATAGGTGTGACGAAGGTCCGCCTGACCGGGGGCGAGCCGTTGGTGCGGCGGGATATCGGGAGACTGATCGGCGATCTGTCCGGTATTGAGAGAATCCATACGATCGGCTTGACGACCAACGGCGTGTTATTGGCGAAATGCGCCAAAGAATTGAGGGCGGTCGGACTGTCGCGTCTTAACGTGAGTTTAGATACCCTGCGCCCGGAGCGCTTCGCCAGGATCACTCTCCGCGACAACTACCACCTGGTTCGTGCGGGAATCGATACAGCCCTGGCCGTGGGGTTTGTGCCACTGAAATTGAATGTTGTAGTTATCGGCGGGGTCAATGATGATGAAATTACTGATTTTGTGGAAATAGCGCACCGCAGACCGATCAACGTCCGTTTCATCGAGTACATGCCGTTTGCGGTTGATTCGCACCATCATGATCGGTTTGTTTCGTCCACGGCCATTCGCCGCGCGATTGAAAAACAATACACACTGACTCCGGTACTCGCCGGTGAAAACGGCGATGCGGTGGCCCGGGAGTTTTCGATCCCCGGATTTGCGGGCACGATTGGGTTTATCAGTCCGATGACTAATCATTTTTGCAACGGTTGCAATCGACTGCGGCTGACGGCCGAGGGATCGATCAAATCGTGCTTGTTTTATCCGGCGGAAACGAACCTCCGCGACGCGATGCGGGCCGGCGCCACCGATACGGAGCTGGCGGGTTTGATCCGCCGAGTGGTGAACAAAAAGTCGGCCGGCCACCCGCCGGTGGAAATGCTGCCTCACCTTGACCAACAAACGATGATTAGAATCGGTGGCTAGTTTATGCTGGACATCTCAAGGAAGTTTACCACGTTGCGCACCGCCACCGCCGTGGCAATGATCCGGCTTGATCCGGTGACAATACGCCATATTAGCGAGGGGACGGTACCCAAAGGCGACCCGCTGCAAGTGGCGAAAGTGGCCGCGGTACAGGCGGCGAAAGACACCAGCCGGATCATTCCCTACTGCCATCCCCTGCCGGTGGAGGCGGTCAACGTGGAATTCGATATCGGAAAACGGGAAATTGAAATCCGAGTAACCGTGAAAGCCGTACACAAAACCGGCGTGGAAATGGAGGCGTTAACCGCAGCGTCGGTGGCGGCCCTGACTATTTATGACATGGCCAAAGCGCTGGATAAATCACTGGAAATCACCGGCATCCATTTGCTAAGCAAGCATGGCGGCAAATCCGATTTCGCCGATGCCCCGGCAAAGCCATTGTCCGCCGCCGTGCTGGTCATCTCCGATTCAATCTCCTCGGGTGAGAAAAGCGACCAATCCGGCCGGACAATTGTGGACCGGCTGGAGACTGAAGGTCTCCGGGTAGCCGCATATAAAGTCGTACCCGACGATCCGGAGATCATCACCAGGGAATTGCTGGCCTATGCCGATGAGCAAAAACTTGATCTGGTCGTGACTACCGGGGGGACCGGGTTCGGCCCTCGGGACAACACGCCGGAAGTCATGGAAAAAGTAATCGAGCGCCAAGTCCCCGGAATCCCGGAAGCGGCGCGGGCTTACGGCCGGGACCGCACGCCGTATGCGATGCTCTCTCGGGGGCGGGCGGGCATTCGCGGCAAAACGCTGATCGTTAATCTTCCCGGTTCCGCAAAAGCAGCCGCCGAATCGTTGGCTGCGCTCTTCCCGGGATTACTGCATGCGTTTAAGATGCTGGCGGGCGGAGGTCACCCGATCGATGATGCTGAGGATCGCAAATGATCGACTACCAACAGGCATTGCTTAAGGTTTTGGCTCACGTCCAGCCGTTGCCGCGTAAACGGGTTAAACTCGAGGATGCGGCGGGGTATGCGCTGGCGCAAAAAATCTCTGCACGCGATGACCTGCCCTTGTTCGATCGATCGGCCATGGATGGTTTTGCCATCCGGCGCGCCGATGTCGGCGGAGCCACCGCCAAGGCGCCGGTAAAGCTCACTTTGATCGGGACCATCTACACCGGGGAGCGCAATCGGCCGCGTGTTAAACCGGGGACCGCCGTCAAGATCATGACCGGCGCCGCAGTCCCCGACGGCGCGGACACAGTGGTTAAAAAAGAGCACTGCGCCGAATCCGATAGTCAGGTCGCGGTGAAAAAAGCCGTCACCATGGGTGAGAATATTCGCCGCCGGGGCGGGGAATTTGAAAAAGGGACCGCGATACTTCCCCTGGGCGTGCGGATTACTCCGCCGGTGGTCGGCTTATTGGCTACCTGTGGTTACGCCAGGGTTTTTGTTTATCCGAAACCGAAGATATCGCTTGTGGTTACCGGGAATGAACTGGTCCCTCCGGGCCAACGGTTGCGCCGGGGGCAGATTTATGATGCGAATTCTTATGCTCTGGCCGCGGCCCTGTTGGAATTTGGGATTGCGGCATCTTCAATCGTATGGCTTAAGGATGATAAATCGATACTCAAACGCGGCCTGGCCCGTGCATTACGCTCATCCGATATGATCATTGCCTCTGGTGGTGTCTCGGTCGGCGACCGTGATTACGTCAAAGACATCTTTGAGGAACTGGGGGTCGAGACCGTCTTCTGGCGAGTCGCGGTCAAACCGGGCAAGCCCACATATTTTGGTATTTATCGCCCGGCGGCGGGGAAGAAGCATTCTCATAAACTTGTTTTCGGACTTCCCGGCAACCCGGTTTCCGTGCTGGTGACCTTTCGCCAATATGTCAAACCCGCCCTGCGGCGTTTGATGGGTGTACCGAATGACCAGCGGATTTTTCTGCCGGCCACGTTACAGCAGCCATTGCGCAAAAAGACCCCACGGCTGGAATGGGTGCGCGGAGTCCTCAGCGTTCGCCGGGGGAAACTGGTCGTGGTTCCCACCACCGGGCAGGAATCGCACATGCTGGGGGGTCTGGCCCGCGCCAATTGTCTTATCGAATTCCCCCGCCGCGAGACATCCCTGGATAAAAATTCTACGGTGAATGTAGAACTGCTGAATTGGGGCGAGTAATGGCTTGGTCGTCAACTGAAGGTCGAGTCCTGGCCCTTTCGGTCAGCCGGAAAAAGGGGGTCCCCAAAAGCAATGTCCCCTCGGCGGAATTCATCGCCGCGTGGGGCATCAAGGGTGACGCCCACGCGGGGAACGGACACCGGCAAGTGAGTCTGCTGGCCGTGGAGAGTATGGCCTTAATCCGCGCCAAAGGGCGGGATGTCCAACCGGGTGCTTTTGCGGAAAATATCACCACCACCGGAATCGATCTGTCCGTTCTGGCCATCGGCGATCGAATTTCCATCGGGGAAGTGCAATTAGAGGTGACGCAGATCGGCAAGGAATGCCGCGACCGCTGCGCGATTTACGATCAAGTCGGCGATTGTGTAATGCCACGGGAGGGGATTTTTGCGGCAGTCAACGAGGGTGGTCTCGTCCGCTGTAATGATACGTTGGTGATTCAGAAAATGGAACGGCAGGGTGCCCGTGGCCTTGGTCAAGGTTTATAAGCGCGTTGGCTAGGGCATTACAGCCAAAACGAGCAGCAACAACCAATGTGCCTACGGCTCGGCTCACTTGAGCAACGTCATCTTGCGCGAATCACTGGACCGATCTGTGGTCAGGCGATACAGATACACGCCGCTCGACACCACTCGGCCGCGTTCATCTCGTCCGTCCCACGCAAACGAGTAACTGCCGGGCGAGAGATGGTCCTCCACAAGGGTCATCACGGGATGACCGAGTATGTCGAAAATCGTCAGCTCAGCGTGTCCGGGAACCTGGAGGTCAAACCGGATAACCGTCGTCGCGTTGAAAGGATTCGGCACGTTCTGGAAAAGCTGGAACGTGCTCGGCGGGTCGGGTGAATGCGGCTCCAAGACCGCCGTGCCGAGCGGTTTGCATTTCACGGTCGCAATGTCCTGGCCGGTTGCCGGGAAGCCACCGGTAATGCTCTCACCAGTGATCCACACATGATCCTCCTGACCCACGGCAATGAACAGGCCTTTATCCTCTTGATCGGAGGCGTCCCATTCGTACTCCCACTCTTTGGTCCCGGTTGACGAATCGAATTTCATTATCAGGTAATCTCTTATATAGGTCGGTGGGTAGAGGCGCCATCCGCCGATGTAGATGTTCCCAACCGAGTCCCAGGCGATATCCCGGGCTTCCTCATGCGCAGTTGAGCCCTCCCGGGTGATCCACAACGTGTCACCTTCGGGTGAGTATTTAATCAGGATTACATCCGTGCTTGTACCGGATCCCGAACTCCCCCCGGCGACATAGATATTCCCGGATGAATCGATCACCAGCCCATAGGGTTCATCCGTATTATTATGGCCGTCATAGCGGCGTTCCCAGACGAGGTTGCCCGCCGAGTCATACTTCAGCACCAAAAGGTCACCGTTGGTTCCGGCACCCTCGCTGACGGCCGTGACGTAGACATTGCCCTCGATATCCGTGACAATTCCGCGCGCGAATTCCGCGCCATTGCCGGGGCCATCATAGATGCGTCCCCACAGCGTGTCCCCGTCGGGGGAGAATTTGACTGTCAACAGATCAAACTGGCCACCGTTATAGGCCGTCCCGACGACGAAGATATTACCCGCCGTATCGCAATCCACATGGTTTCCATCATCCATCGTCGACCCGTTCCAATGATACGAACGGGCCCACAGGGTATCACCGTCCGGCTCGTACTTGATGATGATCACCGATTTCGGCGACCACCCCTTTCCCGCAAGGAGGATGCTCCCATCATCGAGAATCTTGATATCACGGATCAGTTCTGTAAAGCCGAGATCTAGTTGGCTTGACCAGAGTGTGTCTCCATCCGGGCCGAAAGCGACGGTAAGTAAATCGTAGCCGGAGATTCCCTTTGCTCGCGTATAACCGGACACGTAGACGTTCCCGCCGCTGGAGACGGCCATGGTCAGCGCGTAATCGGTCGAATCACCAGCGCCGTGATAGCGGCGCTCCCACACGGCAACCCCAGCGGTGTACTTGGCGACCACAAAATCCCAATACGTTGTATTGTCGTAGCTTACGCCGGCCACGTAACAGTTCGCTGCGGAGTCGAGCCCGATGCCGACCGGGCTGTCTTCATTCTCGCCGGTTCCGGTTAAGACTACCGACCAGTCTGTTTCGACCTGTCCAACAACACCAACGCCGCTCATCAGAACGAGCATGGTGATACTAAGTGCCGTAAATATGAGTCGCATTAAATCCTCCTTGTATCGAGCTAACTGAGATTTCCCAAATCAACCGGTGATCTGGGTTCATCTCGGCTACGGCTATAAAAGACCGTTCTCTCTCCGCCCAAATAGGGTACATCAAATGAAGTGCGGTGTCAAGGGCTGACTGGCGGAGTAGGTGTATCTTGTTGATGGGGCTGGGGATACGTAGTTATTGCAGGTCCGGTTCCGATGTGAGCGGAGCGAACGTGAGAAACCCGACATGCTTATCTCTTTGAGACTGGTAAAATCGGATTGAAGGCGTAGGTCAGGCGCCCTGGCGCTTGACACATTATTTGCGAACAACCATGCATGCGGCTATTCTTCATCTTCCGCGCCTTCTGCATCTGATTCCAGTGAGATGTCGGGTTTCTCCGTCCCCCTCCTTCGTCGGCGGACTCCGGAACCCGACCTTGTATATTGTTCTTGCGTTCATTATCAGGTGAGCGCATAACTAAAATGAGACCTTCGATGGTACCCGAAGGTCTCGTTGTGGCGTCGAGATCGTCCCGACCTGGGGCCCT
>SDBS01004990.1_pt1 | contig 12987 bp, 10 predicted proteins | sample 2277091 | NCBI WGS metagenome assembly SDBS01 (sample SAMN10404972, study PRJNA504765) | marine sediment metagenome | isolation source: marine sediment core GS10_PC15, 163 cmbsf | place: Arctic Ocean: Southern Knipovich Ridge | collected 2010 | reverse complement strand
GCGCGGGAGCGGGCGGGAAGCCCCATGAGCGTGAACATGGTGGCCCTGGGCGCGGTTGCGGCGCTGAACGGCGTCGTTAAGCTTGAAAGTCTAAAGAAATCGCTTCGGAAACGCGTGCCGAACAAGACGACAAAACAGAACCTGGATGCACTCGCCGCAGGATACGAAGCCGCCGGAGAAGGCGCGAAACACGGCGGAAACTCCGGTTGACAGCCCTTATGAAACCGCCACAGCAAAACACTTACGAAGAGGCCCGCGAGCTTGCGTGGGCAGCCCTTTCCGAGCACGACCTCGCGCTCGTCGCCTCCACGCTCATTGATCATGGTCATCCTGCTCCATCAGGTCGTGCTCAGTACAGAAACGGGGCCGCGACACAAAATCGGACACCATTATACAGAAAGCCCCTCGCAACAATCGTGAAAACTCCTCGTGCCTCGGCACACTTTGCGAGCCTCCCAACAGAATTGCCGCATCGGGCCGAGAATCCGGCGCGCACCTTGTCCTCGCGACCCTTGCACCCGCTCGCTTCGCGACCCGTTGAGAAACCCGGGCTAGGTGAGCAGAATCCAGATGGCCGTGGTAATCACCACGAAGAGAAACAACAACCCCAGAAAGGTGGCCGTGTACCCGACCAGCCGCGAATAGTGGCGCACGAGATCGGAGCTCGGCTCGACCAAAGCTTCCTCGAGCTCGCCCCGCTCCACCAGGTCCTTGTACTCTCGTGCGCGCTCCTCTTGGAGCTCCTCGAGGGTGATCCTGCCGGTCAAAAAGACGGGATCGAGAGGGAATTTCCCCGGTCGCAGGTGGGCGCTGAAGAAGTGCACGATGAATATGAAGCTCAGGGCCAGCAGGGCCTCGAACCCGTGCAAGATGACCGCCACATTGAGCGTCCATCCGGGAAGCCACCGGGTGAAGAACACCGGATACCACATCAGCAGGCCGGTGGTGCCGAATACGAACACGCCCCAGGCATCAGCGAAGTAGTCGAACTTCTCCCAATAGGTCCAGCGCCCGAACTCAGGACGAGGCCCGCGCCCGAAAAACCACTTCACGTTGGCCTTGAGCTCGAGCCAGTCTCGATAGTTCGGCATTAGCGATTCACTGCCGAAGATCAGACCTTTTTCCTTCTTGCCGAACTTCATGTACAGCAAATAGCCCAGATGGAGAAGGACATAGACCAAGATGATGACAGCGCCGATCTTGTGCAGAAACGATGCGGCCCGGAAGCCACCGAATACTCTCGCAGCATTTCGAGCCCACGGAGCTTCGGCAAAACGCACGGGTAGCCCCGTGCCTACCAGGAGCAGGAAGCTCGACATTACCAGCGCATGCAGGATTCTGTTGAATACGTTGAAGCGCACATACTCTGGCTCACCCATCGGGTTGCGATTCGCGGGGCGCACGTACGACAGGCCGCGCGCCGCCCGCTCCTGCTTCAGCCGCCGGTACCATAGGAAGGTGTGCACCGTGCCGCCGATGATCGTCATGGTCAGCAGGCCCAGCATCCCGAAGTAAACCGCGAACAGCAGCGGGAACTCCTCCGGATCCATCGGGTCGGCGTGCACGATGTAGTCTGTGAAGTTCTCCGTGGCGCCCTCGTGACACGAGGCACAGGTGGCCAGCAGATTGTCAGCGTGAACGGTCGAGGCCGGATCGTCGGCGGGCAGAATGCGGTGCGCCGTATGGCACGAGGAGCAAGCGGCGATCCCGGTGAACCCCATGGCTGTGACCTTGCCATGGTAGGTGCCCGTGTAGGTGTTGAGCATCTCGGCATGACAGGTGCCACACTCAGATACCGCGCCGGCTATGAAGGTATCCACGGCAGCGGGAGCGATTCCGTGGGTGTTGTGGCAGGTGGAGCAGGTCGGCACGTCGGTGCGCCCCGCTGCCAGGAGCTGGCCGTGGATGCTCTCGTTGAACTCCGCCAGCAGGCCCAAGTGGCAAGTTCCACACGTGTCGGGGATGTTGGACGGGAATACGGGAGAGTCCGGATCGGTTTCCGGCAGAATATAGTGACTGCCGTGGCAATCAACACAACTCGCGGAGATCAGTAGGCCGGCGCGCAGAAGCCCGCGGCCATGCACTCCGCTGACGTAGGTCTGGTAGGCGTCGGGAACGTGGACCGCATGCTCCCGGGCGAACTGCTCGCTACCGTGGCATGCGCCGCACGTCGAAGGCAGAACGAGCGGGTGCACCTGGGATTCCGGGTCGTCCGTCGGGTGAATGTCGTGAATTCGGTGACAGTTCGTGCATCTCGGAGCATGCACATCTCCCGAGTGCAGGGAGATGCCATGGGCACCACGCTGGTACTGGTCGTAGACGTCGTCGTGGCACTCGGAGCAAACGTCAGGATCGGCCCGAGGAAGCTCGGGTGCGTGGGGGATGTCATCAATCCCCACGTGACAGAAGACGCAATCGAAATCGGCGTGCACGCTGTGCGCGAGATCGTCCTCGAGCACGACCAGCCCATCACGTGGCGCAACCTCCGCCATATCCACGACGTCAGGCTCGGCGTGGCAGAGAAAGCACTCCTCGTTAGTGAGATCTATCTGCCGGCCGGTCGCGAGCGCCGGACTGAGGCCGAGCGCCGGACTCCGAGCAGGCTCCAGACCTGGAGCAGGCGCAGTTGCACCTGAGAGAGGTACGCCCACCGCACCGGCTATAGCCAGCAGGCTAGCCGCCACAAACAACATCGGCAGCCGTCTCATCGAGAATTACCCTTGTGAGGTCAGGTCGAGTCGCGCTTCCGGAGCAGAGCCCCTATTTCGAAGCTACCCACCGATTTCGTGTACGCCGGCAGCCTTCGCTGCCTCGAAGTCGAACTCGCCTGAGAACGACGGGCTCTCGGAGTTATGGCACCCCGTGCAGGTCGCCTCCGTGGGAATGACGAGCCCCGCCGAGATGGATGCGGCCTGATCCTTCATCGTGTCACGGTCTTTGTAGTCGGCGCCCGCGCCGTGGCAGGCCTCGCACGTGACATTAGCAAGGTTCGGCGTGTCGGCAACGCTAGTGTAGCCCGAGGATGCCCCGTAGCCCGTCGTGTGGCACTTGAGGCAAGCGGGATCCGACTGGCTCTCCCCGGGAAGAGTCTCGAGAGCATTGGCGTGGGGCGTAGCCTCCCAGGAGCGGTACTGCTTGATGTGACACCTGCGGCAGGCCGTGCGACCGCCTTCAAAAGCATGGTCCTGAGGCATCGAGGAATGGGCCGCCAGGACGGCTTCACTCGAGTCGGCCGCAGCCTCTGCAGCCGGCCAACCGACCGCCAGGGCCACCAGTGCCATGCAGCTCACTGCCAGAAGAATCCATCCACTTTTCTTCACCGGGCTCTCTCCTATGGCTTAGGTCTCAGAGCTTACGGCCGGACCCTCAGGGCTCGGCCACCCTCCCAAGTGCCGATCAACGGTTATATTAGCACCTGCAGGTCGTATTTGCATCGCGATCGGGCCGCCTGAATGGGCAAGCCTTGCCAACGAATCGCTCTAGTCGTATGTTGATCTTCCAATCTTCGTCCCGGGAGGCCGCGATAATGAACCGACCCCTTCGGCTCTTGGCAGGCGCTGTCGCAAGTGTTCTCTTGGTTGCCGCAATCGGCACGGCAGGGCCGGGAAGCACCCAGAGCCCGCAGGCCAATGTGCCCCGCTCTCTGCAGAATCTCGACTTCGGGTCCGTCGCGTACATGCCGAGCATCGTTTGTGGTGCCTGCCATGGCGATATCTACGAGGTGTGGCGTGAGTCGGTACACGCGCAGGCGTACAAGGACCCCCTGTTCCAGGCTGGCATGCGGGAGGCCGTGGCGATCGCGCAGAGCGAAGGAATCACGGGTATCTGCATGACTTGCCATGCCCCAGCCAGCCTCATGGTGACCGCCAAGCCGGAGAACGATCTGCGCATCGCAGAGGGAATCGGATGTGATTTCTGCCACTCGGTCAGGGGGGCGGACCTAGAGCAGTTTGGTGCCTTCGATTTCGGTCCATCCAACACAGCCTACGGTCCGTTGACCGATGCAGAGTCCCCAAAGCACGAGACCGTCTACTCAGAGTTCATGGGCACAGCAGGGTACTGCGCGACCTGCCATGAATACCGCAGCCGTGCCGGCGCCCCGATCCTGACGACCTTTACGGAGTATGCGCAGGGCCCCTACGAGCAACAGCTCGTGGCCTGCCAAGACTGCCACATGCCGTTGGTCATGGGAACGACGGTCGAGGAGCATATCAAGCGCACGGGACGCACCGAGTTCGTCGGCTTTCACGCGATTCCCGGCGGCCGAGACATCTCCCAGCTACGGCGCGCACTCCGCCTCGAAATCGTCGCGCTGACTCCAGCGAGTGGCAGCGTGAGTGTACGAGTGAACATCGAGAATCGTGCCGCCGGACACTGGTTGCCGACCGGCATGCCATCGCGGCAGCTCGTGCTGGAGGTCTCTACCCAGTGGGGAGATCGCGTTCACTCGAAAGAAGTGGTCTTCGGGCGCAAGATCTTCAACGTCGACGACGAGTTGCTGACCTCGGTAGCGAGCATGATCCTGGAGGGCGCCAGGGTGTCTGTCGACACCCGCCTGCGCCCCGGACAGAGTCGGAACGTCGTCCAGGTGCTGCCCGCTCCTCAGGACGCCCGAGTCACGCTGGTGGTGCGCTGCTTCTACAGATCCACAGAGGATCCTGACGCACCTGTCGAGGACATCCACAGGATCGAGCGAGTCATTTAGGAACTGCAGGCGCACTCGGCTCGACCAGCTCTTGCTCCATGGGCGTGAGATCGTGGCCATTCGTGCCTCTGTTGGCGGCCATACCTAAACTCCGTTTGTCCCTTGACATCAGAGTGCGTGGCCAAGTACTTAGAACGATATGGAGGCTTTGATATCGACGTTGGCTTTGGAAAGGGAGGGAGCCATCTTGTCGGTTCCGATGACGACTGGTATCCATGCGCTAGCCGGTAAGCTCTCGTCGTGAGGGCAGCCTACGTCATACTGTCGGTCGTGGCTGTGGTGGCAGTGGCGACAGCGGGCGTGGTGCTCTCGGTAACGTTCAGGCCGATCGAGCAACCCATTGAGTTCAATCACCGGCTACACGTGGAGGATCTCGGCGCCGAGTGCGCCGATTGTCACGTGTACGCTCTCACAGGTGTCCGAGCGACGATCCCGAACCTGGCGACGTGTGCTGATTGCCACGACGAACCTCTGACCGAATCCGAGGAAGAGGTTCGGCTCACCGAGCTCATCGAGGCCGGGACACCCATCCCGTGGCGCAAGATCTACTGGGTCGAGGACCACGTCTACTTCTCGCACCGTCGGCACACCGCGGTCGCCGAAATCGAATGCGATGTTTGCCACGGGTCCGTTGGGGAGCTTGAACAGCCGCTAACGCGTCCGATCACGCGAATCACAATGAACAAGTGCATGCAGTGCCACGAGGAGATGGAAGCATCGAATGACTGCATTGTCTGCCACAGGTGAGCCCGCCTTGCTCCCGTCAGCGTGGGGAAGCTCGTTTGCGCCCTGGCCCAAGGGCCCAGGCGTAACGGAGGGAGTTCCGGTGCGATGATCATCCCCCGGCGTGACTTCTTGAAGCTCTTCGGAGTCGCTGCAGGGTCGGTAGGCCTGGGTGGTTGCGGCCCGCAGTGGAGCGTGCCCGATCGCTTGGTGGAGCTGGCACTGCGCGGCCCAGGGTTGAACAGCTACGTGCAGACAATCTGCGGGCTATGTGAAGGAGCGTGTGGACTCACGGTTCGGTTGGTTGACGGTCTCCCGGTGGGACTCAAGGGAAACCCGCACCATCCTCTCAATCGCGGTGGCCTCTGCCCGGTCGGCCATGCCGCTCTCGAGGTTCTTTACGCTCCAGATCGCCTCCAGGGCCCGCTCCGGAGAGGGCCAGACGGCGATTACCAGCCCACGAGCTGGGACGAAGCCTTAGACGAGATCGCGAGTCGTTTGGGCGAGCTTCGGGCCGCAAACGAAGGTCACCGCATTGCATTGCTGAGCGGAGAGCCAGGAGCTTTGTTCGATGACCTGGTCAGGCGATTTGCTCGTGTACTCGGGTCGGCGAAAGTCACGCACCAAGAGGAGTCCTCGGCGCTCGCCTACAGCCTGACACAAGGAATTGACGAGGCGCCCGGGTTCGACCTCTCGCGGACGGACCTGGTGCTGTCGTTCGGGCTCGATCTATATGAGGACGGACCGACGCCGGTGCACAGCATCGCATCGATGGTGGGAGCGCGAGCTACCCAGACACGGGGTGCTCTCATCCATATCGGCACGCGGTTGTCGCCAAGTGCCACAAAAGCCGCAGTACGCGTGGCGATCCGCCCCGGCACCTACGCCGCTTTTGCTCTGGGCGTTGCCCAGGTGCTGGTGCGGGAAGGGCACTTCGACCGCGACTTTGTCGAAGCGCACACGTCTGGCTTCGAGGATTGGACCGACGGCGCCGGCCGTCGTCGTCTCGGCTTTCGCCGTTTGCTCCTCGAGCGATATTACCCGGACCGTGCGGCACAACTCTGCGGTTGCGACGCTGCCGGAATCGTCCGCGTGGCGCGTCGTTTCGCCGAGGCCTCGGCACCCGTCGCAATATCGGGTGGAGAGGCCCAACAGGGATCCAATGCCACCTGGACAACGATGGCGGTCCATGCCCTGAACGCACTGATTGGAGCCTTCGATCGCCCGGGCGGCGTGATGTTGCCTCCTCCGATACCCTTCGCTCCACTCCCCCCCCTGCCGCAAGACACACCCGCGGCGGATCAAACGAACTTCGCGGTGGAGGGCGAAGGCGGGCTCTTCGGTGTCGACCCAGTGGAGGCCTTGGCGAATCGGGTGCTCGACGATTCAGACCCGATCGACGTTTTGTTCGTACTCGGCGCGAACCCGGTTCACGACAGTCCGGCTGGCGCGTTGTTGCGCGAGGCGATGGAACGCATCCCGATGGTCGTGGCCCTGGCTCCATTCCGCGACGAGACCTCCGGGCATGCCGATATCATCCTTCCGACGAACGTTTTCCTCGAGGGCTGGCAGGGTATAACTACCCCGCCCACGATTGCTTTCAGCGTCCTCGGCGTCTCAGGACCAGTGGTGGAACCGCTTTACGATACTCGTCACTCGGGTGATGTGCTGCTCGAGCTCGGTCGCCGGGTGGACTCGCCAGAAAGCAGCGCGCTGCCATGGCCCAGCTATGCTGACTACCTGAGCGGGCGCGTCGAGGGACTCGCGCGATCGGGGCAGGGCGCGATCGTCACGGGCTCCTTCGAGGATTCATGGATCCACTATCTCGAAGAGCGCGGCTGGCGCTTCGTGGAGCGCAGAGGCCCGGACCAATTCTGGAGCGACCTCGTGCGACAAACGGGGTGGTGGAATCCCGTGCAGGCGCGAGGTGATTGGGCCCAGCTCTTCCCGACGCCATCGGGCCGCTACGAGTTCTACTCCAGCACTCTCGAGCAGCGACTGCGCGACCTCGGCGCTGCAGGCGCCGAGACGTCGATGAGTCAAGATGAGGCTCTCCGGCGGGGCATCGCGGCGCTGGGGCTCGGCGCGCGGGAGGATGAGGTCTGTCTCCCGCATTTCGAGGAACCGCATGACGTCGGGGATGGCGACGTGACGCTCATTCCATTTCGCCCGATAACCACCCGTGGAAACCTGGGCGTGAGGTCGCCGATGCTGATGGAGATGTTCGGCTACACCGTGTTCTCTGGCTGGCAGACCTGGGCAGAGTTGTCTCCTGACGCAGCCCGCGAGCTCGACCTCGGGGATGGAGATCTGGTGGCGCTGGAATCCAATGGCTCTAGCATCGAGGCTGTCCTGCGCGTGCAACCTGGAGCGCCCGCAGATGCCATTCACGTTGCCCTCGGCCTGGGTCACAGTGATCCTGCGAGCGTGGCGGAGGGTATCGGGGCCAATCCGCTGGACGTCTTGCTCCCCGACCGTGATCCACTCTCAGGCACCCTCTCCCTGATACCACCCGCGTGCGCGTGCGCCTCGTCCGGCGCCGAGCGCATGGCGGGCCGCCGCCTGAGCACGGAGGGAGAGCCTGATGAGCCGCTGGGGTATGGTCATCGACCTCGCTCGCTGCACCGCCTGCGGCGGCTGCATGGCCGCCTGCCACCAGGAAAACAACCTCACCGCCGTGGGACCGGAGCAAACGGAGCTCGGCCGGGGCCATCACTGGCTGCGCATGCTTCCCGAGACAGTAGGTTCGGAGCATGGACCCGAGCTGAGATACCTGCCGCATATGTGCTTGCATTGTGACAATCCACCGTGCGTTCGCGTTTGCCCGGTGCACGCGACCTACCTGAGTGAGGAAGGCATAGTCGGTCAGGTTTATGCCCGCTGCATCGGCTGCCGCTACTGTGAGGCGGCCTGCCCATACAACGCCAAGGTCTTCACCTGGTACGAGCCTGAGTGGCCGGGAGAGCTGAAGAAGAAAGCCAATCCCGACGTGTCCCTGCGCTCAAAGGGCGTGGTGGAGAAGTGCACGTTCTGCCACCACCGAATCCTCAGCGCCCGAGACGAGGCGCGCGCCGCGGGTCGTGAGCTCCGGGACGGCGACGTGACCACTGCATGCGCGGAGAGCTGCCCGGCACAGGCCATAACGTTCGGCGACCTCGAGGACCCTGACAGTCGGGTCAGCGAGCTGGCGCACAGCGCTCGCGCCTTTCGATTACTCGAGGACCTCGGCACCGAGCCCAAAGTCTACTACCTCGCAGAGGACGAATGAGCACCGAGATCAAGGACGCCGCGGCCGACTTTGAGGACGCCGAAATCCTTCGCCCCATCGAGCAATCCGGGGTGGGCTTTCGCGTCGCTACGACCATGCTGCTGTTGGTGCTCCTCAGCGCCTGGGTCATCTTTGGTCGCCAGCTCCTGTACGGTCTCGGCGTCACCGGCCTCAACCAGCCGGTGGTCTGGGGCTTCTACATTGTCAACTTCGTCTTTTTCATCGGGATCAGCCACGCGGGCACGCTCATCTCGGCGATTCTGCGCCTCTCCAAAGCCGAGTGGCGGCGCCCCATCACGAGAATGGCCGAGGTCACCACCGTCATCGTGCTCGCGATAGGCGGCTTCCACCCGGTTCTCGACCTCGGGCGGCCCGATCGAATGCTCAACATTTTCACATCTGGCCGCTTGCAGTCACCGCTGCTCTGGGACGTCAGCGCCATCACCGCCTACTTCGTGGCATCGACCGTCTATCTGTACATCCCGATGATCCCGGACCTCGCCCTTCTCCGGGATCGCGGCGCGTGGCCACATTGGTACTATCGCTTCGCGGCGTGGGGCTGGCAGAACACGCCGCGACAGCGAGCCGTGCTCGACCGCGCCATCACCGTCATGATGGTGTTAGTCATCCCCATCGCTGTCTCGGTGCACACCGTCATCTCATATATCTTCGCCATGACGGTACAGCCCGGCTGGCACTCGACCATCTTCGGGCCCTACTTTGTGGTGGGCGCCATCTTCTCGGGCATCGCGGCGCTGCTGATGGTGATGATCATCTTGCGCCGAATCTACCACCTCGAGCGCTACCTCAAGCAGGTGCATTTTGACCACCTGTCGAAGCTCCTGCTGGTCATGTCGTTCCTGTGGCTCTACTTCACCTTCTCCGAATATCTGACCGCATTCTTCGGCAACGAGCCGAGCGAGATGCGGGTGTTCTACTACAAGATCACGGGACCCTATGCGATTTTCTTTTGGGGCATGGTGGTCTGTAACTTCCTGATTCCGGCCGGCATCCTCAGCTTTCGCCGAACGCGGACGATTCCGGGAATCTTCATCGCCTCGGTCGCCGTAGTGATCGGCATGTGGCTGGAACGCCTGAACATCGTCATCCCGTCGCTCGCCAATCCCCGTCTGCCCTTCCCGACGGGCTTCTATATTCCCAGCCTGGTGGAGTGGGCGATGTTCGGCGGGGGCATAGCTACGTTGATCCTCGGCTTCGTGCTGTTCGCGCGCTTCTTCCCGCTCATTTGCATCTGGGAGATTCAGGAGGGGCGCGAGCACTCGGTGCAGGAGACGAGCGAGAGGGTCAAGGGGTACCTGCCCGAACCGGCACCGGCCGGGCCGGCGGGAGCTGAAGAGGGTAATTGAGATGAAGGTGAAGCCAGAGCGCAAATGGATCGTCCTTCTCCAGGTCGGGTCGGTGGCGGCGATGTGGGTCACCGTCCTGGGTGTTTCAGCGTGGATTATTCATCTCATCCGCCTTTCGATCCGGCTTCATGACGCTCCCACGGCTTCCGTGGGTATCTCGATCGTGGCCATTCCCCTGTTCATGACCTGTGCAGGTGTTCTGACTTACGTGTTCGTGGGGCTGCAACGTGGCCGACGCTCCCTGGATGAGGACGGGGATGCGGACGAGGAGCTGCCGTCATGAACGCCGAAAGGCCAAACGAGCCTCGCGGCAATCTCAGGCGCTCGGGCCTGCGACAGCCGAGGCTCGGGATTTCTTTCGCCCTAGCCGCAGCTCTCACCGTGACGATGCTCACCGTAGTCGCCTTGGATGTCGCCGGTCAGCCACAGGACGACATCGAGCTGCCAAGCAACCCATTTCGAGGACGTAGGCTCTTCGAGAGCAAGGAGTGCACCCACTGCCACGTCCTCGCCGGCCTGGGCGCGGGGAGCGGCCCGAGCCTGGGCGAAGGGCGTTTCGGCGGCACCTTCCTGGAGCTCGGCGCAGCGCTATGGAACCACGCGCCCGACATGAGCGTGACCATGGAGGTGGCTGGCTTCGAATGGCCGCAGCTCACCGACACGGATGCTACTGAGATCCTCGCCTTCCTCTACTTTATCGATTACCTGGGGCGGCCCGGCGTTGCCGATGATGGACGCAGACTCTTCGAGGGGGGAGGATGTGCCTCTTGTCACGTCATAGGAGGAGGCGCAGTCAGTATTGGGCCCGATCTCGCAGAGCTCGGTCGCTTTGCCTCACCCCTCTCTGTTGCGCAGGAGATCTGGAACCACGGCCCTTCGATGCTGGAGGGAATGCGCCAGATGAACATTGCGCCGCCGAGCTTCAGAGATGGTGACCTGGCCGATTTGAGCGCCTTTATCAGACAGGAAGCGGGACCAGGCGTCAGGGAGCCCCTGCTCTCCGCCCCCGGGGATCCGAATTCCGGCCGCGATCTCTTCGCCGCCAAGGATTGCTCTCGTTGCCACGGAGGAGACGCTCGCGGCGGAAGCGGCGGGCCCGCCCTTGCGGAATTTGACCTGCACCGATCCGCCGCAGCCATTGCCGGGATGATGTGGAACCACGCCCTCTCTATGAGCGATGCGATGCGACAGCGCGGCATCGGGTGGCCGGAGTTCACGGACTCGCAGCTCGCCGATCTTGTGGCATTCCTCTACTTTTTGCCCTTCAAGGATCCTGCGGGCGACGCTGATCGAGGTGCTGAAGTATTCACCGACGGGAGGTGCGCCGAGTGCCACGCGAGTACCCAATCGTCGGAACCGACTGTGCTCGAAGGCCCCCTGCTGGTCGGAGGCCGCGCCACCACCACAGAGGCCGCGCTCGTGGCAGCGATGTGGAACCACGCGCCGATCATGAAGAGGGCCATTCTCCGAAAAGGGCGGCGGTGGCCGGAGCTCAGCGGCAGTGATCTCCGCGACTTGCTCGAGTTCCTACGGCGCTAGGTCGGCCATTCTCAGGAGGCGGCTGCTCAACGTCAGGAGTATGATGGGCCACCATGAGGCACGGTCTCGTTACTCTCGAGCAGCTCGCATTGATCACCGATCTGTACGAGCTGACGATGGCGGCCGGCTATTTCTCGCAAGGGAAGGCCGACCGCACCGCGACCTTCGATCTGAGCGTACGGAGTCTCCCGCCACAACGCGGATATCTCGTCGCCGCCGGTCTCGAGCAGGCTCTCGCCTATTTGAGAGATCTTCGTTTCACCGCAGAGGTCCTCGAACAACTCGAGGGCACGGGCCACTTCCGCGCTGATTTCCTCGAATACCTCTCGGGCTTTCGATTCAGCGGCTCTGTGGACGCCATCGCGGAAGGAACCGTGGTGTTCCCCCCCACCCCCCTGGTAACAGTCACGGCTCCAATCATCGAAGCCCAGATCGTCGAGACGTATCTGCTGACAATCATCACCTTCCAGACAATGATCGCCACCAAGGCTGCTCGCGTGGTCGGCGCCAGCGCTGGCCGGCAGGTCGTAGATTTCTCGCCACGCCGAGATCACGGTCCGCAGGCAGGATTGCTGGCGGCACGGGCGGCCTTCATCGGCGGCTGCCTCGGCACGTCGAACGTGCTCGCCGGGCAGCGCTTCGACATCCCCACGTACGGCACCATGGCTCACTCCTTCGTCATGTTCTACCCCGATGAAGAGGAGGCCTTCCTGGCGTTTGCGGACTCCTATCCCGGCGACCCGACTCTGCTGATCGATACGTACGACACCCTCGACGGAGCACGGGCCGCGGTGCGAGTGGCGCAGGCACTTGAAGGAGAAGGGCGGAAGCTAGAGGCAGTGCGCCTCGATAGTGGCGATCTGGTCACTCTCAGCAGGGAGGTTCGGGCAATCCTCGATGAAGCCGGTTTGCACGACACGAAGATCTTCGCCAGCGGCGGGCTCGATGAGTTCGCGATTCACGACATGCTGCTGGCCGGGGCCGAAGTCGACGGCTTTGGCGTGGGAACGGAGCTCGGTACAAGCGGCGATGCGCCCTCGCTCGACAGCACGTACAAGCTGGTGGCGTGCGTGGACGTTTCCGGCGACGAGATTCCGGTGATCAAGCTGAGCACAGGCAAGATCACGCTTCCCGGCCGCAAGCAGGTCTGGAGGCAGAGCAACGGAGGCTCATTCATGCGGGACCTCATCGGCCTGGCCGATGAGCAACTCGAGGGCGAGCCTTTGCTCGAGCCTGTGATGCGGGATGGCATCCCATTGCACCAGGCTCCTGCCCTGCTGGACGTCCAGCGAAGAGCTGCCGAACAACTTGCCGCCACCCCGGAGAGTGCCCGGGCTCTCGAGAGGCCCTCTCCGTACCCAGTCGATATCTCCACTCGGCTACGC
>SDBS01004989.1_pt1 | contig 12990 bp, 13 predicted proteins | sample 2277091 | NCBI WGS metagenome assembly SDBS01 (sample SAMN10404972, study PRJNA504765) | marine sediment metagenome | isolation source: marine sediment core GS10_PC15, 163 cmbsf | place: Arctic Ocean: Southern Knipovich Ridge | collected 2010 | reverse complement strand
GTTGAACGTCGATCCGAAGGGCAACGTCTGGATCTGCGGCACGGGCAACGACACACTCTACCGCTTCGACCCGAAAACCGAAGACCTAGTCGAGTTCCGCATGCCCACGCGCGTGACCTACACACGAGAGATCGAATTCGACGCCGAAGGCAACGTATGGACCTGCAACTCGAACGCCCCAGCCCGCCACACCGAACGCGGATACGGATCCATAATCAAACTAGAAATCCTCGCCAACTAATTGAGAGTGTCCGACAATTGCACGAGGTGGAAAACCCGGAGTCAAAGCCCCCAGACTGCGCGAAGGGGGATCCCGCCACGCGGGTCGACCGCATAACAAAGCAGTTCGCTTCGGAATCCCCCATCCGCCCCCAAGGCTGTCCACCGAAGAAACCACAGAACAACCGTTCCTGACATGCTCTGTAGAAAACCAGCGATGAGGGTGGCTGGGGCATAGCGCAACGGTGCCCCAGAGGCTCAAAACTGGGGCTTCACTTCGTTCAGCCGCCAGCCACCCGGGTCTGTTATCCCGGGTTCTCTACAGAGCATTCCTGACACCTTTTCTCTTCCCGTTCCTCCCCGACATCGTTTCTCTCCCTCCGGAGAATAATTGGGGCTACCCGATGTCCATAGTTTCCGAGATAAACCGCAAGTCCTTGCTGCACAAAGAGTTACGGAGATTGGAGTGTTCTTGACTTGTGTGTCATGTATGCTATAATTGCTATGAGTGAAGCGAACGTCTTGATCAACCGATGTGTCAACGAAGGAGGTAGCCGTGGCGCTCCCCGATTTTACGGCCGATGGCGTTCTGCCAAAAAGTGATTATCCAATGACAATCGATGAGTTGAGAGGATCAATGCTCGTTCATGGACGACCGGGTGTCACGGATGACACGTGGGACAGTGCGTGGCGAGAGACGCTTGTTGAGAAGTCTGCCGTTCTGGTCGCGCAGTTATGGGACGTTGGAATAGAGGAGATCTTCTTCGACGGATCCTTTGTTGAAAACAAAGCTAGGCCGGGAGACATCGATGGATACTTTGAGTGTCCATGGGAGAAGAAGGTTTCTGGTGACTTGGAACGGAAACTGAATTTGATAGACCCACACATGGTGTGGACTTGGAGTCGGGACGACCGGTTGGATTACGCAGGCAAAGCCCGATTGCCGATGTGGATTCACTATCGCACGGAGCTGTATCCGCATCTCGTGGGCTGGGGCCCTCAATTGACAGGAATTGTTGATGAGCATGGGAACGAACTTGAATTCCCAGCGGCTTTTCGACAATCCCGTGCGTTTGCCCAGAAAGGAATCGTAAAGATTCTAAAAGGATAGATTGAACAGCAAGAACGTATTATTTGTAAGGAGCGTGATATGATTCGGACCGATAGCGAATACAAGCAAACCGTTGATCAACTGGCTGGCTTTGAGTCTCGCTTGCAGCAGAGAATGCACGAGCTAAGGCAAATGGAGTTAACCGATGAGCAAATTGAGAGAGCAACAGAAGCAGACAAGGTGTTCTATGATCAACTGGCCGAGGACGTGAAGTGTTACGAGCGCCTATGCCGAGCAGACGCGAATGAACTCAACAAGTTTGTTGAGCTTAGAGATGTGGGCAAGTTGCTTATAGCGGCCCGAATCTTCCGAGGACTCAAGCAAAGCGACTTTGCTACACGTCTTGGAGTGGATCCATCACAAGTCTCTAGAGATGAGCGAAATGAATACCATGGCATAACGCTTCAACGAGTGTTGAAACTGGTTGAAGCTCTTGAAGTACGGCTAAGGTGTCAATGTGAGCCCACTTCGCATGAGACTGCCAGAGACGCTGAATATGTGTGAGCTGATAGGGATTCTCATCCCGACACAATTGACACAATTCCGAACACAAAGTCCGACAGGCAAATCCCGAAAAGTCCGGGGCAAAAAGTCCGGGGACACAATACTGATATTGATAAGCTAGGAAAGCTTCGGTAGGTTCCGGGTATGGTTAGATTGGCAAGAGTGGTCACTGCCGGCATGCCGCACCCTATTACCCAACGTGGGAACCGCCGGCAGCAGACCTTCTTTCATGACGAAGACTACGCGGCTTATGTGGAGCTCATGGGCTAAAGGCAATGGCGGGACTTGCGCAACCATGCCCGCACTGGTCGACCGCCAGGAGGAGAAAGAGAAAAAATGCCGAAGAGAAGAAGTGTCAGGAAACGTTATTGACGAAGAGGAGGGGTTTTGATTGAATCGTGGGCATGGGGCCACCCTTGAGAACGGCGGCGGGCGGGTTGGTATACCATCTGCTGAATCGGGCGCATGCTCGAATGCAGATCTTGGCACCTGGTGGTCTGGCTGCGGGAGAACGGCGACCTTTCGATTCTTATCGGCGTGATCCGTCACGATTTCTGGATCGACCCAGCGGCTACCGACCTTCGATGTCTTTAGATGTATCCAGCACTTTGGCGTTTAGGATCAGGCTGCGAAAATCCGTGTCCGAGACGTCGTTGAGCAGATTGAGAAATGCTACGAGCCCTGGGATGTCCTTCTTGCTGATGTGCATCTTGGCGTAGGCGTCGTCGATGTCGTCCGCTTCGCCCGATTGCTTTTGATGGCTGGCGGTAATCTTGTCCATGATCGCTTTGCGGATATCGACTTTCCTTTTCTTGAGATTGCGCAAGGAGGGTGTTAGCGTCGGCGATCCGCCTTTCGTTACGACATGCTCCTGCGAATCGGTGAATTCCGCAGGCGCGTGGCAGGCGGCACAATTGCCGACTTTCGCGTCCCCTTCGTAGCGGAAAAAGGTCTTCAACGCGAGATAGGAATCCCGGTCCATGCCTGGCGGCAGCTTCAGGAGAATCCGGCCTTCTTGATTCGCAAGGCGGCCAAAGATGCGTCCGGCGACATCTCTGGCAGATTCGCCCTTCTCGGGTCCCACCGGAATCCGGTTGACGTAGGCAAAGGCATCGTAGACGGCACGTTGGGTGCTCGAGAGGCGATGGACCTTCGTTTTCTCCTCGATACTGCCGCGCTGGTGTTTCGGTTCGTCGGCCCAAAGCGAAGACGCCATCAGCGCGATCAAGACGGCACAGACACCCGGTCCTTTGCGAACAACAGGCCGGCTCGATCCGGCAGGTGTATCGATCATGGCTAAGGCTCGATTCTTCCAGCTACTTTGACTTCTGGGCCCCCGCGAATAACTCGACACGTCCATTAGAATGGTGCGATCGTGAGAGTTCAAGCCGCCGCTTGCCTCAGTTCTTGACCGTGGCAAGTATATCATCCGGTGACGGTAATCGGTGGAGTCTATCGAGTTCGAGTCTTGGTCCAGACTCGCGTCGTCGGCCAGGGATCTTCACAATCGAGTCTCACGCCTTATTCGTCAGGCCATAATCTGACCAGCCAGGCTTGCCCCCTTTGTTTGCGCACACCTTGCAATCCCACCCCCGCCATGGTAGTATGGAAGTTGCCGCGGACAGATGTGTGTCACTGCTTTTGCGTACTGGGCGGCACACTCGATTGTCCGAAGTTTTCCTTTTTCAATGTGCAGCGAAGACTGCAATGAGAGCGCGACTATGAATAATTCTCCTTTGCCCGATGGCCGTGTGGTCAAATGGATCGTACTGCTGACGCTGTTGTTGACGCTGGCGGCTCGACTTGCCGCCGGGCAAGAGGTAGCCGAGCGGTCCGTTTACCAGACAGCCAAGGCGGCTACGGTAGAGATTCTTGGTAACGATCATCTCGACGGGAGCGGGTGGTTTGTCGATCCGCAGGGGTTGGTTATCACCGCGGCCCATGTGATCGCTCAGCCAGATCGTCGAATCGAAATTCTCTCGCCGACTATCGGACGCCTCGAGGCGAAGCTTTTGGCCGTCGACATGGGGCACGATCTGGCGTTGCTGAGCGTCGCACCGCGTGACGAGGGCTATCCGGCCTTGGCGCTGGCCGCGGAAGTGCCGCCGCCGAGTGAGGAAGTCTTCCTGCTCGGCTCGCCGATCTTCCGCCACGCCGTACAACTGCGCGGCACAGTGGCTTGCGACAAGACGACCTTCGAGTATTACACGGAAAAGTACATCGAAGCGCTTCACGTTGCGGCGACCGTCCAAGGGGGCATGTCGGGCGGTGCATGGTTGAACGCCAAGGGACAGGTTGTGGGGTTGCAATCGGGCGTGATGTCGCAGAACGGGCTGCCGCTGGGAATCGCCGACATGATCACTGTGGACGCCATCCGGAAACTGGTCGCCGCTCGGAAAACCGCATCCACTCCGGGGATCGGCATGGCCGTGGAAGAGACATGGCAACAGGATCACAAGCTGCTGGACCGCTTCCCCCCGCGAACGGAAGGGCTGGTCGTGAAGATTCTTCACGCCGACCGGCCGGCAGCCCGAGCCGGACTGAAACAATGGGACGTAATCACCGCGGCCGACGGAAAACGCGTGCGACTTTCCGACGAACTGCTGCGAATTGTCCGCGCTAAGAAGCCGGGTGAAACGCTCACCCTGACCGTCCTGGGCCCCGACGGTACGGGAACCCGCGAAGTGACGCTGGCCCTGGGGCGGTTGGAGGTCGGCTGGCCCTAGGCCGACGGGAAGTGATGTGCCGGTTGTAACGGCTCTCGCAATATGGCACCTCGGGCTGCCGTAAGGTACATTCAGATAGGCTTATGAATGTAGGGTGGGTCAAGGAACGAAGACCCACGCGAAAAACAATGACTAAGCACGAATGACGAATGACGAAAGCAAGAACCAGATCTTCGTCATTCGTCATTCGGATTTCGTCATTTAGATTCCCACTTGGGGATATGTAGAGTTCAAGCGATTATCCGGAGCGAAAACCGTGGCAAAGAAGAAATCGGGCAAGTCGTCGGACAAACGCAGCGAAGCCGCCGCTGAGGTCGTGCGCTGCGCGGAAGCCGAACTGAAAAAAGCGCGGGAATTGTACGAAAAGACCCGGCAGGAAGCGACCGAACGAATCAAGGCCGCACGGGAAACGACGCTCGGCGAGTTGATCGACGGCTCGTTGGAGACGGTCAAGAAGCATCCGGGGCTCGGGGTTTTGATGGCCGTGGTGATCGGGTTCTTCTTCGGTCGGCTGTTTCGGAAGTAATCCTCTTGTAGCCGACAGAAACACCAGCCGACACAAACACCAAGATTAGCGAATCGGCGACAGGAGTCGCCTCCTACAGATTCGATAAGTATTCGTTGCAAAGCCGCGAGCGGCACTTATTATGTCCGTGCGAATTATTGATCTCGAGCAGCAGAGTGCGAAGCGGCGGCTTCGGCGTCGGATTGCACGGCTGCGACGACGGATCGATCGTCGGGTGCTCGCCACCCGGCATCAGACCCGCCGGCTAGGCTCCTGGAAGACCTACGTCACGAGCTTTCCCGGCAGCACGATGATTGGGGCCTTTGGCGTGGGCTTGGCCCTCTCGGCCGGACTTGGCGGCCGGCGGCTCTCACGGCGAATCGGCTGGCGGTTGGTCCGGCGGGCGGTTGACTGGGCCGCGGTCGACTGGGCATCCGAGCGGTTTTGGCGAGATCTGGCCGGAATCTGGGCCGATTCGACGCCCGAGAAATCGGCGGGAGCGGAACATGACTGAGCCCAGGCCGTCGCTATTGGCCGATCTTCGCCGTGAAATCGGTTCCTTGGGGGACGAGGTGAAAGAGATGGCCGCTTTGCGCCTCGAATTGGCGCAGATGGAGTGGCAGTCCGCGGTCGGCGAAGTCAAACGGCTGGTGCTGGGCACAGTGGTCGCCAGCGTACTGGGATTGACGGCCCTGCCCATCGCCGCGGTCGCTGCGGCCGATCTACTGGAAGGCACGCTAGGGATCTCTCGCGAGGGCTGGCTGCTGATCGAGGCCGGGGCTCTGTTGACGGCCGCCGTGGCGGGAGGGTTCCTGGCCTGGCGTCGATTTCAGCGTCGGTTTGCCGGTTTCGAGGAGACGCTCGAGGAACTGCGCGAGGATCTTGATTGGATCAAGAACTACAAGCAGAGCGATTGATCGGGCGTTACAAAGCCGCAAGCGGCAAGTGAGGGCAAAGCCGCAAGCGGCTTACGATAAGCGGCTTACGAGTAGTCGCAGTCCATTCCCAATCGGGTCTTCAACTCGTCGAACTGTCGGGCGTACTGGTCGCTCGAGGAGTGGACGTGCTCGGCTTCGGTGATGAACTTCAGTTGGTCGTCACAGCCGACGATTCGTTGTCGCAAGATTTCCTCGAACGCGTTGAGTTCGTCGCCGTAGACAATCAGAAGTTTGTGCTCGTCGAACTGGATCTCCTGCGGGACGCCCGGATTCAGCACGGCCATTCCCGTGCAACCGTCGTTGATCAGCAGATCCTCGAATTCCCAAAGAATGCTCTTGAGCACGGGAACGTCGATATGTTCGCGATATAGATCGGTATGTCCGTTGTTATCCCGGTTATGGCTGGTTTCCAACACGACATCGACCACGGTGCCCAAAGGATCCAACAGATCCATGAAGGTCTCGAAAAGCTGCTCGCCGGAGACGGCGGCCATCAAGACGGGAACGCTGGTCTGGTTCTGATCGTCGTGGTAGGCATCGTGCCGGAAGCCCTGAGTGGGCACGATCTGCAGATCGTAGGAAGGTCGAACCGCATCGGTTAGCGCGAACTGGCCGTAGCGAGAGACACCCAAGTGTGCTTCGAGTTCCTCTTCGCTGAGGTGCTCGAAGCTGCTGGTGCCCATCGGCATCGCGCCTTCGCGGAATACATTTCGGAAGAATTTTTTCAAGAAGCCCATCAGATGTTCTTTTCTCGTGTTCGTTTCTTCTCGGGAGGTCATGGAAACAGCCATGCCGTAGCTGGGAAACTTCTATGCAACCGTAGGTCACGTTCCGACAGCGTGCGTCACTGGGGGTCTAACTTGACCGCATCGACGTTCCGCAACGCGATATAACCGGAACAACCGGCGCGGTCGCCACAACCATTTATTAGCCCCGTACCAACCAAACCGGCCGCCCACGACGAGTGCCAAACGCTTGGCGCAAACCGCTTCCGTAGGCGACCTATTCAACTCTAGCACCGGAAAACACGCGATGAGGCCGCGATTCGCAGATCGGGCAAGAAAGTGGCAACCACTTGGGACGAACTGTCCAGGTCAGCGAGAGTTTGCCGCCATGAGGTTCGTAGTGACCCGATTCATCGGGTCTGGATTGCCAAGACCGCATGAATGCGGTCACTACAAACAGTCCGTGAATAATCCGGACAGTGCTTCTCCAAAAAACACCACCCCCGCTGGGCTTCTCCCAAAAACACCACCCCCGCTGGCCTCGGAAACGCTTAATCGCTAGACTTTCTCAAGGACGAGTTCTTCCATCTAACACCTATTTCCGGAGCAATACTCATCATGCTCACTTGGCGCCCGAAATCGACGACTTGGCTCAAACGATTCCTGCCCCTGGCGGCCTTAGTTGTACTGGTCGGATGCTCCAATCCAGTCGGGGAAGCGGACGCAAACCGGCCGGCCGACGAAGAGACCTGGGACCTCTTCTACATGCAAGGCGTTCGCATGGGGTACGGGCGGTCTAGAATTTGGCACATCAACCAGGACGGACGCGAGTTGGTGCGAATCGAAGGGGCCGACCATCTGGCGATCCAGCGTTTCGGCCAACGCACGGAAATGGATCTGCTGGTCTCCAGCGTGGAGACGCCCGAGGGCCTGTTGGTCGAATTCAGCAGTGAAATGCCCCAAGGCTCGGGCCCGGTCAAAACGGTCGGGCACGTCCTCGGCGATCGGCTGCAACTGGAAGTCACCTCCCAAGGCCAGACCCAGTCGTCGTCGATTCCTTGGAAACCCGAATACGGCGGACCGCACGCGGCCGAGCAATCGTTGCGTCGAAAACCGATGCAGCCGGGAGAGCGTCGTACGTTGCGACTGTTCGTTCCGGCCATCAATCAGTTGGCCACCGTCGAGATGATCGCGCGAGACTATCAGCCGGTCCAAATGCCCGAGGAGACGGTCGACCTGCTGCGAATCGACACGGTGACGCACTATCAAGACGGACAGCAGTTCCAAACAATCGTCTTTTGCAATCCCCAGGGCGATGCGTTGGCCAGTCGCATCGAAGCGATGAACCTGGAGAAATATCGAACGATCAAAGAGAAGGCCCTAGTGCAGATCGACTCGGCCGAGTTGGACTTAGGGCTCGACGTGGCCGTGCCGATCGACCGGCCCCTGCCGCAGCCACACGCAACGCAACGGATCCGCTATCGGGTCTCCATCGAAGGCGAAAATGCGGCGGACGTGTTTCCCTCGGGATCTTCACAACAAATCAAAGCGGTGGTCGACAAGCATGCGGCCGAACTGACCGTGTACGCCATCCGTCCCGGCGGCGTCCAAGGCAATCCGCAAGCCCCCGCCGATCCGCCCAGCGAAGACGATCTTCAGCCGAACCAGATGATCCAAAGCGACGATGCCCGGATCATGGCCATGGCCAAGGAAGCGGTCGGCAATCAACAAGATCCCTGGCAAGTCGCCGTGGCGTTGGAGTCTTACGTCAATCGGGTGATCACGGAGAAGGACTTTTCGCAGGTCTTCGCCACGGCCGCCGAGGTGGCTGCCAACCCGGTGGGCGATTGCACCGAACATGCCGTGCTGTTGGCCGCCTTGGCCCGGGCAAGGGGGATTCCGGCCCGAGCGGCTATCGGATTGGTCTACATGCCGCGAAGCCAATCGTTCGGCTACCACATGTGGACCGAGCTGTTTATCGCCGACCGCTGGATCCCGATGGACGGCACGCTCGGGCAAGGCGGCATCGGGGCCGCCCATTTGAAATTGGCCCACAGCAGCCTCAAGGGCGGCTCGGCCTACAGCAGCTTCTTACCCATCATCCAAGTCATCGGCCGCTTGAAGGTCGAGGTCCTCGAAGTCCAGTAACGTCGACAGGCCGCTATCGCCAAGTCGGCGGATCCGTGCGGGCGGTCCGTGCTGGGGAGATCAACTGGCGGGCGTTGTAGATCCGATGACTGCCGGCCCTTTGATACTCGATGTCGGCCAAATCGAGATGACGATCGGCTCGCTTTATATGGCGTTCGGGCAACGAGACGACCGTGCCCGGCCGTTGCGGCGGTAGTGCGGCCAAATCCTCTGCCGGAATCTCCTCTAGTTGCCCCGCTTTCAGGTCGGCGCGAAGTTGAGGATCCAAATAGAAGACCAGCGACCCTACCCGGTCTTCGCTGATCAATACGCGAGGCGGCAGGCGCCCGAGTCGATTGAAGTGTTCGGCCAACCCACGGGCCGAAACCTGCTCGGCAATCGGCGGAAACAGAAAGGTAATCAACACGGCATACTGGGCGACTATCGAGAGCAGGCCGGCGGAAAGCATGGTCCGATGCCGATCGAAGCGGAAGAAGATCAGCGCGCTCCAAGACGTACAAGCCGTCAGCGCGCCAATTGCCCAAGCCGTCGAAGTGAATTGGACATGGAATTTCGATCCGGCCACGGCCATCACGATCGGCAGCACAACCACTCCCCCAAGGCACGAAAGTCGGAACGTCCGGAGAATCGACACCCGGGCCGCCTGCGTCAATTGGCCCCCCAACAGCCGCACCCAGGCAACGGCCGCCAAAATGGCCACTGCCGGAAATACGGGCCAGATGTAGGTCACCAGCTTGGAATGGGACATCGAGAGAAACAGCGTGCAAGCGATCAGCCAACACCAGAGAAGCAACATCGCCGAAGAAGAAGCGTCACGTTGCTTGCTCTTGAAGCGGATCCACTGGTCCTGCAGCGTCACCGGCAGATAGCCGATCCACGGCAGACCGCCGCCGAGCAGGATCGGCAGATAATACCACCAAGGCGAATCGCCGTGGCTTTGCGTATCGGTCGCGAATCCGAGCAAGTGGCGTTCGATGAAGTAGTAGTGAAGGTAGCCCGGGCTGCGCATCTCGACGGCTAGGTACCACGCGGAGGCAACCACCGCCGCGATACCCAAGGCCGCCGCGCCGCGAATAATGGCCGCAAAGGTCAACCGCCGAGCGACCAGCAAGTAGGCCCCGTATGCCACGCCGACCAGGGCCACGCCGACCAGCCCCTTGGTCAAACAGCTTAGCCCCAGCAGAACTCCAATGGCCAAGGTATAGACAATCGCGGCCCGGCGCGTGGTCGCTTGATCGGCAAGCCAAAACAGCAGCACCGCCAGATTGACCCAAGGCACCAGGGCCACGTCGTGCGTAGCGGCCTGAGATAGTGCCACCGGCAAGATCATCGTGCTGTAGAACATGCCAGCCACTAACCCCACGCCGCGTCCGAACATCCGCCAGCCGACAATACCCGTAGTGATGACCCCCAACAGTCCGAACATCAACCCTGGCAGTCGCACGGCCGCTTCGTGCATGCCGAAGATCCGCAAGGAAAGGGCCTCGGCCCAGAAGTAAAGGATCGGCTTATCGAGAAACGGCTCGCCCTGGAACCGGGGAACGACCCAATCTCCCCGTTCAACCATCTCCTGGGCGATCGAGGCATGGAGCCCCTCGTCCGGATCCAACAGCGGAATGTCCAGCAGCAGCGGATAGCAGAAGACGACCGCTGCTAGCACTGCCGCCACCGCCGCCATGCCGCGCCAACGAATCTGGATTTCGTCTTCCCGGATCAAGCTTCGCCTCCTTGCCAGTGGAAAATCACAGGCCCTATCCTATCCGAGAACCCACCCCGGGGGAATGGCAACCTGGGGAGGATGAGTGGTTGCAAAGCCGCAGGCGGATGTTGGGTTACCGCTTCCACGGCTCGACGTTGCTGCGCTTGGCCCAGGCGTCGTAGGTTTGCGAGAGGTCCTTGACGATCACGGGAAACTTCTCGGCCAGATTGTTCATTTCGGTGCGGTCGGCCTTCATGTCGTAGAGTTCCCAATCACCCGGGTGCCGGGAAACGAGTTTCCACTTCCCCTCGCGCACCGCCCGATTGCCCTCGTGTTCCCAGAAGATCGGGCTCCGCTGCCGTGTCTTGTTCTTCAGAACGGGCATCAGGCTCTCGCCGGCGACCGGCGTTAGCTTGTAGCCGGCGAGTAACTTGGGATAAGGGACCTTGGCCGCCTCCAGGCAGGTGGGCAGGATGTCGATCACATGGCCCGGTTGATGCGTCAACTTCCCGCGTTGGCGAATCACGTCTGGCCAATGGACCACCAGCGGCGTGGCGATGCCTCCTTCGTGAACCCAGTGTTTGTAGAGCCGAAACGGCGTGTTGCTGGCGTTGGCCCAGCCGATCCCGTAGCTCTGGAAGGTCTCTTCCGGACCGGGCATGTAACTCGGATCGTTGCCTCGCTGCACGTGATTGCCGCCTCGGGTGGTTTTCGGAATGTGCGGGCCCTTCCATTTCGAGCCGATCTCTTCGGCACACCCGCCGTTGTCCGCCATGAACATCACCAGCGTGTTCTTCTCGGCGCCGACTTGCCGGATCTTCTCCATGATTCGCCCGATGCCGCGGTCCATCAACTGGATCTGGGCCGCATAGACCTCCATCCGTCGCTCGTGCCATCGGCGATGCGGCGTCTGTTGCCAGGAACGCACCCTGGAATCGCGCGGCGTAAGCGGCCACTTGCGCTCGACCAATCCCAAGGCGACCATTCGTCGGTGACGCTCTTCGCGCAACGTATCCCAGCCGGTGGCGTACTTACCCCGATATCGGTCGATGGCCGTCTGCGGCGCGTGCAACGGCCAATGGGGCGCAGTGTAGGCCACGTAAAGAAAGAAGGGCGCATCACTTCGTGACGCCTGCCCGACATACTCCACCGCCCGATCGCTGATCGCGTCGGTATAGTAATAATCCACCTCCTTGTCGGCCGGGCTGACGAACTGATTATCGCGGGTCAAGGTGACCGGATTGAAGTAGTTGCCGCCCCCATGGAGCGTTCCGTAAAACTTCTCGAAGCCGCGTTGCAAGGGCCAGTTGTGCTTCGGACCCTCGCGATCGATGAACCGCGAGACGTGCCACTTGCCGCACATCATGGTCTGATAGCCGGCCGCGTGGAGCAACTCGGCGATGGTGGCGCAACTCCGATTAAGGTTCCCCCGATAGCCCGGCTTGCGATAGTCGTTCATCATGTGCCCCACGCCCGCCTGATGGGCGTACAGCCCGGTCAACAGCGACGCCCGCGTGGGACAGCATCTACCCGTGTTGTAGAACTGCGTGAACCGCAACCCATCCTTAGCCAGCCGGTCAAGCGTGGGCGTAAGGATCTCTGAGCCATAGCAGCCGATATCCGAGAACCCCATATCATCGGCAAGTATTAGTACGATATTTGGTACACTGCGATCTCGCGATGTTTCATCGCATCTTACAGAACCTACTGACAGACAGCCCGTGAGTACGGTAAGTCCAAGTGTAGCAATTCTGTGTAGCAACGAGCCTAGTAAATAAGAGGGGGGTTTGGTGGGCAGGCTGATCAACGGTCGCATCGGAACACCTCCGTCGAGTTGGTGGTTTTCTTGGTTGGCAGGCCCGCACAGGTAGGCCAGGGGTTCAGTATCCGTGTTTGGCGGCCGCGGGTCAACGTGCCCGGGGGAGGCCGCTGATTGGAAAGAAAGGATGACGATGGTACGGAAGCGGAAGCAGCGGCGGCAGCCGCATGGGGCGGCTTGGCATTGGAAGCAGACCGGCTGCTGGCACTATACCATGCCTGGGACCAAGCGGGTTGCACTCTTCGACGTGGATTGAGGGCCACACAACGTGGCGCAGCCCGACGACACACCGCAGTGTGATCGCGGTCGTCCTGGCGGCTTTCAACCGTGCCGAGTATAGTTCGGGGTGGTGTTCATGGTTTCCTTTTGAGCTCGATGTAGAAAGGAAGATTGTATCTTCCGTTCGAGGCTCGGGCCGAAACGTCTCCCGCCAGAGTCTCGTCGCGCAGTTTAAGTTTCAGGGCGAGAGAATGCGGGAATCTGGCCACATCTTTGGCAGCCAGTTCGATCCCGAAGGTCCCGAAAAACCAATCCTCTCCGAAGAAGTGCCGGCCGATTGGCTCGCTTGGTTCCAGGGCTCGGTGTTCTTCACCAAG
>SDBS01004988.1_pt1 | contig 12992 bp, 8 predicted proteins | sample 2277091 | NCBI WGS metagenome assembly SDBS01 (sample SAMN10404972, study PRJNA504765) | marine sediment metagenome | isolation source: marine sediment core GS10_PC15, 163 cmbsf | place: Arctic Ocean: Southern Knipovich Ridge | collected 2010 | reverse complement strand
CTGCTTCAATACTGGCATTAAGAGCAAGTAAATTGGTTTGGTCGGAAATATTGGTAATAAGGTCCATGATTCTATTTATATCTTTCGTAGATGCCATAACTTCATGTGAAAGCGAGCTGATTTCATTGGCCATATTATCAATTTCAACTAAAGAATCTACTTGACTTTGAGAACTTTGTGCAACCTCTTGAGTTGTAGAGGAAATTTCTTCGGCTGCGGCGTTTACTTCACTGGAACTCGCGGCTAACTCTGTTGAAATATTTGAGACGTTTATGCTAGCCTCTTGAGAGGTAGCAATTACATCACGTATATTTTCTGTCATTGTTGCAAATGAACGTCCTAAAACAGCGATTTCATCATTTCCCTTACGTATCTTGCCATTCTCTCCTATATCAGTTAAATCTCCATCTGCAACTTTCATTGCTGAACTATTTAATCTAATAATAGGATCAGTAAAACGTTTTGCGATTACATATCCAAGAATTGCGACAATTATCGCAACAATAACTACAATCCAGATCGAAATCGTCATTAAATCATTTGGCACAGCGAGAGCTTCTGAGACATCAATTTCTGCAACTAACACCCAAGGTTGGTCTTGATCATTAACATCAGCCCATTCATATGAACCCATAACAGGAACGCCACGGTAATCATCATTGATATTATGAAGATTAGTTCTTTGTTCCAAAGCCATTTGTATACCCGCTTGTGGAAGTTTTGCATCTAAAATAGTTTCTTCTATTGTATCATAGCCTCCTTTAGTAGTGTAATAGTCGAAATTGCTTGTTGTTAACCAATAGCCCTCATAATTTACAAGATATGTTTCTCCCGACGTTCCCATACCACCTGTGTTATGAATTAAATTTTCAAGATATTGAAAATCTATGTATGCAACAACTACGCCTTGAAATACATCATCTTCATCTAGAATATTCGAAGATACTGTGATCTGTAAATACTCCCCACTACTCGACAATCGAAAATCTGAGAGAAAAGTAAAGTCGACATTAGCAGCTTGAGCAACACAAGCTGTAAAATATTCTTTTATTGATTGATCATCTCCTACCGAGTGCCCAAAAGTCCAACTTGTAGCAGATTCTTGAGCTATAATTACTCCACTAGTATTTAAAATATATATCTCATTATAGACTCCAGATAATTCAATCATATCTGCCATTAACTGTCCACTCTCTTTCACTGCATATGCATGATCTGTAGAAGATTTGTCATTAAGATCTTCAGTGAACATATGAACAGTTGGGGATTTCGAGATAAAATTAATATCTACTCTTCTTTCAGAAAACCAAGTTACAATCGTATCTAATTTGTTCTCTCCCATAGCGTCTAACTGGTCAAGTCTATCTGTTTCATAGGATTGATTTAAGCTGAGAGTAGAATAGATAGTTATTCCAACAATTGGTATAATAGCGATTACCAAGAAATAAATTAATAATTTTTGTTTAATACCAAATTTTAACTTTCCTTTTCTCTTAGTTCCTCCAATTGGTTTTTCTTTTTTTGCTTCCATATTTTTTAAATCCATTTATTCTTACACCTCTTTTGGATCTCATCAAAACTTTTAATATAAAATTTTTTTAATTGATTTTTATATTAACGTTTAAGTTAAATCATTAAATTTGTTATATTTAACTTACCAAAAAACTTGTATTTAAATGTTTTGTTAACATAAAATGTTCTAATTAGTCATAATAATTAATATAAAACCTGAAAAATATCTATTTTATTATAATAAAGATTATCTGAATATTAAAGTAAAATATCCAATTTGATTTGGATTATAACATCTCTTCTAATTCTCAAAATCGTAGGTATGTTAATGAAATAAGACAATTTTTAAAAACAAGCACACTCTATTAACTATTCAAATTTTGTATGTTTATTAATTTTTAATATAGTGATCCTGTAAACGTTTAATTAATACTTTGTTTTTTAATAGTTATAGACAATATATAAAAAATTTTAAGGGATGTATTTCTCCATTTCAAACATTTGGGAATACTTTGATAAAAATGAAATTAGCATTAAAAATTTGTGGAGGGCATCCAACATGCAATAATTGTTCAAAAAACATGAATCAAAACAATCTACTTAGCATTATTCAAAAGAAAGACATCAAAATTGATCATGAATTCTTTAAATTGAAAGATAAAAATATTGATGTGGTGAACTAAATTTATAAAGCTTCCTCATTAGACTTTAGTAATAAATTTAATAAAAATTTTGGAATTCAATTGTTTGAATTTCCCCAAGAAGTATTTAGTGAAGCTTCTTCATGAGAAATAAAAATATATCGCGTTAATCTTTATCTTTGAAAAAAATCAATGCTGCTTTTGAATTGGCGCCTCTAATATCTAGTCCTAAGATGATTATTATTCATTACCTTTATAACGATTTTTCAAGTTATTAATGAGTTTATCAAAATTCTCTCCAGTTAACGCGTTAGTTAAGTAAAAATCATTCTCAATTAGATTCAATTTATTTTTTAAATAGCTAATTTCAGAATCTTTAGCTAAATCCATTTTATTAATAACAATGGCTAGTTTTACTTTTCCATCTTTAGTAAAATTTTGTTTAATCTCATTATACAATTCAATTTGAGAATCAACAGTATAGCCGGAGGCGGGTGTAGGATCAAAAATAAAAAGTATTAAATCGGAAATCAATCTTAACGCTAAAATAGATTGCAATTCGATGTAGTTTCTTTTTGCCATTGGACGATCAAGTACGCCCGGAGTGTCCATAATTTGTATAGTTATTGTGTCAAATTTTCTATTGATGATAAGATGTCCTAGATTTAATTTTTTAGTTGTAAAAGCGTATTCTTTTATTTCTATTCTTTTATTTGTTGAAAGATTTTTCACAATACTGCTTTTTCCGACATTTGGATAACCTGCTACAACCACGCAAGGCATTGTATAATCGATTGAGAGTATTTCTCTTAAACGCCCCCTAATACTGTTTAAATATTCAAGATTTCTATTTTGTTTATTGATAACAGAAGATATCCGTCCAAAAGCAGCTCTTCGCAACTGATCTCCCTGTCCTGGAGCTTCAATTTTTTTTAATTTATTTAGATGTTCTCTTTTGATTTGACTCAAAACAGGTAAAATGCCATTCAATTTTCCAAGAGTTAATTTTAATTCATCAATATCCACTAAAATAGAAGCTAACTCTTTGTAAAAATCTGGAAGTTCATCTATGATTGGGACCATCTTTATAATTTTTAAAATCCGATTTATTAAAATATCAACTGCAACCTTAATACGCTTAGATTCCTTTTTTTTTGCTTTAACTAATTTCGGCGCATTTTGTGAAACTTGTGCAGAGCTCTTCATTCCTCTTTTAAAAGCTATGTCTAATAATTCTTTTGAATTGTGAACGTGATAAAATTTATCAAATGGATTTTTCATAAAAAGTCATATTTAAATTTATTTAAAATAAAAGAATTGTTGGGTTATTACATTTTTGTTGTTATAAATGAAAATTTTTTCTCTATTTCTGAAATCTCGTTAGATAAATCTATTGAATCTTGTGGAATAGATTTATACAATTCTAAGATATACTTATACCTTCCTATGACTCTTGTATATTTCCCTAGTTTTTCTTCTCTCTCAGATTTTACTATTAACATTTTAACTTTTTCAAGGATTTTCTTTATTTCTGGTGGGAGTTCTCTTTGTTGAGCTAGTTGTTTTTCTTCATATCTTTGTTTCTCGTTTAAAACTTCTTGAACACGGTTTTGAAAATCTTTTTCTCTTTTTTTTCTTACAGATGCACCCTGTTCTTCAAATTTGATCAAATTCCTTATTCGTGCAATTCGTTGATTAATCATTCCATTTTTTCCATGAAATCCTAATTGATAATAGATTAATTTCGCTTCTTCTAAGAGAGAAATAACTGAAGCGTAATTTTTCTTATTAAATTCTAGTTTAGATTGGTTTTCAAGACTTTCTGCTTTTTTTTCCAACTTGTCATAAGGTCTTGGCATTTTCTTTCCAAATGGTTATAAGGTCCTAGTGTTATTTCAAATACAATACTTTATCAAATAATTTCTAAAATTCGATATGCAATAAAGTATTCCAAGAATTGAATATTTAAGTTAAATAATATATAAAATTAATATTTTTGTGAAATAACAGATAAACGACACAAAAATTTTTGAGTATTAACTTATTTAAACAAACAATATATTTTTTAATAGATTGGCAAATGAAAAAATACAATATTGGTATATTAGGTGCTACAGGCGTCGTCGGCCAAAATTACATCAAATTATTACGTAATCACCCTTGGTTTCAAGTAGTTGATGTCGCAGCTTCCCCGAGATCTGCGAATAAAACTTATGAAGAAGCTGTAAAACAAAAGTGGCAAATGCCTTTTTCAATTCCAGGAGATTTAAAAGAAATGATTGTAAGAGATGTACAAGATTTTAAATCTCTGAATCCTGATGTAAAATTTGTTTTTTCTGCTATAAGTTTACCCAATAAAGAAGACATTAAGAAAATTGAATTCGAATATGCTAAAAAGGGAATTCCTGTAATATCTAATAATTCAGCGCATAGGTGGACTCCTGACGTACCGATGATAATTGGAGAAATTAATTCTGAACATATAAATGTTATCCCAATCCAACAGAAACAGAAGGGATTTACTAATGGTTTTGTAGTTGTAAAACCTAACTGTTCACTTCAAAGCTATCTTACTCCAATTTTCGCACTCGAAAAAGCAGGATATAAAATAAATAACTTGATAATCACCACACTCCAAGCAGTTTCAGGAGCGGGATATCCAGGTGTTCCTTCTTTAGATATGATTGATAATATAGTCCCTTACGTCGGGGGAGAAGAAGAAAAAACTGAGAAAGAACCTTTAAAGATTCTTGGTAAAGTTAGTGAAAATGGTATAATAAATAACGACTCTATAAAAATAAGCGCTACATGTACGAGAGTTCCCGTTATTGATGGCCATACTGCATCTGTGAATATGAAATTCAAAGATAAAGTCCCTTCAAAAGAGAAGATAATCGAAATTTGGAAAAATTTTAAATCTATTCCTCAAGAATTAGATTTACCTTTCGCTCCAAAACAACCTATTATTTATTTAGAAAATGTTGATAGACCTCAGCCAAAAAAAGATAGAGATAATGATAAAGGAATGGCTGTAACAGTTGGAAGATTAAGAAAGGATACCGTTTTTGATTATAAATTTGTATCTCTTAGCCATAATACTGTGAGAGGTGCTGCGGGTGGTTCGATTTTGACAGCCGAAATTTTAGTATCTAAAGGCTTCATACCCTGATGTGACCTCTTATGTCAGAAATCAAAGTATAATAAAAACTTTTCTCGGTCTTGTTTAATTCTTACTTTTCAATCTTGCTATGAAACTCTCTCTCGAAAAACATAAGAATAAAGATAAATTTTATTTAAAGAGAAAATTTAATTATTTTCTTAGCATATAATAAGCTGGAACCCGACTATCAGGGATAATAGCTTCTTTCATAACTTTAAACTCAAACTTCTCATAAAATTTGATATTTTTCTCTGTACTCGTTTCGAGATAAACCGGTACTTTATGTTCATCGATCTTTTCTAACATATATTTCATTAAGGCACTTCCATAACCCTTTCCCTGATTTTGAGGATCTACTCCTATAACTTGTAAATACCAGTGCTTATTTGGAGCAAATTCTTTATGTGCTTCTGCGTTGTATATATCTATAGGCTTGAATCTTTTTCCTACTCCTCTCCCTAATTTATTTAATCTTGCTTTTATGCTACATCGCAATGTCCTAAATGTGTATTCTTTGTAGGTTTTATATGGAATCCATACTGCTATACCCTCTAATTTTGGTGAAATAGCATATACCTCCCCCCATCTCACTCCTAAACATACAAGCATTTGATATACATGATGGAGCTTTAATTTTCGTTCAGTGTTGTCATGAAGTACATGAATCGTCATTGGATCGCCATAAAGCGCCAGGTTAAGGACTTCTCCAGCACTTTTTATGTGCTCTTTTGTAAGTCTAATAATATTTCCTTTCATATTTACCAAAAGTGAATTTATTTCTTAAAAATTTAATTGGTACGATTGGTCTCAAAACGAATTTTATCCATTAATATAATGTTTACGATATCGTTCTTCCAAACTTTATGAACTAATAATTAGAAATTTAAATTTTATATTAAGAATTTACTGTTGGTATAAAGCTAAAAAAGAATAGAATTTAAAGTTTAATATTTCTCAATTGTAATAGGTGTGTGTTTTTTCGTTTTTGAATGAAAACTAACGAAATTATTACGATCACAGAAAAATTAAATTTTTAAAACTCATGCCTATCAATCATAATTGGTAAAATAAGTCTCAAAAAAGAAAGGATTCTTTTCTTTTTAATTAATTGATAAGGAGGTATTTCCGGGAATATTCTAAGATATTTCTGTTTCTTAAACAATTTTAATGTTTTTAATTTTGAGAATGGAGCTAGTTTAGAATGGTTAAAAATAAAATTTTTTATAAAATTCTGGAGTAAGAATTTATCTAATACGATAATTGATGAAATAAATCCATATTTCTCTGAAATTCTCGCTTTAATTGAATCTAATGAGATTACATTCCTATCTTGAAAAATTATTTCTTTATTGACTACATTTACTTTTGACACAGTGCTATTTTCAATTTCTAATAAAAAAGTATACTCGGTTACAATCTTCAAATAATATTTTTGACTCTGTTTTAATTTCTTATGTTTTCTAATATCTGTAATTATTAGTAAAATTTTACTATTTAACCCAAAGTAAAAATTAAAAAAACTAAAGAATAGATTTGGAATTGCCCAATGAGAAAGTTTCTTTAGATTCAAGTTGAAACCAATGAGTCTTAAGATAAATCTCACAAAATTATGATAAACAATTGGGCGTGGAACTATATCCCAATGCTTTTCAAAACTTCTGTATCCAAATAGAACTTTTTGAGTTAAAAATTCTAGATTCTCGATTTTTATCGGAATTACCAATTCAAATAAATCTGAAATGACTGATATTATATCATGTTGATTCAAATAATAAGCATGCTTTGTTTTTAATTTATCTTGAATTACCTTCAAATTGTTTTTCATATTTGAATCTTCTATTTCAATTCCTAATTCAGCTGGTGTTAAGATCTTTATTGATAATTCTGATTTACCCGATTTTAATAACCTTTGTTGTAAAAGTAATATTATATCTATTTTACCTGAACCAAGTAGAAATGAAACTTTAAATTCTGGTAAAAATTTTTCAAGGAAATTAAATACGCTTTTAAAGCGGATTTTATCTAATAATTCTATACTTCCCTTCAAGAAGTTATGGAACATCGGTTTAGGATAAATTAAAAACAAATCTTTTTCAAAAAGTATTTGGATTAAATCCATAATTCGATTAAGAAACTCATGAAGAGAAATTTTTCTAATATCCTCACAGTGCTTGTTAATTAAATCAATTGCTTCTTTTTTAAATAGACGAATTGAAGATATTCGTACCTCTGTTTTTTTCATTATCACTTCTTGCAATTTATTAAAAAAGTTATCTAATCTGTCAAAATTTATATCTTTAGAACGGATTAGGTCTTTAGGAAGAGTTTCGATAGTTTCATGAATCCCCACTTTTTTAGTTCTATATAAATATAATCCTAATACTTTTTTCTTTTTTTCAACATCAGATATTACAATATCAAGAACGTTTTGTTGGTCATTTATGAATTTTGGATAAAATATTTCAAAAAAATGATATAAAATATTGACATTTACCCTGATAGGGCTCAATGGTATCCTTACTTTTTGCTCTATAACTTTGGGATCTTCTAATGTTTCCCTCGTTGTATTAAAATCTAGTATTTTTAACCAATTATCTTTAAAATTTCTGTTAATCAGTTCTTTAAAGCGCCTCCCAAATCTTAAATTTCTTATTTATTTTTCCAGAAATCCATATTTTATTAAATTTGCTAAGTAAATTTAAATTAGGAACATTTATCCTACCATATTGCTTTTTTATTAATTCTATACAATCAAATAGATTAGGTGGGCACCCATGTAATTCTAATATTTTTTTGTTTGGTTTCTCCTTGATAGTTGTTTTCTTTTTTACCTCTCTCTTCTTTAGGAGCTTTTTTTTTGCTTCATTTTTGATATTTTTTTTTGTTTCCTTTATAACTTTTCTAAATTTGCGATTCTTTGTACTGTTAATAGCACAATCTCCAAAAAGAATAATATTTCCTAGAATATCTGGTTCTATAGGATTTTCACCAATCAAAAAGGAATTGTATGGATTGTATTTTAAATCTTTTATCATATTTGTTTTCATTAGATTTAATAGATGATATGCTTCTTTAAAGCAACCTGAACAATATTTCCCTGATTTTATAATAATGTTTCTTACATTGACATCTTTGAGATTAGAAACACAGAATTCAATATTAATATTGATTTTTTCGAGATTTTCTCCACGAACTTTGATACGAGAAAGGGTAGGGATATAAATACTTTTTTTTTTTGCTTCCAAAATTAGCTCATTGTTATCGATTTCTAAATTTAATATTTTTAGTGTTATAAGATCTACAGCAATCATATTATCTCCAGCAATAATTAAACCCGTTTTTTTTAGATTAGAATCTTTATAAATAAAAGGACCTGCGCTTTCTAATAAATAAAACATATCATTAATTACTAAATTAGGAGTTTTTATTGTAAAAACATCTAAAATATTTGAAATTAAATCTTTTTTGTATATATCAAGTGAAACATAATCAGTTCCTTCTCGTATGGTTTTCTTAATTTCTTGGTTAATTATAGGGATTATGGAATAAGAATTTATTAGAGATAAATTACATTTGAATAGAGGATTTACATTAACTTGGTTAACGACAATATATTTATCTGAATTAAGAATTATTTTTGGCACAGAAAATTCTTTATTGTTTATTTGGATCTTAGAAAATGAAGCATCTTTAATTTTTTTTAATTCTTCTTGTCTGATTGTTTTTCTATCAAAAAAATCGCTATTATCTAAATAAACTAACTCTGCTCCAAGATTTTCAAAATATTTTTGAATGTCTAAATAATTATAAATCACTTTTACTGGAATTCTCCTTGAAGGAAAACTACCTAAAAATATTTTTTTAGCTCCAGCTTTTTTACAAGATGAGATGACTGCTCCTAATACGTTAGGATTTGTATTTGTGGGAAAACCACCAGGTAATGCTAAATTAAATTTTATGAAAACTTGGTCTCCTTCATTAACAAATTTGGAAATCCCTCCAAGGTTCTCAATACTTTTTAGAACACATTCTGCTGGTATATCACCTTTACTTACAGAAACTTCAATTTTCTTTGATTTTAAGTGATCCAACATTAAGAACTTTTATGAAATTCATTTATTAAATTGATAATAAAAATAATGAAAGAATTGAATTTTAATTTAAGTGAAATAAAGGATGTTAAAAATTATTAGAAACGAAAATAGTAATAAAATTCCATCAGTTACAATTAATAAAGAAGAATTTATCATTGTTCTGTAAGATTAATAAAAAAAAAGCAACAATTTTCAAAAGGCTGAGTTTTGTGCGGTTATTAGAACAGTTCTTTTTTAACCTGTGCGCCGATTTGGAGATTTTTACTCATCGAATTAATATTCTAATAAAAACACTATAAATCGGCGCATAATAGATATCTTTTAATTGTAAATAAATTTTTTTGAAAAGTCTTATAGTAATAAAAAGCTATCTATAAGAGAGTACTGATTAAAATTAAAGGATTTCATGTAGCTTGCGAGTGTTTCTTAAGTAAATCATCATTAGTTAACCCCATTTTTATTGCAAGTTCAGCCACGATAGCATCTAAATAACAAAACGCAATTTGTTCAAACATCGTCCCTTCAGGTGAGAGTATTGCGGTATCTCCTACACCACTATCCCTTTTAGATCTCCCTTTAAGTTTGATTGTAATGTCACCTAACCTGCCAATTACTGTTTCTGGGTGAGAAGTAATAGTGACGATACCATATGGTTTTATTGTGTTTACATAGTTGTTAAGTAGACTAACGACTATTCCTGTAGTACCAGACCCGGAAAGTACAATTAATATATCTTCTTTACGCATAGCTGGTATACTTGCGACATTTGTCACGATATGTACTTCGGCTCCTAAGTGGACTAATCTAGTAGCAAAACATTCTAAGATGAATGCACTTCTACCAGAAGCTAATAAGAAAAATTTACGGTTATTTTCTAACCCATCATGAACTAAATTAATAAATTTTTGAGTGTATTCGAAATTTTCATCTAAATGCTTAATGTTAACTTCAATGTTTTTCATTATTAATTCCATAGAGCGAAATAATATTCTTTTTGTTTCCCCATTCACCATTAATTCATTAGGCGCAGTCATTTTCAATTATTACTCAATTCTTAATGGTATATTATTTATAATGAAGTATTTAAAATATACATTTTGTTTAATACTTATTTCTTGCTATAATTTTTAAATAGCATTATCATAGAATTAAATTAAGGAAAATACTAAAATCTTATCGAAATTGTTGGAAAAAAAATTGGATAAGAAAGTTTTGGTGTTAATTCAAAGTACATATTAAGTTCATCAATTTAATCTATTTATATAGACTATTCTTATTTATATCTATAAAAACCTAAAAGATTAATATGAATAGAATGAAATTGAATAAAGAGGAGGTTAAAGGGAATCTTTTGAGCCCCTTACCTGTCGTATTAGTCGGAACGCTTGTAAATAGCCGTCCAAACTTCCTAGTAATTGGATATATTTCACCCTTCGACTTTGGAAGATATATTTTTTGTAGTCTGTTTAAGACACGATATACTCGAATTGGAATTCATGAGAACAAGACATTTAGTGTTAATATCCCATCTGAAAATCTCCTGACTGAAATGAATATTTGTGGAAGCAAATCTGGACGAGATTTTGACAAAAGTAATCTTTTTGAGGTCTTTTACGGAGAGTTAAAAACCGCTCCAATGATACACCAATGTCCAATAAATATCGAGTGTGAAGTGAATGAAATCCTCAATTATGATCCTAATGAGGGAATAATTGGTAGAGTTGTTAAATCGTATGTTACAGCTCACTGTCTAACAGACGGGAAGCTCGATTGGAGGAAAGTTCATCCAATCATATGGGTTACAGTTGGTGACTTCAATTATTATAAGCTTGGTGAACGGTTAAGCATTGAAGACAGTAAATAACTTTTGAGTTAAAGGGAATTTAATAATCAACGAAATCTTAACATATCTCAACAACTCTAAGATAATGTTTTAAGTCTAAATAGATTAGAAAAGAAAAAAAATAAATTAATTTTAAAAAAATATTCTAAACCATAAAAATTGGTTTATATGTATTTAATTGAAAGTAATAAGTTTTTTTTATTTAATATCCATTATTTATAGACAATCTCACTTCTTATCCATATTTAAATGGAGAATCTAAAACATCAAATTTGACAAAAGTTAATAAAACCGTAAATTAACCTTATATTATAATTTATTAAATTCTATTTAGCACATCAACCAGAGTGAAATCTTCAAAAATAAGAGGAGTATGATGAATTTTGGCATCTTTAAGCAAAGAAAATAATAACCCCGAAGAAAAATTACTATTTACGCTTGATGATTTAGATATTGGTTTTGTAAAAGTTAGTGAAAATGGGATTATATTAAACCACAATCTTACTTTAAACAACATTTTTGGTATTAATCTCGAAACTAATTTAGTGGGTACTAAGTTTTTAGATTGTTGGCTCAATCTTGAAGAACAGAATAAATTTAGAGAGATACTTTACAAAAATGGCATAGTTAAGAAATTCATGGCTTCAATTAAAAAAGTGGATGGAGAAAAGATTTTTTTAGAACTAACTTTCAAGTTAAACAAGAATTCTAATGGAGAAATCATTTCTTCTGAAGGCACTTTTATCGATGTATCTGAACGTATAGAAAACGAAATAAAACTAAAAGAATCAGAAGAGAGATTTCGGAGAATAATCGAAAATGCTCCTGTTGGCTATTATCGAGTAGGGAAGAACGGTTTATGGCAATATGTCAATCCAGTATGGGAAAAAATGCACAATTATTCTCTTCAAGAGATAATCGGTAAGAGTTTTGAAATAACTCAGCCTGAAAGTGCAAAAGAGCAAGCACGAATAAACGTCCAACGAGTATTATCCGGCGAGTCAATGACTGGTGAATTTGGACGAACCAAAAAAGATGGTACTGTAGAATACCACACATTTAATATTCAACCGATTTACCAGAAAGATAAAATTATAGCCATTGAGGGTTTTATTAATGATATCACAGAGAGTAAGCAAATGGAACAAAAACTAAAAGAATCTGAGATAGAACTAAGAAATCTAAACACAAAATTAGAGCAGAAAGTTGAAGAAAGAACAAAGAAATTAAAAGAATCTGAAGAAAAATATAAGAATTTAAGCAACGAATTTGAAATGATTTTAGACAATATTCCCGCACTGGTATTCTATAAGGATACAGAAAATCGCTTTATCCATGTTAATAAATCTTTGGCTGATGGTTATAAAATGAAAAAAGAGGAATTAACTGGTAAAAGTTTATTTGAGCTCTATCCTGAAGAAGAAGCGCAAACCTTTTTGGATGATGATCTGGAAGTGATAAAAAGTGGAAAACCTAAATTAAATTATGAGGAGCATTGGCAAGCAGCTGATGGATTAAGATGGGTGTTAACGAGTAAAATTCCTTATATTGATGAAGACCGAAACATTAAGGGAATTATTGGATTCTCTAGTGACATCACCGAGCGTAAGCAAGCAGAGCAAAAATTAAAAGAATCTGAAGAAAAATATCGTAAAATTTCTTATCAATATGAAATGTTACTTGAATCCATTACTGATGGAGTGTACGTTTTAGATAAAAATTGGGAATATGTAATGATTAAT
>SDBS01004987.1_pt1 | contig 12992 bp, 11 predicted proteins | sample 2277091 | NCBI WGS metagenome assembly SDBS01 (sample SAMN10404972, study PRJNA504765) | marine sediment metagenome | isolation source: marine sediment core GS10_PC15, 163 cmbsf | place: Arctic Ocean: Southern Knipovich Ridge | collected 2010 | reverse complement strand
GCGGGTCTTTTACATGATGCTGATTATGAAATTACAAAAGATAAAAATCCAAAGAAAAATCACACGAAACAAGTTTTAGAATGGCTGAATGAGTTAGATGCTGAAACAGATGTGAGAGATACAATAGCATCTCATGCCTGGGGTTATGTTGATGGGGCACCCGAGCCGGAGACAAAAATGCAATGGTCTCTATATTGCTGTGACGAGCTCACAGGATTAATTGTGGCAGTTGCTTTGGTTAAACCGGATAAAAGACTCTCTGCAGTTAGTGTAAAGTCGGTGATGAAAAAATGGAGATCGTCCGCGTTCGCAGCTGGTGTTGACAGAAAACAAATTGAAAATTGCAAGCCAAGACTTGGTATCGAATTGGAGTATTTTATCCAAATAACATTAACTGCAATGCAAGGTATTTCTAAGGATCTAGGACTTTAAAATATGGATACCGAATTTGAAGCCAAGTTTTTTCCAGTAAAAAAGGAACTGGTTAGGGAGAAATTAAAGAAGCTTGGGGCAGAGTTGACTCATCCAGAAAGAAAAATGAGAAGAACGATTGCTGATAACCGAGTGAACCCAAGCTTGAAATGTGATTATATTCGGGTACGCGATGAAGGTAATTTAATCCGACTATCTGCAAAGATACACGCAGTAGAAGGAGGCAAAGTTGGTGACCAAAAAGAAACGGATATTGAAGTAAGTGATTATAATAATACAGTTGAGCTATTAAAGGCCGCAGGATTCATTTTTAATAGATATCAGGAAAACTTGAGAGAAACTTGGGAACTTGATAAAGCGGAAGTTACTATAGACTCATGGCCTGGCTTAGATACATTTTCAGAAATTGAGGCAAGTTCTGTAAATAGTGTAAAGAAAATAGCTGGAAAACTAGAATATGATTGGATTAAAAGGATAATAACATCAGTAACAGAAATTTACATGAAGGTTTACAAAATGGAAGAAAAAATAACACTAAAAAAATTATCAAATTTAACATTTGAAAACAATCCATTTAAAGAGATGAAAAAATATGCTTGATATTCAATTTATTCGCGATAATCCGGAGAAAGTTAAAGAGGGAGTTAGTGCGAAACAACTTGATCCGAAATTAGTAGATAAAGTACTTAAACTTTATGATATTTGGACAGATAAACTTCAGTTGTACGAAAAGTTAAGGCAAGAAAGAAGAACGATTGCAAAAAACTCAAAAGGGTTCTCGGAAGAAGGCAAGAAGATAAAGAAAACGCTGGTTAAAGCCGAGCAGGAACTTCATAACGCACATGATGAATATAAAAAAGTGCTTTATCAAATCCCAAATCTACCAGACGAGAAAGTTCCGGTGGGCAAAGATGATAGTGAAAATGAAGTTTTAAAGGATAGGACGTGGGGGAAAAAACCTAAGTTTGGCTTCAAGCCAAAGGATCACCTAGAGCTTGGAGAAGCATTAGACATTATTGATGTCAAACGGGCAGCGAAGGTTTCTGGAACTCGCTTTGGATATCTGAAAGGTGGCGCAGTTAGTCTTGAGTTTGCGTTAGTAAATTTTGCAATGGAGACTCTAGCGAAAGAGGGTTTTCTTCCAATCATTCCACCGGTATTAATAAAAAAAGAATCTATGAGCGGTATGGGTTATTTGGAACATGGGGGAGAAGAAGATATGTATGTCTTGGGAAAGGATAATTTGGTTTTGGTGGGTACAGCAGAACAGTCGATAGGACCCATGCACAAAGATGAAGTTTTAAGTGCAAAAGAACTACCTAAAAGATATGTGGGTTTTTCCACTAGTTTTAGAAGAGAAGCAGGTTCTTACGGGAAAGATACAAGGGGAATAATGCGGCTTCACCAATTTGACAAAGTTGAAATGTTTTCTTTTACTAAACCGGAGAATTCTAAAAAAGAACACGAATACTTATTAGGTTTGGAAGAAAAATTGTTTAAGGGTTTGGAGATTCCTTACCAGGTAATGCAAATGTGCACAGGAGACCTAGGAGTTACGGCTACGAATAAAATTGATCTAGAAGCTTGGATGCCGGGGCAAGGGAAGTATAGGGAAGTGACTTCCACTTCGAATACAACGGATTTTCAAGCCAGGAGGTTAAATATTAAATATCGTGATCCAGGTGTACCCGAAGTTATTGGAGGAGGGGTTATTGGAGTACCCCCATCAAATAGGTATGTACATGCACTGAATGGGACTGCTTTTGCGATTGGTCGCACAATAATTGCGATAATGGAGAACTACCAACAAAAAGACGGCTCAATAGTTGTGCCTAAGGTTCTTCAGAATTATATGGGTAAGGACAAAATTATTAATTTAGACAAAAACTAAACTATTTATAGTACTTCTTATCCTTAAGCTTATCCGGTAAAAGAGATTTTTTAGTGTAGGGTTTATATCCTTTTCCGTAATCTAATCCTTTCATTAGCTCGGTTGGCGCATTTCGAATTTTTAAAGGTACAGGGAGGTTGCCATGTGTTTGTACGTCTTTGACTGCACGAAAGTATGCATCATAAGATTTCCGGTCTTTAGGAGCCTTAGCAAGATACACCACACCGTGAGCTAAATTAATAGCGCACTCAGGATAACCGATGGTATTGCATGCATTGAAAACTTCATTAGCAACTACCAGGGCTGTTGGTTGAGCCATACCGATGTCTTCACTTGCAAAAACAACCATCCTTCGAGCAATATATAGGGGATCTTGTCCTGCTTCTACCATTCGAGCCAAGTAATAAAGCGCAGCATCCACGTTGCTCGCACGCATAGATTTAATAAACGCCGAAATTACGTTGTAATATTCTTCTCCTTTCTTGTCGAAAGTGTATTGTCTTTTCTGAAGAGCATCTTCGATGTTCTCCATAGTAAGTGTTTTAGATTGAGTTAAGTTTGCAGCTATTTCGAGAACTAAAAGAGCTACTCTAGCATCGCCATTTGATGATTCGATTAGAAAATCTTTCGTTTTCCTATTTAGTCTTTTCTTTAAGTGTTTTGCACCTCTGTTAATAATTTTTGCGAGATCGGATTCTGATAATTGCTCTAGGGTGATTACTCTACAGCGAGAAAGGAGCGGTCCAATTACTTCAAAAGATGGATTTTCGGTTGTGGCCCCAATTAAAACTATTTCTCCTTTTTCAACGTGAGGAAGCAGTTTGTCTTGCTGGGCTTTATTGAATCGGTGTATTTCATCGATAAAAATAACTGGCGCCGGGCTACCTTCTAACTTTTTTTGTTCAGACCTAATATCTATTTGCTCGCCTGGGCTTGGTTGATTAACAGAGTTTATTACTTCTTGTACTTTTTTAGTTGAGGTATTTACAGCAGAAAATTCGTAGAACTCTCTTTTTAAATTACTTGCAATAATTCTAGCTAATGTGGTCTTTCCAGACCCTGGTGGACCCCAAAAAATAAGCGACGGGAAAAAACCAGAATCTTTTGCACTCTTTAGCAAATTCTTAATAATTCCATCCCTTCCCACTATGTGTTCTTGTCCCACAAAATCGGAAAGAATTTGCGGTCTTAGTTTTTCAGGTAACGGTGCTGTTTCCATGGGCTTCTATTCTAAACCCAAATAAAATGCGAATCAAATATAGTTTTAGCTATTAATCATTTAACCTCTGAAGTAGAATTAGCTTTAACTATGATTCGGCCTGCAGATTTGCTTACGGGTATACGAGTATTAACGGTTGTTAACTCACCAATAAATGGTGAGCTTGTGGTAGTTCGGGATTTAGCTTGGGGTACATACATAAAAACTGGTGAAATTACTCAATCAGGTGGCGTTATGCGAACTGTCTGGAAACAAACCTTAAAGAAAGTAAAAAAGAACCATAAAAAAGAGGTAAAAAATTGTTTAATACTGGGATTAGGTGGCGGAGATGCTGCCAGACTAGTACGAAAAAATTGGCCCGATGCGAAAATTACAGGTGTAGATATAGATTCGATAATAGTGGGATTAGGAGAAATATATTTAGACCTGCATGAATTGGATTATGAGAAGGTTATTATGGATGCAATTGATTATGCTGACGGTGCAATAGAGGATGGGAAAAAATTCGATTTAGTACTCCTTGATTGCTATGTTGGTAGAAATATACCAAAGAAATTTACGACGAAAGGTTTTGTAAAAAAGGTTAATAAACTAGTTTCTGATGACGGACTTGCAATTTTCAATAGACTTTATCACGGAGAAAATAAACAAGAAGCGGAGGATTTGAGCGAAATCTTAGAAAAAGAATTTAAGGAAGTAACTCGGATCAACCCCGAAGCAAACGTGATGTTTGTGTGTAGTGAAAAGCATAGATAGTATTTGATGGTGTAAAATAAATTTAGTAATGTCTGAAGATACTTTAGTTAGAGAAGGTCCAGGAAGCAAGATTTCTGAAAGTACTAAGGATGTGCCTGGGCTAGACATAAAAGAGTTACAAAATGAGGATGTTTCTAAACTCCTGGAATCCTCACAAATACTTCTTAAACAGTTTATTGAAGATTACCCTAATGAATTACCCACTGCTGTACTCCTCCCCGACACTTCTGCCCGCCCGTTAAAATACTTACTCGACCCTGTAGTAGACAAAATAGCAAGGAAACGGGGAGTTCAAAAACCAGCATTTTTCTTTGTAAAAACAAAAAGAATAACGTATCTATCCAGCATTGAGTGGACAATGGAAATTCCTCCGGGAGAAGGAAGCGAAGAAGTTGAAAAGTCTTTATTAAGAGCAAAAATAAGGAGGGATATTGGAGCGGCTGAGCGCGAAAAAATTGTCAGAGAAGAACAAATGGACCGAAAAAAAATGCGAGAAAGAGCAGAAGAAATAAAATCTTCACTAAAGAAGAAAGGTGAAAAGCCTTCTTTTGTTATTTTTGATGATTACACAATTGACGGAGGAACAATAAGTGAGATGCGTTTAGCATTTGGTGAAAAAATCCCTGCTTACGCATTTTTGGGGATGCATGATAATTACGAAGATATTGAGGTGGGATTAGAGGATTCTAAAATAGACCCAAGTGATAAAATAGGTCGATATAAAGATGCTACCCGCGGCTTTAAGTATCGAGGAACTCCTGGAGTAGGTGTAACGAAAAAACAAAGCAGTTCAACATACTCTAAGCCGATTGATTCATCTGAAAAGGATACGAAGGAAAACCGAGCAAGAATAGCAAATTTAAGATCTGATATGCGAGAAATAGGAAATGCGTTGGCTACGTCTTTGGATATATAACAACAACAACTTTGTTTTTCGTTTTACAATCAAGCGACAAATCTCCTTAAAAGTATTTACCTTCAGGTAAATGTAATGTTTGTGTGCTCAAAGTAAAATTAAACCGTAATTTCTTGGCTATCGTAGGCGATTATAAAACGCTCATCAATTTTATTGGCCGTTTTGACTAATATTTCGTGCTTGAAATCTACTCGATGAGAGAAATGAGAAATTAGGATTTTTTTACCCGGTAATTTTTTTGCATCCTCAACTCCCGGGTGTCTTTCAGCTTCTCGTTTTAGTTTTGATCTGTAAAAGAATGGTAAATGTACGATTACAAGATCTGGTTCTAACCTAGTCAAGAACTCGGTTAACTTGCCGTTAAATTGTGAAATGTCTGCTAAATAGACTAGCGTTTTTCCATTTTCAATAATTACTAGCCCTCCGCAGTAAATTTTTCCGTGTTTTCCGCGAATATGAATAAGCTCGATTCCCAACTGAGAGTTGAGTTTTTTAAATGGAGTCATAATTATGCGAGAGAAGTGACCTTTTGAAAGCAAATCTTGATAAGCTTGTTGCATACTTTCTTGCCAACGGCTGTCCTTTATACCATTTCCTAGCCAGCTATCAAGAGTTTTCCCAATTAGGAATGTTCTTCGTTTTTGAAATGCCGTTCGTTTTTTATCATGAGCCTCGAGTGTCATTCTTATTTCTTTTAACCCTTCGATGTGATCTCTGTGTCTGTGGGAAAGGAATAGGTAGTCAAACTCAAACCGATATTTAAGCAGTTGTTGGCGCCAATCAGGGCATATATCAAGAAGGATTTTGGGTCCTTTTTCTAGTTCTACAAGATATGAAGACCTAAGACGAACAACTTTGCCAAATGCGCTACTACAAAAAGAGCAGAAACAAAGTGGCTGAGGAATTCCTTGGGCGCTTGCGCTTCCTAATACTTTTAATCGCATAGGGCAGACCTCTATTCAAACTCGCCTTAGGCGAGCAGTGAACAAACTTTTCAACCTCAAAAAGGGTAGAACACCGAGTTTCTAAAAACTCGGTAGTTTATTTAAATTTAGATTGAATTTGTAAAAAATACAATAGGTGTAAAAATACCGCTATTCTATTACAATTTGTTGAATAGGTGTGGAGTTTCCAAAATTTTTGGAAAAGTGACTCCTCCGTGGTGTACCTTCCTTAATCCTTATGCAGGCTCTGGTTGTTTGTATTTACGAAGGGGGGTAAAATTAGGAGTTCTAGCCATGAGAAGCGAAGCTTGACACAACATTCTGTTATGAGAAGCGAAGCTTACACAACATCCTGTTATGTTTAAAAAAATTTTTAATAAATTATTGGATTTAAACCAAAAAGAAATTGACCGTATAAGTAAAATTATGGAAAAGGTCAACGAGCTTGATGGTGACGCAAAAAAACTCAAAAAGGGTGACTTTGCGAAAAAAACTAAAGAATTTCAAACGCGCTTGAAAAAAGGCGAAACACTAGATGATATTTTACCTGAAGCGTTTTCTGTAGCCAGGGTAGCAGCTTGGAGGGCAATCGGACTGCGACCGTATGATGTTCAGATTATTTCTGCGGTTGCACTATATGAAGGAAAAGTAATTGAGCAAAAAACCGGAGAGGGAAAAACACTTTCTGCAGTTCTCCCCTTGTATCTTCGCGGGTTAACAGGAAAAGGAGTCCATCTAGTTACCGTAAACGATTATTTGGCCAGACGTGACGCAGGATGGAATGGTCCGATATTTGATTTACTCGGATTATCCACGGGTGCAATAATTCAAGAGTCCAAATCCTTTGTATATGATCCTGAATATGAAGATACCAGCCACGGAGATGAAAGATTAGCTCATCTTAAAACAGTTGAGCGAAAACTAGCGTACGAAGCGGATATTACTTATGGTACCAACAATGAGTTTGGCTTTGATTATTTGCGGGACAACATGGTCCAAGACCAAGCCCAAATGGTCCAACGAGGTCACTATTTTACGATCGTCGACGAGGTCGATTCGGTTCTAATAGACGAAGCTCGTACTCCGTTAATTATATCGGCTCCGGATACTGAACCAACTGAAAAATACTATAAATTTTCAAAAATGATTGGAAAATTAAAGGATACAGATTTTGAGGTAGACGAAAAAGTAAAAAGTGCAACTTTAACAGAGCAAGGGATTACTCGTGTAGAAAAAATATTGGGAGTAGATAACTTATATGAAAAAGATTTTGAATCAATTCACCATATTGAAAATGCACTGCGTGCGAAGACTCTCTATCTGAAAGACCGCGAGTACGTAGTCAAAGATGACCAAGTAACAATAGTTGATGAATTTACGGGAAGATTAATGTTTGGAAGACGCTGGTCGGATGGGTTACACCAAGCGGTCGAAGCGAAAGAAGGAGTATCAATTCAGCAAGAAAGTAAAACACTGGCGACTATATCGTTTCAGAATTATTTCAGAATGTACGAAGTTTTGTCTGGGATGACCGGTACTGCGGCCACAGAGGCTGAAGAATTCAAAAAAATATATGAATTAGAGGTAGTGGTTATACCAACAAATGAACCTATGATAAGAAAAGACAATTCTGACTTGGTTTATAAAACCCTAAGGGGGAAGTATGGTGCAATAGTTGCCGAAATTGAAGAGAAAAGAAAGAGGGGACAGCCTGTTCTGGTCGGTACTACCTCAATTGAGAAAAATGAAATTATCGATAGCTTTTTGAAGAAGAAAAAAATTCCTCATAACGTTTTGAATGCGAAAAACCACGAAGGAGAGGCAGTTATTATTTCTGAAGCTGGGAAGCCCAATGCGGTTACTGTGGCTACAAATATGGCAGGACGTGGTGTTGATATAGTTTTGGGAGGAACCCCGCCTGATATGCCACCTGGAATGGACAGGAAAGAACATGCAAAAACAAAAGCATACTTGAAATGGATAGAAGACCATAAAAAAGTGTTAAAGGCAGGTGGGTTACATGTAGTTGGAACGGAACGACACGAATCACGAAGGATAGATAATCAGCTTAGAGGTCGAGCAGGTAGGCAGGGTGATCCTGGTTCATCTAGTTTCTATTTATCCCTCGAGGACGATTTAATGAGAATCTTTGGCGGAGATCAAATTAGTGGAATTATGGGGAGACTAAAACTTCCGGAAGATCAACCAATAGAAAATAAGCTTGTCTCCCGTGCGATCGAGCAATCGCAAAGTAAAGTTGAAGGTTTCCATTTTGATGCGAGGAAAAATTTAGTTGAGTACGATGACGTTGCTAACCAACAGCGGGACATTGTTTACAAATTAAGAAATAGAGTTTTAGGGTCGAAGGACCTAAAAGAGGAAGTATTTGATAAATTAGTTAATCAAGTAGATAAGATTTTGTTAACCTCTTGGCCAGTGGACGTTCAAAAGCCCGATCCGGAAAAAATTACGGTAGCTCTGCTGGATATTATTCCTCTTGACGATAAATCCAGAGAGCGTATTCACCAGGAATTAGAGAAAAGAATAAACAAATCTGCCGGAGGTGAGGGGGAATTAAAAGATGATATTAAAGCATTTTTGAAAAAGATATTAAATGATGTTTATTCCGCTCGTGAGGACCAAGCGGGAGCTGATGTCATGCGCCAGATTGAAAAGTTTTCTTATTTGGGATCTATAGATCATTTATGGATAGACCACATAGACCATATTGATGGTTTGCGAGAAGGTGTGAGGCTTAGAAGCTATGCTCAGAGGGATCCTGTTGCTGAATTTAAAAACGAAGCTTACGCACTCTTTGAAGGTTTAATAGACCGTATTGACGAAGAGCTTAGCCATAGGATCTTTCGCATTCAAGCTACGAGACCCAGACCGGAAATTCCTCTTGACCAGATTATTACAAATGTAGATAAGTCGGACATGACGGGGTTGGTGCAAGACTCTAAACAAGATTCACAACCGGAAACGGTTCGGCCAAACTCACCCGATCCATTTTTTGGAGGGACACCAAGTGTCGCAAAAGCAGACCAACAACCATCACCTCTTAGATCCTCGGGAGGTAATAAAAAGATTGGTAGAAACGATCCTTGTCCTTGTGGAGCGCTAAATCCAAACACAGGGAAGATTTACAAATACAAAAAGTGTGGACTAATTAATGCGCCGCATCATCTAGGTTAATTTAAAATGACTGCTCGAACACACGATGCATTCGCTTTTGCTTCTCTTATTGCAGTCGCAGCTTTTTACCCTCCTACATCCTTAAATTTTCTCACCCTTGTAATCGCAGTAATTGCTAATAATATTGGAGCACTTATTCCGGATATGGATAGTGCGGGTAATAGACTTTGGGATTTACTACCACTTGGTGATCACTTGGCTAAAATATTTAGACGGATTTTTTACAAGCACAGGACAATTTCTCACTCAATTTTAGGCGTTGTCGTAATCTATTTATTTTTAAGTTGGCTTTTCCCGATGATTTTGAATCCAGAGTTTTTAGATCCATTTGTGGTTCTAGCGGCGATAATGATAGGTTATGTTTCTCATATTTTTGCAGATGGACTAACGAAAGAAGGTGTCCCCCTACTATTCCCTTTTAAATTGAATTTTGGTTTTCCTCCGGCAAAAGCTATGCGAATTAAGACGGGTGGGAAAATTGAAAAATATATAGTCTACCCAGGTATATTAGTTATCCTTTTATTATTTATATATATGAATCAAGATAAGTTAGCTGATATCATTCTTCTCACAGCTAACCAATAAAATGACCAACTTCGAATTAAAAAGTTACTACTCTAGTCAGAAAATTAATGACATGAATAAATTTTTATACTCAAATGTTGAAAATGTTTTTGAAGAAAGTGGTCTAGCAGATTTTTTTACCAAAATTGAACCTCTCCAAATCGCACTCGCAAAAAAAACTGAACAATTAATCCACAATAAGAAAATTCGCCTCGAAGAATTAGGTAGCGGTACGGACTTAACAAGGTGGGAAATTATATCGGGGCTAAAAAGTAGCAAGAAATGGGAAGTTATATTAACAGATTTTTCTGAAAATACACTACCCGACGTTTCTAAATTGAATAAAAAGGGTAATTATTCTTTCGTAACTAAAAAACTAAACTTACTTGATAAGTTAATAGCACTAAACCCGGAAGATAAAGTTGATGTAATTCTTGCAACATATACATTTGATAGCATTTGGTTTTCCGAAGATTTACATATAGAAAAGAAACTAAATAAGTGGTTTTATACTATTTATAAACTTTCTTCGCTAAAGAACATTAAAGATATCAATGGTCTTGCTCATGTAAAGATCGAAAAGAAATTAATCGGTTTAGATATGGCGAAGCATGTATTCGGTAATCTAATTTCCGAGTACTATTCCCACAAAAAAAATATTAAAATTAATTTCCCTGGAGGTTTAATTAGCAAAGTAGAAGAGGCTTTCGGTAAACAAATAGCTACAAATGGAATATTTATTATTGGAGATATGGCTGTAAACAACACGGATGGTTTAATTCCAGCCACTACTGCTGGTGAAGATCCCATTTATATGGAAGATTATGCAACCAGTGGAAAAGTGGCTAAATTTAAGGTTGAGGATTATGGATTAGCAAAAAAAATTCTTGAAACATTACGATATAAAGTTGAACTAGAGACTGTCGAGCAATTTATTAAGAATTCAGGGTACAAAATTCCTTTAGAGGTTAAAGATCACTGGATAATGATAGTAAGAAGGTAATATATAATAAATTTCATGAGTAGTGCTTATAGAAATGCAATTGCGCAGTTAGACAACGTTACTCCTTTGCTTAAGTCTGAATATCGAGAACATACATTCAAAAAAACTATAACTGATCTTAAAAAGCCAGATAAGATATTGAAGAAAACGATTTCGATAAAGACAGATATAGGTAAAAGGAAAAGCTTTTTGGCTATTCGCTCTCAGCACAATAACGTTCGTGGACCTTATAAAGGAGGTATACGATTTCACCCCCAAGTAACTGTGGATGAAGTAAAAGCTCTATCTTTTTGGATGACACTAAAATGCGCACTTGTAGATATACCATTTGGAGGGGCGAAAGGTGGCGTTAAAGTGGATCCGCATAAGTTATCCATAACTGAATTAGAAAGACTGTCGATAGAATATGCAAAATTTATTACTCCCCATATAGGTGCAAAAAAAGATATACCGGCGCCGGACGTGAATACCAATGAAGCAATAATTGCTTGGATGCTAGAGGAGTACGAAAACATAGTAGGAAAAAGTGAGCCGGCAGCTTTTACGGGTAAACCAATTGAACTTGGTGGTTCAGCCGGGCGGACAGAAGCAACAGGGAGAGGAGGGCTTTATGTTTTGCGAGCTTATACGAAAGAGGTAAAATCTACTCCAGCAAAAACCAAGGTTGCTGTTCAAGGATTTGGCAATGTAGGGTTTTGGTTTTCGTATTTAGCCAAGAAAGCAGGATATAAAGTTGTGACAGTGTCTGATTCCAGTGGTGGTGTATATTTTGACAAAGATATACCCATTCAGAAATTGCTCCAGCTAAAAAAAGAACATGGGTCACTTGAACAAGTAGCGAAAGTGAAAAAATATACTTTTTTAAACCCCGAACAAGTGCTCTCTTTAGGAGTAGACGTATTAGTACCTGCTGCACTAGAAAATGCCATCAATCGGGCAAATGTAGCTAATGTTCAAGCAAAGACAATTTTAGAGCTGGCAAACGGTCCAATAACTCCGAAGGCAGAACAAGAACTCATTAGAAAAAAAATAGATATTTTACCCGATATTCTATGTAACGCAGGAGGGGTTGTAGTTTCGTACTTTGAGTGGAAACAAAATCTTGAAAAAGAAAAGTGGTCAGAAGTAAAAGTTAATAGGGATTTGAAAAAGATAATGAATCAAGCTTTTAAAAAAACTCATCAATTAAAAGTAAAGAAAAAAATTACCTACCGCCAAGCGGCTTACTTACTCGCAATTAAAAGAATTGCCAATGCAATGATGAAAAGAAGATTATAACTTAGTCAGTTAGTTTGTTTTGAAAAACTAACTGTTGATATCTTTCGTCATGTATTGAGCCTGGTCTGTGAGTCGCTATAAATTTTATCTTTTCTATTCCCTTCTTGCTAAATACTTCCGAAATTGTAGGATCGCTGACCACAGTAGTGTTGACCACATAATTTTCGTCTACACCACTAATTTTTCTGTATAATTTTTCTATTTTATTTTTATCTTCTACCAGATTGTAATCAAGGTTCTCGTTCAATACTGTGCTAAGCATTCCATAAGCAGTTACACCTATACTAATCCAGGCGTTGGGTTTAGAATTTGCAGCCTCCCTAAAAAGTTTAACACCAAGATTTTTTCCTTGAAAATCAGGATGTACTGCAATACTTATTATCCTGTCTCGATTCATATCTAATGCTGCTGCTGGTTTGCCATCAATTTCTAGCAAATGGTGTTCAGTAACATTTTGTAAAGTACCTTCGAGGTACTTATTTTTCCCTATCCAACCTTCGCCGTAAGCATTTTCATACACTTCGACTAACTGTGACAGGTGTTTTTTTTGCCTGTCTGCGGGAAGAATAATTTGATGCACGGGCGTAACGCTATCTATCATTTCTTTATTATTCATTACGTAGAAAATAGTATCAATCGTTACGTTCAGAATCAATAGGAGAGACATATTTGGTGTGATATTATCGATTTAGATGGAATTTCTTGCTTGGCACTATACTAAGGGGTTAAGTTTTTACATCAGTCGCTGGTTATCTTATTTTGACTGGATAAACCATTACTTTTCGCTAACTCTT
>SDBS01004986.1_pt1 | contig 12993 bp, 11 predicted proteins | sample 2277091 | NCBI WGS metagenome assembly SDBS01 (sample SAMN10404972, study PRJNA504765) | marine sediment metagenome | isolation source: marine sediment core GS10_PC15, 163 cmbsf | place: Arctic Ocean: Southern Knipovich Ridge | collected 2010 | reverse complement strand
TTTTAGCAACTTTCAGTTTAGCTTTCTTTCTGTTAGCACTTCCTCTTTTCTTTTTTGATAAACTTCTGTAAGCAGTTTTTAGTTTTGATAAATTCTTTTCTAAAACTTTTGGGTGTTCAACAGAGTTTCCTTCGCTGTCAAATAAATAATTATTTATTCCTAAATCAATTCCAATCTCTTTATCACCACATTCTCTTTTTATTACAGCCTCAGTAATAATTGAAACATACCATTTTCCAATAGATTTTTTTATTGTAATTTGTTTTATCTTTCCTTCAACTTCTCTATGAAGTTTTATTTTTATATTTCCAATTTTGCTTAGGTTTAGTTTTTTATTCTCGCTGTCTAAACTAAAACCTGATTGATTATAATTTATTGTTTTGAACCAACCTTTTCCTTTGAACCTTAATCTGCCGACTTTCATTTTTCTTTTCTTCAACTCTCTCAACGCAGATAAGTTTGAAAATAATCTATAACATTCATATTGTAAGGTTTTAGAATAAACTTCTTTGAATCTTGGTTCACAAATTTTTAAGTCTGGGAGAATTGCTTGTATCATATTTCTATCAATAACACATTGTTCATTTAGTTCTTCCAATAAAATATTATATGCTTGTCTGCAAGTTTCAAGAGCAAACTCTAACTTCTCTCTTTGCTCTTTATTTGGATAAATTCTAAATTTGTATGCTATCATTTTTTATTCTCCTTTTGGCTTTCTACATATTTCTTGACTTGGTCTAATGTTGTTTGTCCTGTAGTTATCAAACAATAACTATTACTCCAAAAACTACCCCCCCATAATTTATTTTTTAATTTATCTGCAAACTTTCTTCTCAAAACTTTTGCTGTTGCTGATTTCCAATTATTGATAAACTTCAATAAATCTGTTTGTGGTTTTGCTTTGAATAAAATATGAAGATGGTCTAAGTCTGTTTCTATTGCTAAGATTTCACACCCATAACTTTCAGCAATATTTTTAGTTCTTTGTTTTAGTTCTTCTATTATCTCTGGAAATGCTAAAACCTTTCTTCTGTATTTTATACACTGGACTAAATGATAGTTTAGTGTATATACTGAATGTGCATTTTTATCAAATTTATATGTCATATTATTTATAATGTTTTGTCCTTTATATATCTTTCTATTAGGTTACTCCAATTCATCCATATCCTAATCTAATTGAGGGTATGGACTTCTTGGAGACGAGGTTTAAAGTAATTTTGATCTTGATTTATCTTTTTTGTCATTTTTTATTTAAGATAGTATCTTGCCATTTTGTTTAATTTTATGTTTTATATCACCCAGGCAACAATTCCAGTTGTTCCTGCAATTATTATTCCTATTATTAGGAACTCTGCTATTTTTCTATATGGTATTTTCATTTTATTTATGGGTGGTGGGTAGGTATGAAAAAAAGCGAAAAAGCAACGAGTGTTGTTTTTTTTCTTTCCCATCCACTTAACCTACCCACCATTGTGGATGAGTATAAATGCCCTCAGAGTTGCTTAAAACAAGTCTGAGGGGCTAATTTAAGTTATAATCTAGTTTATAGTGGAATCACTTGATACTTAGTTGCCATTCCTTCTCCTGTCTTTGAAACTTTAAAAGTTTCTAATTCAGGTTTAGTTTCTAATACTACTTTCAATTGTTCAATAACTGAAATTGGAACCCTATATTCTACTCCATCTACCACAATAAAGTTTACAATATAATCTTTGTTTTCTCTGTCTTTTCTTGTTTCTGTCTTAAATTCTATGGTTGATTTAACACTTTCTAGATCAGATATTAGTTTCATTTTTTGCGGTTCATATGATTTTGCGAATTCTTTGATATTCATTTTAACTTGTATTACCTCCTTACAATTATTTGAGTTGTAATTATTTATTATTTTATTAGCAAAGACTTTTAGTCCTCCATAATCTCCACAATTAAGACACTTGAAAAATCCTAACTTCTCATCAAAACTAAATGGAAGAGAACACTTAAGACAATTAATAAAATTATATCTCTCTGCTAATTTCTTTATGTTAATTGATAAGGCCCAACCCATTGGTTCTTTTTCTATTTCTGGTGCTTTTAACCCATACTTTTCTCTTGCTATTTGAATAACTTGACTTCCCTTTTCTCCTGAAAGACATCCTCTTCCAGATTGAGAACAATCTATTATCCCTTCCATTACTGCTATAAGTTCTGGACTTGATCCTCCAGCAGAACATCTAAAACAATACCAAGTATTGTTTAAAGTATCAACCCTAAAATTCATTCCACCATCAGAACCATGTCCTGGATGAGAACCTTGATAACTACCTTCCCCCATATCCTTCAATCCCCCTAAAGATATCACATTTGTTATTGGAATATTTTTAACATCCTCTCCTTCCCAGTCTGTTTTTTCTTGTGCTTGAATTATTGGTTTATTAAGTTCTGGGAGGTAGTCCTGGAAAACTGCTTTAAATATTTCAAAATCTATCTCTTTAATTTCAACATCTTTTTTCAATTCATAAATTTCTCCTGAAGGATGCATGCTCCCAACACCAACAACTTGTTGACCTTTTCCTTGTAACTCCCCACAATGTTTTCCAATTTTGTTATAAAAGATAATCTTTTGCCCATCCCAACCATTTAAAAAGATATATTCATGTTCTCTTACTTTAAAAGTATCTTCAAAAGTCTTCTCAAACAAACTAATTAAAATCTTGTCTTCTGTGTCATCATCTAAAACCCCTAATCCCTTAATCCCTGTCAAAATTCCATAATTTTCTTTAGGAAAGTATTTTGATATTTCTTCATAAGTATATGGTTTATTAGTCCAATCTTTTTCAAAAGGTTTTTTTGTTTTGTATCTAACTCTACAAAACTTCATACCATTAAGTTGTTTAGGTATTTTAAAATCCATTGAAATTCTCCTTTGGTGATAAATTTGTGTCCCAACCTTTTACCATTCTTATTAATATTCTTTCAGCTAAATCATAATCTTCTTTTTTAACTTTAAAAGAACTGTCATAATCTTTGAATAAACATCTATGTTTACATAACCCATCTACTAAAAGTTTAACATGATGATATGATCTTGGTTTCCATACACTTGTTTTCATGGGTTCTTTAGCAAGAATTGTAATAGTATTAGCAAGTTTTAAGACATCAGAATCCTTCGTATCACAAACAAAATTATAGCAGGTATCAAATAAACTAAGGAAATCATCTCTATTACCTATGTTACTACTACATACTTTCCCCCAAGACTTTCCCAAGAATATACCTTTTTTTCTATTTTCTATATAACAAGAGTATATACTTGTGTGAGTGTCGGGGGGATTTTCAGCACTTTTATGTGTAATCTTAGTCTTGTTTATGTCTTGGGGGGAGTTTCTGAGTATTCCATCATCACTTAAAACAAATTTTACTTCTTCTTCATCTTGAACCCACCATAAGATTCTACTCATAGTTGTAGGATCTAAAACAGTTAAATGTTCATAAATTGTTAATTTATTACCTATTGGATTAGTTAAGAAAAGAAATTTGGCAGTAGCAGTTGCACTACAATCATCTGTATTTCCTGATGTTACTTTTCTATGTTTATGTTCTAAGATTGGATTAATCTTACCCAAAACATTAACTGCAGATTGATCATGCTTATTTAATTCATCTTCAACCATCTTACCAATTTCATCAATAATTCCAATTCTTTCAGAATTAATTAAAAATCCTTCTTTAGTTATTGTTCCTTTAAAGCTTGGAATTAATCCTTTTAGTCTTGAATTACCAGAATCTATCATAATATCTTCTTCACTTTCAGTAAATTTAAAAGCCAATGATTCTCCATGCCCCATAGTTTTTCTTGTTCCTGCCTGACCAATAACTCCTAAATGTAATGGCCAACCATCTACCTTAGAACTTAAAATAAAAGCACTTCTTAATAATTCCATCTCTATTGGGAAATTGTTAATAGTTCCTAATTTATGAATAGCTAAATAATTTAACCAATCTTCTTCTGTTATTGAATTAGTTTTTGTAAATTTAATTAAATCTTCCTTAGGTATAATCTTAATCGCAGGTTTAAATTCTTTAACAAAAAATATTCTTGATAAACTTGGTAATCTCATAGTTCTACTTAACTCATTCCAATCAGATAATTCAACTGCCATGCCCTCAAATGTACAAGTTTCATTAGGTAGTTTTTCTTGTGTTAATAAATAAAATCTCTTATCATCTGGAGTTTCAACAATATATTTATAAAAGTCTAAAGCAAAAGCATCTTTCTGAAAACCATCATATCTTTTATCAAACTTCTCATCAAAAAAATAAAAAGATTGTAGTTCTACTTCTTCTTTTGTTTCCTTATCTTTTATTTTTTTAACTGCTTGTCTAATTAATGGCATTCTCATTTTCATTGATTCAATCATTTGAGGCCTTCCTTTTATTGTATCCTTATTATGTGCAAGAAAAAACCATTTGATAATTTCTCCTTTCATATAAGGCTTTCTGTTACCAAGTAGCTTTTTAATATGTCCTTTAATTTTCTCCCAGGAATCCCAATATTCTTCATCTGTCCAATTGATTTCATTTTCTTTAAAGTTTTCAAGTTCTTGTATTGATTTTTCTTGTAATAATATTTCTTTTATATTTATTTTAGGTTTTTCTTTTTTGGTTTTCTTTTTAGATTCTTCAACTCTTGAAGGTAATTCTCCCTTTAACAATTTATCAAGGTTTTTCCCAACTTCTTTTTCTGCTTTTTTACTCCTCTTCACCATCATTATCCTCTCCTCTCCCTAAATACAACAATATCAGAATCAACCTCTTCAAATAAATAAGGTCTTTCACCCATTACATCATCAATAAAAACAAAACATCTTTGTTCTGAAGAAAGATCTAGAACAAAACCATTTCTCCAACAACCCTTATCAGCTCCAGCTATAATTTTAATATGAATCTTTTTTCCATTAGATTTAAAGAATTCTAATGTCCTGTATATTTTGTCATCTGTCATCATCGTCTCTCCTTATTATTTATTGTTTGTTTTATTTATAAAGTTTTGTATTATTTAGTTTTCTTAATGTTTAGTGTCATTTAACCCCTTCATTTCCCTTGTTTTTATGTGTAGTTTTTTTAATAATGTCGTTTTTTGTATAAATTGTGTAAAAAGGGTGAGGATAAGATGATATTCAAAACCCCACCCCAATCAACAAAACCAAAACAAAAAGGAGGAAACCTTTTAGCAAAATGAATTATAGCATATACAAATCAAATTTAGTTTTGTTGAACATCTTATATAAATCCCAGGGCAGTTGGTTTCTCCTCTATTTCATGAACCCAATTAAAGCATCCCTGATTTGTACAAATCCATCTTGGATTTGTTGGATAGTCAGTATGTGTTATGAATCTGCTAATTCTCTTGCAGCTTGAACACCACCCATGTTTAAATTTTTGTATTATCACCTGTTTCATTTTTAAATTTGAATATTATTATATTTGTTTAGTTGATAAATTCCAGACATAATAAAAATTGAGAAAAGTGTTTGAGAGGCCCTAAAAGTAAAAAGATAAGTGCTACAAATAATAATGCTCCCAAGAATAAACATTGTTTTGTTTTTCATTTTAAAAAGAAAAGGGGACTAGTGAATCCTAGTCCCTGTTAAATCCAGGATAGTTGTTTGGTTTTTGAACCATATCCTTATCCTGTATAGCATGTTTTGTATTGCTATCATTTTCGTTACCTCCTTTATTTATATTGGTAATCAACTGTGCTTTTTCATAATCCAAAAGATTGGTTATGATCGTGTCAAAGGTTTGGCTTGGATAAGCTTTCCTTTGACTTAATCTTAACCATGTTTCTTTTGTTATTTGAATAGTAGTTATCGTTACCATAATATCCTATGGGACTATAGGTATATAAAGGCTTCGGTTAATTCGCAGGAAGTTTCTAGCAAACGCTATAAAGTTTTAGGCTTTTAGATTAAATTAGTGTTATTTTTTTCCATTTACTCTATTATTTTATATTTTCTTCCACTTCCCACATAATAAATTAACTTGTGGGTTTCTCCAGAGTATTTTCAATTAGTTTCATATTATTTATCTAATTTAGCCATTTCCCTAGCAAATTGTTGGTATTCAGGCTGTTTTAACACCTTTTTTGCTTCATAAACATAATTTTGAAAGATTGCTTTATCTTTTAGTCCCATTTTCTTTGCTGCTTCATCATCCAAGTAACCTTTGTATCTTAAAGTTAATGCATCTAGTAATTGCTTAGGCAAAACCTTTTGACCAAGCTTTTTAAGCTTCTCCACCCTATCATGTTGCAATTTTAGTATAATCTCCTCAAATAAGGCATCATTAGAAACATTCTTTAGTGAATCATATTGTTTTAACCATTCTTTGTTAGGTAATTTAAAATAACAAGTATCTATTGGTTCTCCATCCCCATCTAAGTACTTATGTCTATAAGGTTCTGCTTTATGTGGAGAAGTTTGAAGCCATAATGGATGAGCTAAGACTATTTTCTGTTTGAAGTTAACTTGTTCACAATTAACCCAGGACTGTGCCATTAATAAGATATGTTTATCAATAAAAGAAATGTGTGGAGCATTTCCAACAATAACAATTTGTTTAATCCTACAAATATCTAAGAACTTATTAAATTGAATGTTCTTTCTAGTTAATGCTTCTCTTCTTCCTGCATGTGCAGATAATTCTTCAATCATAATTCCTTCACCTAATCTTTTAAAGTTCTTAGATAGTATAATTGCTTCTTCAACTGAATTACATACATTAGCAATAGGAAATAACTCACCAAAGTGTTTTTTATACCATAGTTCTAAGAATCTTCCTCCAGCATAACTCTTTCCATCTCCACTATCTCCTGTGAAAATAAGTGTTGCTCCTTTTCTTTTCTTTATTCTTTCACTTACATGTTTTAATAAACATTCTGATTCTGGATATTTACTATATTCCATTTAACCAACTCTTGTTTCGTAAGTAACTACATTTATTTTTAATACCTTAAGCAACCTCATTAGTTGGCCAAACAATTGTTTCATTAATCTTAATTTGTTTATAATAAATAATTCATACTTTATTTTATCATCTTCATATTCTTTTAGGTTACTTTCTAAATCTTTTTCTACTTCATCGTAAACTTTCTTAACTTTTTCAATCTTTTCATACCTATCTTTTTGTAGTTTCTTTATCTCATCTTCATCTAAATCAAAATGAGGAAGAAGAATAAAATTTAAACATTCAACTGCTTGGCAATAAATCTTTCTACTATCAGGAACATAAACATCTTCTACCCAATTACCATGATCCTTTTTAATAGTATACCCTCCTCTAAATTCATTGCAGCTAAGTTCAAAGATTTTAATTACTATTGTTATTACTTCTTCTTTGAAACTCTTCTTATCTTTTAAACTATAACCTGGCATCTTAACTCTCTCTCTGTTCTGGTTCTTGCTTCCCTTGAAAAACAATATTATCTAAGTCATCTAGTATTCTATTCTTTGTATTAACAACTAAATTAAAAAGCAATTCAAAACCCTCACCTAATTTAAATATTTGTCTGTGTCTAAAATCAGAACTGTTTGTAAATATCTTCCTCTTCTTTTTATTAATTACTATGTATCCTTTCTTAATAATATTCCCATACTCTTCTACATTCTTAGTTAGGGTTTTAAATTCTTCATCCTTTAAATGAAACTTAGCTTTTGGTATAAGTATTTTCATTTCACTAACCATAAACTTTAAGTTCTGAAACATAATTACTCCTATGTTTTTAGAAACTCCCTCCATAGATTGAACAAATTCTTTTAAACCTTTGAACCCTTCTCGTGCTAATCTCTCATAAGTTTCTAACCTTTGCAAGGATTCATAAATAGAATCCATCCACTTATCAGATATGTTCTTAACACTCTCTATAGTTTTATTCTCCTCCATTATTTCCCTCCTCTTTTAATTTCTTATCCTTAATTAGTTGGGCAACAACTTCATTATAAGATTGCCTAGGATGAACTTTTAATCTTTCTAATTCATCTTTATTTTTTGCAGAAATTTTCATCACAACTTTACAAACCATTTTAGTATTCTTCAGTATACCCAAGGATACTTCTCTTTATATATTTTTTGATTTTTGTATACATGGTATACCATGTATAACATGTATAATAAAATGGGGGAGTGTGTGATTTAAATGATTTTGGAGAGGAACTAATTTAAAATGGTGGAAGTTATAAGGGAAGGACAAGGATTTAGTGTAAGACCACAAGATGTAAGGCCAACAGATTTTATTATTAAAGGAATAAGGCCACTTATATTTAATGGTAATGGTGCGAGAACAGGAACTACAATAACAGATTCTCCAACAGCTTTAAGAAGATTTGAGAAACAAGAAGAAAAGCTAAGACAAACACAAGCAGAAGAAGATAGATTAAAAAGAGAAGAAGCAATAAGAGAAAAGGAAAGATTAAGACAAGCTCAAATAAGAGCTGAGAATATGAGAAAAAGACAAGAAGAAAGTTTAGCAAGAAGAAGAGGTGTTTCTGTTACAAGATTAAGAGAACAAGGAACTAAGCAAAGAGAAGAAGAATTAAAAGTTATTTCTGCTGACGAACAAATCAAACAAGAAGCAAAAGCAAGAGGAAGAGGTTTTACAAGAACAGAGTTTCAAAGAAGATTAAGTCAAATAACAGGAATACAATCTGGAAAAGCTATTAATATTTTAAGAAGAGGAACTACAAGAGAAAGACAATTCTTTAAAGAAACAGGAAGAAGCTTACCAGAAGAAAGAGAGAAAAGAAAACTAACTATTGTTTCTGAATCTATACATGAAGATTTAAAACTAAGAGCTAAACAAGGAGATGTTCAAGCTTCTGAATTGTTAGGAGTGATTGGAGCGACTGCTTCTTTTGAAGAAACAGTAGCACAAGAAAACTTTTTTGGAGAACAACCTTCTAAAGTTAGACAAGTATTAGGTGCAACTGCTCCCTTTAAAGTTGTTGGAGTTTCTGGTGTTCCTATTGGAACTCGTCCAATAGAAATAAAAAGAGATATAGCAACCCCATTACAACAAGTTTTAAATGCTGAAAGATTAGCAGTATTTGGAAAGTTTATTGAACCAACAACATTTAAAGCTGTTGGAGTTTCTGGACTTCCTATTCACACAGGAACAGAAATTGGAGATCAAATAAATGTAGAAGTTCAAAAGTTTCAAGCAGGAATGACAACAAAAAACATTGAAGATATTTTACAAAACCCAGAGAAGCAGGTTATTTTATTTGGTGCAGGAGTAGTAGGTGGAACTGCTTTAAAAGTTGTAGGTGCAGGAGCAAAAGCAGTTGGATTAGGACCCGCCTTTAAAACAGCTACAACATTAGGTGGTTTAACATTAGGAGGATTGTTTGTAAAGGATATTGCAAGAGAAATTTCTCAAGCAAAAACTCCAGAACAAGTTGGAGGAATTCTTGGAGTTTCTGCAAAAGATATTGCATTACTTGGAATTGGTTTTAAGGTTGGAGGAAAAGCAGGACAAAAGATTGTTGGAAGAGTAAGAACATTTAGAGCAACTAGACTTCCTGCTGAAAAAATAATTGCTAAGGAATATCCAAAGGAAATTTTTCCATCAATAAAAAAAGGACAAACAGCAGGAGAACTAAGAGCAGAATTTTTCCAAGAAATTCTACCAAAAGAAAAGCCGGGAGTAGCAAGAGGATTTACTGCTTCTCCTCAAGACTTTATAAAAGAAACTATAATTAAACCAGGTACTTCTGAACTTCCTGGTTTGTTTACTGCTCCAAAAGTATCTCCAAGATTTTTAAGAATATCAGCAGAAGCTCCAACTAAACTATTTGGATTTGATGTTCTTGGAGGATTACCAACTATAATTAGAATCACTCCAAAGAGTTTAAAACTTGCTCCAAAAGTTAAACCAGGACAAAAAATATTAGCTACACTTGATAAGGATTTATTAAAGTTCTTTAAGACGAAGAGGGGAACAGGAGAAGCAATTATTCCATTTGTTAAAACAGAAAAGGAAGCAATAGTTCCTGCTGCAACTTTAATAAAACAATTTGGAAAGAAGTTTTTTATTGAATTTGAAGGGGTAAGAGTTCCTATAAAACAATTTGAAGCTGTATCATCAATAGTAGGAAAACAAAAAGGGGTTTCAAGTTTAGCAAAAGTTGTTAGTTCTTCTTCTTTACGAAGAATAGAATCTCCTTTAATTACTCCTTCAAGTTTAGCTCTCTCAAGTTTATTTAAAACAAAAGGAGGAGTTAGTTCAAGTTTAGCAAGAGATATAAGTAGAATAACTTCAACTCCAATTTCAAAACCTTCAGGAGTTTCAAGTTTATCAAAAGCAATAAGTAGAGCTACAAGTTCTCCTATTTCAAAAGCTAAACCTTCAAGAGTTTCTTCAATAAGTTCTATTTCAAGTTTATCAAAAGCAATAAGTAGAATTACAAGATCTCCTGTTTCAATAATCACTACAACAAGAAGAAGGATTACACCACCACCTCCACCTCCAATAATAATAGAAGAAAAACTTCTATTAGGTTTCTTAAAAGCAAGACCCACAAAAAAGAAAAAGAAAAGAAGAGGAAAGTTTAGAGAAGATGAAATCTTTGTTGAAGGTTTCACAGCGAAGGCTTTGGGAATAAAACAAGAATTAACACAAAAACAATTATTAAAATTATCAAGAGAACCAATAGGTTTAAGACCAACACCAATTCTAAAAGGAGGACTTCAATAAATGCTAGACGAACAACAAATGCAGGAAGTAGAAAGATATGTTAAGAACATAGAAAGAGAAAGAGATGAAGCAATTGATACTGTTCAAGATGCTACAAGAAATGTTAATTCAATATTCCAAACACCAGAGAATGAAAACATAATCCAATGGCAATTAGATTTACAAGAACAGTTAGATAATATTGGACACTCATTAAGAGGACATGTTATTAATACTGATGAGAATGGAACTCCTGTTTGGAAAGAACCAGAAGAGAAAGAGGATATTATATTTACAGAGTATGGTGTTCAGGAAATATTAAGATTCTTATTACAATACTTAAACAAGAATACAATCCTATCAAACTATTCAGAAGATGTAATAAACTACAAAGTATATGATGCTGGTTGGGTTTTAGCAGACTTGATATTTAATAGGTATGAAAGATTTCTTTATGTAACTCCAAGAGATATATTAATAGAAAAAGATCCTAAGATAACAGAAGGAGGAATTCTAAAAATACAAGGAGAACAAAGAAAAGAAAAACTAAAACATTATGAGAGTTCTCTAAGGCCAGTGATTGATGCTATCCACTCAGCATATTTAAGAGCATTGAATGGAGGAGAAAGGGAGAGCTTGAGAAGTGCAAGGATATTAACCCAAACAGAAAATCCAAACATGAACCAGATGGGAATGAATATGATGCCAACCATGCAACCAAAAAGATCTATCCTAAAACCAACAACATGGTTTTAAAATATATATTAGTATTTAGTATATTGTTTCTTATTAGTTTTGTTTCTGCTGTAGACTTAGAAGTCGGTGAAGAAGTTTCTAATCCAAATGCTCCAATAGTTAGTTTTGAAATACCACCTCCTATGTTTAATAATCAAACAGCAGCAGTTAATGTTTCAAGTTGGTGGAATGATTTAAACACTCCTGCTGATTTCTTTTTATCTATGTTTGATGTAGCTAACTGGATTGATGTAGCTTTAAATTTGAATGGGCAGAATATAATTGATGTTGGAAGCATTGTAGCTTCACAAATAAACTCCTCCTTTTTTAATTGGACATCAGGAGATGATTGGAATTTATTTGATGGTTCTACTTTAATATTTAATAATACAAAGATTTCAGATTTGTTTCAAGAGATACAAATTGTTTACAATGCAACAAGCATAGAAACCTCTTCTGGAACTTTAACTTCTGGAAACTTAGCTTCAATAAACAAATTAGCAGATGGAGATGCGTATAATGTTACAGAAGATTCAGGAGCAGACCCTTTAACTATATCAATTAATTTCACAGGGGTTATTAATTTTAACCAAGTTGCTTTAAGAGGAAAATATAATGGGGGGTCAGGACACGAAATAGAAGTTGAAATATGGAGAGTAGGAACTGGTTGGGAAGCAAGAGAAGATATAACAGACCAAACACATTATGGGGTAACTATTTTTCCAGTATTTATTGGAGATAATTTTATAGATGGAGGACTTGTGAGGATTAGATTATTCCATGAGAATAATGGGGTAACCTCTCACGATTATTCTTTAGATGCAATATTTGTAGGACAAGTCACAGGAATAGTTAATCCTTCTGATTTAGGGGATTTAACAGGTAGAGAAAATGCTTGTGAGTTACTGCCAGATGTTTTTTGTAAAGATGGGAGTAAGAATATGACTGGAACTTTAAATTTGGGTGGGAAGAATATTACTAATGCGGATTGGATAACTGCAAACAATGGAAATTTTACTGATATATCAGCAACAGGCTCAGTAACAACCCCAATGGTCAAAAGTGGTTCTCTTGAAATTGATGTAACAAATGGAATTCTTGGGTTTGGGGGTGGAAGTCCGATTAGAATTGATTGGTTAAATGGTTTATTAAATTCAGGTAATGGAAATACTATACTGGATTTTAGTACTGATGGTTTAGCTGATTTTAAGGATAATGAGATTAGAACAGCTGGGCAAATTTCTTTAAGTAAAGTTGGTGAGAATATAATTACGGCAACTAATGTAATTGGAGATTTAAGATTAGGTGCAGGTGGTGGAACAAATGATTTACAAATTACCTCGAGTGGGAATGTAATTATTTTTGAAGATTTACAAGTTGTAGGAGATATTAAAGGAAATACATTACAATCAACCGCAGGTACAGGAGATTATATAATTGGAACAAGTTTAATCCCAGCGTCGTGGAGTGTTCAAAGTCAATTAACAAACAATCAAGCAAGATATGGATTTTATTCTAAGGATGGAGATGGGACTGATACTGTA
>SDBS01004985.1_pt1 | contig 12993 bp, 6 predicted proteins | sample 2277091 | NCBI WGS metagenome assembly SDBS01 (sample SAMN10404972, study PRJNA504765) | marine sediment metagenome | isolation source: marine sediment core GS10_PC15, 163 cmbsf | place: Arctic Ocean: Southern Knipovich Ridge | collected 2010 | reverse complement strand
CACAATGAGGGCGTAACCGTCAGAAAACCACGACCGATACGGCCATTGGTTTTTCAATTCCTGCAATCGGTTGACGGTCAATTGTCGTCCGACCGTTTCCGTTAGTGTTTCCTTTGCCGCCAGCGTTGCGGCGATGATACGGGCGATGGTGGTTTTGCCGGTTCCCGATTGGCCGGATACCCAAAAGACTTGTTCTCCGGCAGCCAGGGCACGTTCGGCCTTGCCGATTGCCTTTTCTTGTCCTACAACGTCCTGAAACGCTTTCGGGCGGTATTTTTCGTCCAGTCTCATTGCGCACCACCCTTTTCGAATTGACGGCCCAGGATATAGTCGGTTGCCTTTTGCGCTTGGGCAGCGGCATGGACGGCGAGTTTTTTATTGTTGCGTAATGCTTTGAGCCAATTGGCGATATAGGCGGCACTGGCCTTGACGGTGTTTTGCTCAATTCCCGAATGCCCACACAAAAACGCGGCCCCAAATTCGGCGCAAAGTTCTTCATTGCTGTACGCTGAATCCCCGAAATGTCTCGGCTCGGTCGATTTCCGCCGACCGATACGTTTCTCATGGCCGGTGGAGTGCGTCAATTCATGGAACGTGGTGGAATAGTATTGCTCCGGCGATTCAAAACGCTCAAGAGGCGGAATGTTTACTGTGTCCGTTGTAGGCCGGTAGAATGCCCGGTTTTTGTCCTGGTTGGTCATTGTCGGTCGGTTCGGCATTCCGGCAATGATCGCTTCGGCTTGTTCAATCGGGGAGTGATTATTCGGCTGTTGTTCTGGCGTTGCCGGTATCCGCTTTGGGTCAATCCCGGTTGTTTGCTCAAGATTGAAAACGCGGTAATACCGTAAAAATGGGATTTGTTTTGGCTTGTCGGGATTGTCCTTGTCGTCGATCTCAAGCCACTTCCAGAAAACGACAACGGTTGACTTGCTGCCTTTTTTGATCTGGCCGCCTAATTGCTTGACTTGCTTAAATGACAGCCAGTAGGGTGACCCGAATTCGGTACAAGCTAGCAAAAAGACGTTAATTCCCCGGTATTCCTTTTTGGATACCAGGTTTTTCGGGAGACCGGCGGTTTGCCAAGGCCGATGCCAAGGCACCAGACCTTTTTCTAATTCGGCCATGATGCGGTCGGTTACCATCTGATAGATGGTATCCTGGCCAGAAGGTTTTTGGGATAACATGGTGCGCCACTCTTTCAAAAATGGCCGACCCGGCAAATATCCGAGACTTGGAAGAGTGGCGCTCAAACCAAGTCCCAAGGCCAGGCCGACCAGGGTTAATGATAATGTGTTTGTCCATTGTTGCGCCACTCTTTTTTTGACCTTATTTCTAATTCTATATATTATACGGCGCGTCGTCATAGTTGTTTGTGCCAATGACACATACTGTCGGTTATATAATACTTATTTGGATATTGTTTGACCGTTAATTAGCCCTTATTACATAGGTAATGCGACCGCGCGGCGATGCAATCACCTGACATAAACGGTCATTATGTCGTTGTTCATGGCTTGTTTGGATGTTTTTTGATGTAGGTTTTAGGCCGAACGACCTACCCGCCCCCCTACCCGTCGGCCACTCGCCACCCACCCCCCCGGAGTATAAACACCTCCTGCTCTACGTCAGGGAAAGGTGTGTCCGATTTTTTTAAAAAATATTTTGGGAAATCAATAATGATTGGATTTGATTAATTTGCGCGTTCCAAAAAGAAAAGGCCGGGAGTGAGGATTCCCGGCCCTTTTGGCTCCTCTATCCTTAAAGTCCTTTTCGGCTGCTATGGACAGCGATCACACAATGCATCCTGGCTCAGGTACACGTAATTGACCAAATAGATGACATCCAGCGGATCGGCTGAATCGTCGCAATTCATGTCGCCCTTGGGGTAGGGGCATGAGGGACGCGGAGTCAAGGCATCCAGACTCAGATATACATAGTGGCGCCGGGGCAATTATCTGAGGCATCAATGGAAAAGCTCTTGATTACGCCACATTGGCCAAAATCCCAGGCCTAAAATTAAAAAGCCCCGGAAAACCATGTGTTCTCCGGGGCAGATTCTATCGCTTGTCGACGGGGAATTTACTTCATCAAAACCATCTTCTTGTTCTCGGTGAAGTCACCGGCATTCAACCGGTAAAAGTAAATGCCCGAGGCGGCAGCGGTGGCATCCCAATAGAGGTTGACCATGCCCGCCTCGTGATGACCCTTGAATTCCTTAACCATCCGTCCGGCGACGTTGTAAACACGCAAGTTCCAGTCGGCTGCTACCGGCAGAGCAAAACGAATCATGGTGCCGGCATTGAATGGGTTCGGGTAATTTTGCATCAGTTCGAATGTTGCGGGCGGGGCAATCTTGCTCGAGCTGACCGCCAACAGGTTGCCATCTCCGTCAGAGAGCTGAACTTCAACTAGCTCCATGGAGTTGCCGTTGGTCGGCAAAGTGAATAGATCATGGTTGCCTGCCGGGATCGTATGATGTTCCATGGAAAAGACCAACACGCGCAACTCACCATTAACGTCCGATGAACGAAGCGTCATGCCCGGCACCGCATCGTTCAAAACCGGAGTACCCAGTTCACCGGTATGATGGAAGATAAATGCCGCGCCACCAACACTGACCGGGGAAATTGCCGAGACGACCAGGTCCTCACCGATCGTGTAACTAATATCAACCGCGTCGGCATACGGCGCGATCTTGCCGCCTTCACCCGATTCACCATACGGAATCGCATCACCGGTGATGATTCGAATCAGGTAGACCATATCAGCGATGGTTAATGGAATACCGTCATCGTTGACGTCGGTAGCCAGAATTTGGTTTTCGTAGTAGACCGGATCCCAGACGCCCGGGCCGAAGATGAAGTAGTTCGAGAACAAAACCGCATCGGCGATTTCGTTGGAGATGCCATTCAAATTAATATCGCCGCGATCATCCGGCGGGGGAATAATACAGACCCGACCGTTACAATACACGATCCGTCGAACTAATGCGCCCTTAACCGAGTTATCCAGGCAGGAATCGGGAGTACCCACACTAGGAAGCCGAGCAGCTTCGGGATATTGCACATCATCGGTTTCATCCCAGATGACCTCTGCATCTGCGTCAAGGATCGAAATGTCGACGAAAGCCGTATCCCCCAATATATTGGCAATGATGTTATCTTCGCACCCCTCCCAGTAAAACGATACTGGGGCGCACTGCCCGATGAAATTCAAATCATCGGTGACGCGAAAATGAAGCAGCACCAGTTCGCCGCTGATTGCCTCGAATTCTGGATGATCGACTCCGCCGGGCATATCGGCAATCCCGATCAAACGGATCATGCCGCTGGGGCAACCGTCCCCACAATTGCCGGGGACACCGTGACGGTAAGTGAAATATTCCCAACCCAATGTCCCGAGCACTCCGCCGGGCACGGCATCGAGAAACGATAGCACAGTACGGTCATAAGTCAGCAGCAGATCGAATCCCCCCGCAATCAACTCGCCGCCGTACAGGTTAATCGTCAGGGTGACATCGCTGCCGCTGTAGGTTGTGACCTCGTCCAGGCAGACAAAAGACCCGCTGACCACCTCAAAACCTGCGGTACCGACATCGTTATCGTCAAGACTATCGACGCCCGGCGTGAAATACCCATCGTTGTCAAGGTCCAGCACGATGTCGTACATACCGGGAAGCGTAACATCTCCCGGCCAGATCAACGCCGGTGGATCGCCAAATTCCTCGAAATCACTAAAGGCGATCCGGCCGGTGTTATCGGTGGTTATGGCGGTCGCCGAATAGGGCATCCCGGGGGGGATCGGCGTCCCCTCTTCCCAAATCATATCTTCCACAACGTAGAGAGGTATGGTGATCTCGGGTTCGAGATCGGAACCGTCAAAGAAAAGCGGCTGACCCTGCCAGAATGAATCGTCATCTCCTTCCGGATTATATGATTCAAGGCGCATCAAGACCTTCACGTTATGTGTATCCTCCATATCTTTATAACATTTCTTTTTAAAGGTGATTACACACTCAAAATGGCCGCCAAGATGTTCAACTCCGACCTTGACCTCTATAGTCTCAGTCCCCGCTTTGATCGGCTTGATTGGCCCTTTCTTTACTTCTGTTCGATTGGTTCCTTTCACAAAGGTGATCACATATTCGACAGCGTCAGGTAATGGAATCGCATGATCGTCGTCCTTTGCCAGCTTGACGGTCACCTTAAACGATCCTGCCCGCACATAGACATGACTGGGTGCTTCCGACCATGATCCGACCAGGGTCCCCGCTTGATTTCGATAATTGAACTTCGGGTCTTTAAGATTGTCGCCGATCTTATCCCATTCCAGATAGTCCTCATCAAATGCTTTACCATCTTCGCCGTCTTCATACGTTATCGCGCCGATTTTAGTCTGGACGCCGGGATCGGGGTTGCCGTCAACCGGAACCCAGAGGTACCTCTTTTTTCCATCAATAGTGACCGGATCGGGGAGACGAACAAACACCCAGTGATGCGTTTCATCTCCGCCTTCGAATTTGTCCATGTGGACTGTTTTGACCTTGTAACATTTATCCGGTGCCGCCTGGAGGATTTTCTGCGCGGCATATTGGGCAAAATTATTGCACTCAAATACACCAGGTTCATGTTCTTTGCCGCAACCGTCTTTGTTGATAATCTCAGTGAGGTCGTCTAGTTGTTTGTTGTAACCCGCGAGTTCCTTGGGGTCTGTGATATCCTCGGGGTTAATCACATTGTCTGCGCTGGGCGTATCGTCATCTCCCGCAAAAACTGGAGACACCATCAGCACAACGACCAGTAAGGCCAGCAGATACCGCATGATAAATCCTCCCTGTGCGACGGCACATCAAGGTACACGTGCGCATTAGTTATGTGGTACAGTTATAAAAGGTTGTGTCCCATATTTGGGGGAAATTTCAGTTTTTCCTCCCGGGACGTTTCTGGCACATATTAAACCGAGATTTCCCAGATGAAATTTTCGAAAACATAATTTGTCCTTTCAACATCTAAAAGATACAAAAGTCTCTTCGAATTGTCAATAATCTTTTCGCTTCCCAGAGTGATCCGTTCCATGAGCACAAAAATGACGGTCATGTGGGGTTGCCAACCTTCCGGCTCGACTCTCACATTGCCCCCCTGGGATTCGAACCAACTCCCCGACAAAACTGCTGTCAGGGCCGAAATGCGGTACTTGCACTTACGGGAATAATATAAGCCAATAATCTGCTGTCAGCAAGGAGATTCGTGGCCTGAGCCGGTTGCAGGAGTAGCGCAGGCGACTGGTGGAGCCGTCCGTACTATTCCGATAATCACGCCTTTGAGAGCACCAAATCGAGCCAAGATTCAATTTTCGGCCCGAAGACCGGAAATACTCCGTCTGATTTAAAAAACCGCCATTTTGAATCCGTATGTGAGCCTTAATGCCGTGGTAGCGAAAATATATAAACTGGATAAAAAATTACCCTGCAATTGCGAGAATTTGCAACGTTTTCAGGGTGTAATTTGTGCACCGTTATTTTGCGGTAACTAGGGCTACCACAGTCACGTTCGGGCAAGTTGACGAACCTCCAACACTTTTTCGGTTCAAGTTATCGACGCTGGGAAATAAGGGGATTGCCTCAATAACCAAAAGATACCAGGCGGCAAGAAAACACTTGCAGAAAGCAAATTAAACCTATACATTTGTTCAGGGTATAGATTAACCCCGACCGGGCTTTGAAACCCAGGGAGGAATGATGAATAAAAAGCACAAATCCAATTGTCCGCTTTGCGGTCATCCCGATATTGAACGAATCGAGCAGCTTTTTGGTGACTGGCATATGCCCGCCGAATTGATCCGCATTTTTAATCTGGTGGGCCCGGGGCGAACCTACGAAAACGAAAGCGCGGCCTTTCGTGGAATTAAGCGACATATGGCTGCAAGTCGAAAGCCGCTATACCGCCGTATCAGGAATGCTGAAGGTGCATTCCGTTGTTACGCAAGAAGTGGCCCACAAGCGATTGCCAAGCTGGACCAGGTTACGCTTTACCGAATGGGGCTGGAAACTATGGCAAAATTGGGTGAAATGACGGCCAGCACTCAGCACCACCTTGATGGGGAATGCCGCTTGCCCCCACCTCAATCCCTCGACGATATCCAACTGAAAGCTATGTTAGTGGCCGCATTGGCGGAACTCGAACCTGATTAGAATGGCACACCGACTGGCCTACCTGCCCCGCAGGATACCGCGATTTTAGATCATTGATGATCAACCAGTGAAAGGATTGAAACATTTAAATGTATTGGAAGTACCCAAGTAGTCAGATGAGTCCCCTGATCGTTAAATGATTTTTCCAGGTACTCCAAATAGACTATCCAATTCTGATGACAGTCTAGTGCTGGCTGAATCTGTAATAAAGCTGAGGTCTGGATGCAACGTTTTGGGGGAATGTTACTTTCGAAACGCCCGGAGAGCGGCTTTTGGCCACTTTTGGCGTGTCCTAGCTGTGAAAAGGCTCCAGGAAGTGAAAACATTACATTCAGGATTGCCGTAGAGTGGCGGCAGGAACTTCGCGAGAAGCTGGCGGTGTAAAAGTCATTCTTTGGTCGTTACGCAATAATCACCAGGTTCTAGCGTTTGCCCTTTCGCTTGGTGCGAGCCAGCGACGCCCAGCGTGCTCTTTTCCAGGATAAATTGCCATCAGTTCGGTCAGGGATGCTTGAGTTAAGCGGAGGCGGTTGTCCGAACTTGAGAACGTATGTTTTAATTGCAATGGCCTCCTCAATTGCCTGTGAACCATTTCTACAGGTGAAATACTTCCATCTAAGCTGTTCTTCTATGTTACTAGGCACCACTTTGTATTCCCTTAAGAGGCCCAACAACTTACCTTCATGGTGTCCAGATGTGCACCGCCGTAATGAATTGAGAAATCTGTTTCGTCGTGTTAATAGATTTTTGGCTTTCCCAATCACGAGTATCCCCTCTGGATCGTTCAAGAGTATCTTGCAGTACTTTTTAAGACGTTTCTTGGGAGGCCACAGGAGATAGTAAATGCCGGGTTCTTTTGGAAAAGATTTACAATATGATTGTCTCGCCTGTGAACTAGTCCTTGTGGATTGCATGATAATAGTCGCCTTTATAGTTTATTTTTGCGGAAGATGGCATCCGCTCCATCTACGCCTCCTCAAACCCATGATCCTCGAATTTCAACGTGCGACAGTTTTCCGTCACGGTCCGGATTATATGATCCGGCACGCCATCGGGGATTTCGGCTTGGATCTCCAGGGTGACCCTTATTTTGGACTTTTTTAAGAGCTGAATGTGCTGAATGATCTCCTCGGCGATTTTGCCTGCATCGCGGCCGACTCTGGAAGAATCAAGTGCCACGGTGCCGTAGAACCGTCGAGGTATTTTTTCACTTTCCTCAGGTCGACTCTCACCACCTACCGCAGCAGTGCCCGCATCACTAGTCACACCCGCCGTGCCCGTTGTCCCGGCCGATGGCCGTTCTCCACTTTCGGCAGGTATTTCCTCCCGTTTAAACTGGGCCATGGCAATGTCGGGCTTCACCAACAGATCGGACCCGGTCGCAGAAACTAATGATGCTCGACCACCTGTCAGTCCGAGGTAACGGTTGTTCTCTGCGTCAAAGCCATTGGCAAAGGCATAAGTCTCGGTGCTCCAACTTATTTTGCCGAGGCCGTCCTGGATCGACTGTAATAACGTTTCTGTACTCACTAATCGCGGTAGATATGTATATTTGGCGAAATCCGAGGTGAGTTGTTTTACTTCAACATGATCCCCCCGCCATAGTGGAATTTTGTCCAATTCCATCCGCAGCAGGATGCCAGCAAATACTGAATTGAGTTGACCTTCATTCGCTAGCTTGTCAGCGACCTTTGCCGCAAGCGGGCCTTGGCCTTTCACACGAACGGCTTGCCATTCAAGCGGAGTGTTTTGGTCTGGTTGATAAGGAAATATGGCCCATTGGTATGCTTCCGGAATCTGCTGATCGATAATATCGTTGCTCTCTGAGGTTTTCGTTTTGGCCAGACTCTGGGAGAATGCGTCAAGATTCAATTCTTCTATTTCTGCAACAACCGATTTCCAGGCAAGGTATTTTCGTACTGCTGATTCCAGATCTTGCAGGCGTTTCTTATCCGCCGCCAGGAAAATTAGGGTATTCTTGTTATTCCTGGGGATGGTACCACGGTTCTCCAAGATATCTTGCGCAAATTGGATAGCACTGCTCTGATCGCTCTTTGCGATATGACTATACTGTGGCCCGAGAATAATCAATGCCGCCCCCAAATCGTCGGGGATGTCCGAGCTGGAATCGGGACAGGCGTGGACCTTTACAAACCCGCCCCGGCGATCTTGTTGAAGCCGCAAGCGCTTAGCGATTTCTTCATTCACGTCGTCGGCCGGAATTTGTTGAGCGCGATCTTGGGCCGTCCGTGTAACATTCGCCTGGGGCGCATACCAGTACCGACCCTTATCAACATAGAGGTGGGTCGATTGATCGGTCAGCCGGCGTAGGGCATCGCCGTATATAGCAGGGCTTTCCCCAGGCAGGGCGCAACCGAGCTTGATCCGACGATCTTCAATTCCCCGGTTGGCGACATTCAATGTCGGCGCAGATCCAATAAACAGCGTCCTGGTCACTCGCCGACAAGCCGAATAGCGGCCAAGATTGGGATTTTTGCCATCCAGTTTATGCGGCAGGGAGTTTGGCCCGTCGATGTCAGTTTCGATAACCGGGTCCCATGGGTCATCAAGATAACGCAGGAGTTCCTTTCTTACGTCGATGTCTTCCAATACGACCATCGAGGGCAAAATCATCAGACTATTATCATTTCGTTCCCAAAGCGTATGAATGACGGCCGCCATTAATCGTAGAATGCCACGGGTGCGCTGGAATCGCTCCAACGATGACCAATCTTTATAGAGTCGGTCGAATAATTCAGGGTGTATCGGGTATGCCGATTCCATCCGGCGTTTATAGGCCGCCTCATGGCATTCTGAGGGAAATTCCTGAGATTGGTTACGATAGAGCTCGGAAAATTTGCGTACGACTGCATCTTGCCCGACAACATCGGTAATAGGTTCAAACAATCGCCGCCTAACAATTTCGAAACTCTCTTCGGCGCTTGCCGGACGCCACGGTGTTTCCATCCGAGCGAATGTCCCTTCGAGGCGAGCCAAGGCCTCCTGACCGGCATCACCGCCGACTTCGATTTCGGAGGAAGGTATGCTGGCAACAAGCTGCGCTTTGGGGACCGCTTTTATTGCCTCCGTGAGAGATTGCGCGAAGGTTAAATTGGCGTCGAAAGTCCCCGCCGGGAGATCGTTTTTCCCATAGAGCATGCGAACATAGGCAATCCACTCGTCGATCATAATCAGGCAAGGGCCTGCCTCCAGGAAAAGCTCCCGGAGAGCATCGGATCCCGGGCTCACGCCATGTTGGTCAGCATCCGCGACAATTTTGTAGCCCTTCTTCCCCAACAGTTGCCAGGCCATTTCGCCCCAAAGGGTGCAAAGTTTGGTCCCGTCGGGGGCAGTACGAGCGGTGACACCTTTGGCGGTGCCAACCAATACCACCCGCTTTGCAGTGGGGATACTTTCGATATTGATTCGTTGTAATATTTGCTCGACGCCCACCAGTTTCGTTGCCGGAGTTCCGGAAAACAGGTGGTAAAGGGCAATCATCGAGTGGGTTTTGCCACCGCCGAAGTTGGTTTGTAGTTTGATTACCGGATTACCGCCCTTGCCGCTGAGACGTAGAAGAGAATCGGCCCATAAATCCTGGAGTCCGGTAGTCGGAAATGTGCGGCGGAAAAATTCTTCCGGGTCGGAGTATTCGACCACACCCTCGCCCCGGTGCACCTGCGCAAGGTCGGCGGCGAATTCGGCCTGTTGATAGGTCCCGTTGGCTACGTCTTTATGTGGTGTCGCTATTTCGCGCCAGGGCTTGAGACCCGCTGGGGAAGTTCCTTCAATGGCAACTGCGGCCGCCCGGCGCGTTTGGCTGCGGGCTTGTTCATCGAAGCGGACCCGGAGGAGTTGTTGCTTTTGCTCATCGATTTCCTGGGCTTCCAGTGCGGCAACTGAGGTTAAAAGTCGGTGGATTGAATCCAATGCGCGATAGGCGTCGTCAGTTGAGAAACCGTTTTGGTGCGCCCACCGGTTGCGAATATCTCGCAGTTCACTGACTATAGACCGTTCGGCATGACCCAGTGTTTTTTTAAAGACGTCATTCCAGTGATTCCACATGACGGCGAGGATCGACTGGGTGTCCCACTTTACGGTCATGGTTTTTCCGGCGGCGACATGATCTGCCCGGATGCTGTCGCGGGCCGCATCGAGCCATTTGCTCTTAAATGCTGCCTTCATTTCCCGCTCGACAAAAGGGAGTAACCCTTTGTTCAGCGTCTCCAACGCCTTTCCGACACGTTCGTGGTTGGTAATTGCCATGGGGATTTATCCTTAATCACAACATGGAGACTTGTCCGGTTTTATCTGTCGCGGTTTTGGCCAAACGCATTATTTCCGGCCAGGCGACGACAAGACTATTATAGGCCAATGCTTCCTGTGCCCATTTTTTGCGTTCACAAATTCCATATAATCGGTATGCCAAATCACGCGCCGATTCTGACATTGCCCCTACCTTGTGCGCGAGGTTTGCCGCAGATACCTCATTCGATTCCAACAATTCCCGTATCAAGTACTGGGTGACTTCCCAGACTGTGAGACGCTTATCCTGAGTTGGGTCCCAATTTCTGTCGAGTTCATTGCGAGCCAAAAGCTTCACTTTACCGCCCCCGGAGGATATAATACCGGCCTCAACCAGACCATTGACTGCTACAATCTTTGCTTTGCTGAGAATTTCCGCAATACCGTATGGCCCCTCTTCCATTCCCTGTTGTTCGAACCAGGCCAACGCCCAACGAGTATCGGGATCGTAATCACTGTCTTGTTCGGCAAGTATTTCATCCAACGATTGATTAATTAATGCCAAAGCAGTACGAATCGTCATCTCCGATCCGTCGGCTTCAATGACTTTTGAGTATTTTGAATAAATCGCCATCCCCGGCCCAATTGATGCTTGCGCCAGGTCGACTGGAGCGATGTTGGTCATTTGCAAACTGCGTAGTGCCTGAGGTAACTCATTTTTCAATTCACTAAGAAAGTCGCGCCGGGTTGTGATTTTTGCATCACACGCCTTTTGTCGGCAAACCAACACCACAGACGAAGCGAGAGCATTTGTGCCCATCGCAACTTGGCGGGTCTTCATTTCTGTTCGGATCGGCCAAGTACCAACAATATGAAATCCAGATGAAATCAATCCGGCGAGCATTGTTTCCCAACCCGTCGATATGGCATTTCCATCACTCTGGGCCTCGGCCTGTTTAAAAGCGTAAAACGATGTAAGGGGATACTCACCGGTTTGCTTCTCTCGCATTAAGGAAAATGTTTTTGTCAACCCCTGTTCGAAGAATATTTTTGCTGCCGATCGGTCATTGCCGTGTCTATACGGCGTCGCGATTAGTTCTGGTTTTTTGGGGGTCAAAACTGTCGCAAATATTATTGGGTAAATCTTCCCAAGAGATTTCCTAAGCCAGATATAGAAAAAATCGGAAAGATCAGCGTATCCGATGTTATCATAGTAGGGTGGATCAGTACAAATTAGGCAATTATCCACTTGCCCCAATGATGCAGTTGAGTCAAGCTGCTCCACTGTGCCCTGTTTTCCCGAAAAATATTGGATAGGGTTAGCGGCTAATTTCACCGCCGCGTCGATGCTGCCAGTTGCAGTTGCAAAGAAATTAGTTTCTGCAAAATCCCATACCATTGGCAAGGCTTGCCGGCCAAATGCATGTTGAGCTTTTTGCCCCACAGGATTCCATCTTACCAAGGTGTTACCAGTCATTGTCAATCTATCTATGACGAAGGATAAGTACACTGCGATCGCATCAGCATATGCGGTGGCGCCGGTTCCGCCATCATCAATACCCTTCCCGTCATCAGTCATACCGGCAGTAAGCGCATCGTTCAATACTTTGTTTCTTGCCTCGGAAACGAGATTGCTGAAAGTCGTTAAAGCCACGAGTTGACGAGGAGTGAAGAGATCACGGTGTTTCGTCATCCCATATAGCTGGACGCGAAACCCCAAAGCTTTATCAGGAAGAACAGACTCAGGCGGCTTTTCAGGAACTGATTGCAGTGCTATACTATAATGTTTTTTGGAAGGTGATAGGTATATTCGGCCTTTGCCACTTGTTGCCACAATGGCCATCAATTGAGAGTGCAATCTCCCGGATTTGCCCTCATTCCTGATATGATCAAAAGGCACAGAAACATTACACACAATGCAGGTAGCTCCGTTGCGGTTTACAGTACCATCCGGTGGATTTCCATCACCTTTTAAGATATTAAAGCTGACTTCTTTTTTCGATCGATCTATTTTCGGAATAACCCAGGTTCGTTTTCCTTTCTTTTTTGAAAGCCAGAAAGAACGCACCAACGGCATTTGTGCGCCACAGGCAGGATTAGGACATTTAACTGTTCTTGTCCACAACCACGCGATGACGGTTGCCTCTTTACCGCCATACTCGGAAGGTAGTTTTATCTTAGGATATAGATGGCCGATGCGCTTGTAGGCCTCGTCTCGCATCCACTTGCCGTAATAGCGAACATCCGCTGCGAGCCCATTGGCACCTTCCCACTTTTCGCCCGGCATTAAATCGACTGGATTTACAGGAGGCTGATCCGCGAATTTCGGCGGGATTTCAATCAACGCTTTGGTGATTAAAACCGCTACCGGATTCAAATCACTGGCATACGCTTTCAGACCCAGCCGTTGGGCCTCCAAAGGAATTGAACCACCCCCACAGAATGGATCCAAAACAGGTGGAGGATTACCGCCGGTGGACTTGAGAATCTCCGTTTTCGCAGCATCCAACATGGCGGAGTTATTTATATTTTCCCACTTAACCAAATCTTCGATTATC
>SDBS01004984.1_pt1 | contig 12996 bp, 9 predicted proteins | sample 2277091 | NCBI WGS metagenome assembly SDBS01 (sample SAMN10404972, study PRJNA504765) | marine sediment metagenome | isolation source: marine sediment core GS10_PC15, 163 cmbsf | place: Arctic Ocean: Southern Knipovich Ridge | collected 2010 | reverse complement strand
CATTCTTTTGGAACATGCTTTGGCTCTTTCAATATAGGATGCCCTTATTATATTAAATTTTTCCCGTTTTGAGGAGGGTATAATTTGGATAACTTTTGTCCTCTCGTTTTTTCAGGGGACTCACTATTTAAAAAATATTATTTTTTGGAATTTGGCTATCTGGTTTATTGATTGTGATTTAAATTATTTGGGGAAATAAATATCACTCGGAAGCCAACATTTGGTCTTCCCTGTTCTGGATCATTACCGCTTCGAGAAGAACATCGCACACTATTCTCAACAGAGGAATAAGAACCACCACGAAGAACTCGGCGTAATTTTTGGTCGATATTTTCACGGCCATCTTTAGGAGCATATGGATATTCTTTGTAACCGCTTCGTGTCCACTCCCAAGTATTACCGCTTAACTCGTACACACCATAAGGGCTTATACCGCTTGGGAAACATCCAACTGGATTTGGTCTTCCAATATCTGTTTGCTCGTAATTAGCTCTATTCGGGTCTGCTTCATTTCCCCAGGGATAAGTTCGATTATCCATTCCTCGCGCGGCTTTCTCCCACTCTGCTTCGCTTGGAAGTTGGAAACTTGGTAATCCTTGTTTATAGTTCCAAATTGTAGGTTGACCTTTATACCAAGTTCGAAATTTACTCATCGAATACTTCATTTTTTCTGATAACCAACTACAATAAGCAAGAGCCTCGTACCAATTTACGCCGGTTATGGGTATATTTGGGAGATTTTGAGGTTCTTCTAAGATAGTTGGTTTATTTCGTGGATAATCGTCGAATCTACCAGAGATATAACCGTCTTGCCAAATCCCAGCAGACTTTGCTTCTTTCCAATAGCGTTTTTCTTGATACCCACCAGCTTCAATAAAATCTGAATATTGTGCTATCGTTACTGGAAATAGAGCAATCCAATAATCGTATGGTATTAGAATTGTGTGTAAAGGCTTTTCATCATCGGAGGAAATATCGTCATCATATGAGCTGCCCATCAAGAATTCTCCCGATGGCACATGACAAAATTCCATCATTTGTGACTTAATCACTTCTGATCGTGGATCTCCAATGCGCGCTAATGAAATCCCTGCACTCACACGAACACTTTGCTTAATCCTTTTATCATTGCACATTGTTTCCAATAACGCCGATATAGTATTTTCTTTGGCAGATGCTGTCACACCAAATGGCATAGTATCAGCAACCGCATCCCCCGCCAAAACTACAGCTTTACCGAGCTCTCCTGAATTGTTTTTCAAAAACACTTCAACAACTTCTCCAGCGGCCTCTTCGCGTTGTTGAATTATTCCCAAATAACCTATTGTCAGAAGAAGTATTTCTCGCCAATTATTATCGTCTATATGTTTAATTAATGTTGAAATGACTCGTTTGTTATTTCTCTGATCCTTCTTTACTATCGCTATCGCTGACAGGTATTCTTGGAATACTATGTGTGAGAAACCATAATTATTTGCACCGTACTCAATTAATAATCCAATATTCTCAAGAATATCTTTCATAAATTGTTGTGCTGTTCGCTCTGGGTCGTGTTGATTCCTTTCGCGAAAAGTTGTTTCTAATTGCCTAACTAAATCTCCTTTTTCTACAACCCCTCTAGTTGGACTAACTTCTTGAATCCACAATGCTAATTGAGACAATACACTGAAAGTTTCCATTTCGTCAAATTCGCGGATTAGTGGACGTCCTAGGCTGCGTGTACGGTTCCAACTCGATAGGAATAAATTAATATATTGATCATACAACTCTACACGCCTTTCAGGCAATCTACGATTATATCGCCACATTGAAGCGAGAATGGTCAGAAGAAGAGGATTGGAAGATAATTCCCGAATACCAGGATTGTTGTGGATTGACCTGATTAAATCTTCTCGTCTATGAGCTTCATCTTGTATCGCTTCTTTTGAATCCCCGTTTAATGACTTATCCATTGCGTTATTCCAACGAAGCACAAATTTCTCAATCTCGATATCATCCAAATCCACAATTTTGCATTCCTTAACCCCTTCAGAAATAGTTCGCACCTCCCTGTAACCATATATCCGACTAGTGATTATGAATTTGTTTCCAGTTGCCCGATGAAATGTGTAAAAGTCTATAATACGTTCAATTACTATTTGACGAAGCATTAAATTACTGACTTCATCTAATCCATCAAGCATGATTACTGCATTTCCATTATCAAGTGCTTGACGAAGCAGGTCCTTCATTGGGATATTAGAACCCAAGTCATGGAAATATTCAGCAATAAAATCATCTAACCGGATATTTTGATTATCCAAAGCATTCGCATATGCTGTTAGTGGTAGCAATATTGGTAATTTATGTTCTGTTTCACTTTGTGTTGCTAATAGCAAAGCTGTGGATTTTAGAAATGTGGTTTTACCTGAACCAGGATCCCCCAAAATAATCAAACAATTATGTTGCTCAATTAAATCCGATAAAGGGATTATTTTACTTTTACGCTTATGTATTTCGAATAATTCCTCTTTTTTTGACGTAAAAGATTCGTGAGCCCAGTTTACACTATCAGATATATCAATCCGAGATTTGAGAGGGATATACACATCATTCAATTTTATAGGTGTTGGTAATCGGTCTATTACACCCATGCCCTTAAAAGCCAAATAGCGGTATTTATCATTCAAATAACGGAAGTATAATAATCTGGCTTTCTTAAATTCGCTTTTTGTTTCGGAACTATTAATAATATCCGTTGATCTTAACTTTGGAAGATTAAAATTTAATTCGCCATCAGAAGAATTTTTTATAAATAATTCATCCTTTGTCCAGAAACCACCCTTTTTATCAACATACAATCTAAAATGAACTTTTCCCTGACCATTTTCTGTGTCAAGTATTCCCATATTGTAACTATAATCGAAATCATCAGTCCAATTTCGGGACCCGGCACCAATAATGATGGTATTCTTATTCTTAATATCGACCTGACTATTTCTTGCTTTGTGAAGATGCCCATGCAAAATAATTTCACAATTATTTATCAATAGTGTCTCGCAAATCCTCTGATCAAATTCTTGGAGCCAATCCAGTGGGTGATGTAGAACAGCAAAACGGATATCTGAGTCTTTGCTCTTTTCCAAAGCTTCCTGAATTTGTCTTTCGCCTATTACAAGTTTCCCTCGATCATAATTATTTGTCGATAACCAAGTTGAATTGAGACCCAAGATAGCAACTTGAAAATTCCCCAAATCAATGTGACGCACATAGAAGTAATTTTCATCGTCAAATATATATTCTTCTCCAAAGTAATTATTTACACCTTGATATCTCCAATAAATCCGCGAAGGAATATTTCCAATTAATTTCTTTTCCCTGGATGAAGGCCTGGTACTCTTTTGAAGGTACTTATAGTGGTTTTTTAACCGATGTGGAACTAGTATGGAATAAGGCTGATCAGTCATTCTCGGAATCACCAAATATTGAATCGCTCTCATATCAAATAAGATGTGCTCTCTGTCGTTCCAGTATTTTTACTCTCAATTCTAATTATCCACCACAGTTATTAAAGCAAGCAATAGAAACAAGGAACTTATCTCCAACTCAGGTATCTATTATCGTAAAGCAGATATCCAATGAGGAGAAAAAAGTTGATTTTATGATTTCTATTTGTCCATATTTACCGGGCTCGCTTCTTGATGCTTTTCTTCACACTTTGAGAGAGATTCATAATGAAGGTTATCGTGCCAGCGCGCTTAGCGGTCTGGCGGAGCACCTCAGCCCTGAGCAGATGGACTCTGCACTGCAGACGGCGTATACCATCCAGGATGACTATGTCCGCGCCGTCGCGCTCGGCGGTCTGGTGGAGCACCTCAGTCCAGAGCAGAAAGAGGAGGTTGTCGCGGATGCACTGCAGGCGGCGCAGAACATCCAGTATGAATTTAACCGTGCCAGGGCGCTCGGCGGTCTGGCGGAGTACCTCAGCCCTGAGCAGATGGAAACTGCTCTTCAGGAGGTGCTGCCCATCCAAGATGAAGTTGCCCGTGCCAGGGCGCTTAGCGATCTGGCGGAGCACCTCAACCCTGAGCAGATGGAAGATTCACTGCAGAAGGTGCTGACCATTCAGGATGACTATGTCCGTGCAGTTGCGCTCAATGGTCTGGCGAAGTACCTAAAGCCGGAACATAAAGAGGGTGTAGTTGAAGCTGCATTACAAGCGGCGCAAGCTATCCAAGATGAAGGTGCCTGTGCTGACATGCTCAACGGTCTTGCCGAGCACTTCAACCCTGAACAGATGGAATCTGCACTGCAGGCGGCGCTGGCAATCCGGGATGAAGGTGCCCGTGTCGTAGCGCTCTGCGGTCTGGCGGAGCACCTCAGTCCAGAGCAGAAAGAGGAGGTTGTTGCGGATGCATTGCAGGCGGCGCTAGCAATCCGGGATGAAGGTGCCCGTGTCGTAGCGCTCTGCGGTCTGGTGGAGCACCTCAGTCCAGAGCAGAAAGAGGAGGTTGTTGCGGATGCACTGCGGATGGCGCTGGCAATCCGGGATGAAAGTGACCGTGCCAGGGCGCTCAGCGATCTGGCGGAACACCTCAATCCTGAGCAGATGGAAGATTCACTGCAAGCGGCGCAGGCCATCCAGAATAACTATGTCCGAATTATTGCGCTCAGCGATCTGGCGGAGTTCCTCAATCCAGAGCAGAAAGAGGAGGTTGTTGCGGATGCACTGCGGGCGGCGCAGGTCATTCATGATGAAGTTAACCGTGTCCGGACGCTCTGCGGTCTGGCAGAATACCTCAGCCCAGAGCATAAAGAGGGAGTTATTGCAGCTGCATTGCAGGCGGTGTTGGCTATCCAGGATAACTATGCTCGAATTATTGCGCTCAGCGGTCTGGCGGAGTTCCTCAATCCAGGGCAGAAAGAGGAGGTTATTGCATCTGCATTGCAGTCGGCGCTGGCTATCGAGGATGAAGATGTACGTGCAAGAGCGCTTAGCGATCTGGCGAAGCACCTCAACCCTGAGCAGATGGAAGCTTCACTGCAGAAGGTGCTGACCATTCAGGATGACTATGCCCGTTCAGTTGCGCTCAGAGGTCTGGCTGAGCACCTAAATCCAGAGCATAAAGAGGGGGTTGTTGAAGCTGCACTACAGGCGGCGCAGGCTATCCACGATGAAGGTGCCTGTGCTGATGCGCTCAACGGCCTGGCAGAGCACTTCAACCCTAAGCAGATGGAATCTGCACTGCAGACGGCGCAGGCAATCCAGGGTGACTATCCCCGTGCCGTTGCGCTCTGCGGTCTGGCGGAGCACCTCAGTCCAGACCAGAAAAAGGGGATTGTAGCAGCTGCATGGCAGGTAGTGTTGGCTATCCAGAATGAATTTGATCGTGCATCTTTGTTCAGTAGTATTGTAAAAAACTTCAGCCTTGAACAGAGGGAAGTTGCACTGCACGCGGCGTTGGCCATCCAGGATGAAGTGTCCCTTGCAGTTGCACTCAACGGTCTGATAGAGCACCTCAATCAAGAGCAGAAGGAAGCTGCACTGCAGGCGGCGCAAGACATCCAGGATGAATTTGCCCGTGCCATTGCTCTCAGCGGACTAGTGGTGTATCTCAGTCAAGTACAGATGGAATCTGTATTTCAAATAGTGCTCAAACAAAGTGGCAATTTTAGGAACTTTTTATTAGAGAAAATTGTAAATTCACTCTTATCCTTAGATTCTAATGATACAAATAAATTAGTCTTTATTTGTAATGAATTTCTTCATTCTTTATCCGTATATAATCGTCCGGAATTCATGAAAGATTTAACTTCTATAGTTCCAATAATATTTTCCAATTTTAACAATGAACACAAAGATGAAATTTGCATTTCAATTTCTGGTGCGATTATAGAAATATGTGAATGGTGGCCCTGATAAATCCTGCGAATATTTATTGATTTCTATATTTATTAGGTTTTCAAATTTATTATTTATTAATCATCCCCCCCTATATTAGGGTTTGAATCAGAATTTGATCCCGAGATTGGAGTATTCCTTCATACATTCCCGGCAGGAGGAGAATCTGGAATGAGGAGGAGGGTCGCCCTGTTTGAGGATGCAGATGAGGAAACCCGCCTAAAGGGGGAGGGACTTACCTGGTTCTTCGAGGATCTCAGCATGGCGCCTGATGTATTCGGGGATGGGGAAAGGCTGGGCAGGCGAGCTTTCCGATATTACGATTTTGATCACTGACGCATGCGTTGTCGGCATGCGAGGCGTGGAACTCGAGAAGATTTATTGATTGTTAAATAATTGTTCTAACAAAACTTGAATAGCAGAATACCAACCTGGCTTTCGATCTAAACTATTTGTGTAAAGCGTTGCATCCGCCTCAGGACTCCTTCGACCTTCGTGCGGTTCTTCTTCAAGCCAAGAACTACTATCGCCCATCTCCCAAAAATATATTTGCCTAATATCCAGATTTATATAATAGTTCATAGTATTAGCAACGATCTCAGCATGTTTAAGCAACCTGGTTGGCTCATCTGAGCTTACATTTTTCATGTTGACATCAAATTCTGTAATTACCACTGGTATTCCCTTAAAGCTGTCAACTACGTTTTTAATCTGTGCTTCGGTGGGTGGATTAGCTCCAAAAATATGCGCCTGAATTCCAACTGCATCCACCAGACCTTTTTCGTAGAGATCTATCATTACTTTGCTTGACCAGTATGGATTGGGATCACCATATTTTGGATTTTGATTAAAATTATTTGGAAAATTTATCAGAATCTTAGTATTAGGATCGGCTTCTCTTAAAGCCCTAGCTGCTATCTCTAAATATTCTTCACCAATAAGACTATAATACACATCTTGTCCGTCAGGTCTTGGTTCATTGCTTAAATCATATATATATACTTTACCTTGAAAGTGGGTAGCAATGTCTTTAATATGGTTTTCCATTATCTCAATTAAATCTTCACGAGTAATTCCTTCTTTAATCTCATTTTCTAACCATTTCACTCTTTGTCCGTCTTTTCGCCCCCAAAGTAATTTCTGGAAATAAACAGGTTTTCCATTACTAATAACGTCGTTAATCTCTTTATCAGCTTTGGAATAATTAAACCTGTCCTTACCAGGATGAATTACTCGATATTTTAGTCCTTCATTAATAACCACTGTATTAAAATCTTTCAATGCCAGTTTTGATTGAGCAAATTCCGAAGTTCTGTAGTTGGAACCAATTAATAATCCAAGCTGTGTTCCCATATCACCAATAGTTGCTTCCTGCCATTGCCACTCTCCTTCGTTATTCTGTTTACCGATTAATAAAGGTATCTCTCCTTCCATGAACTCTTCTGTATTTTCTACATATGGATCCAAGTTATATGAACCGACAATAATTAGCTCTCCGTTTATATTTATTAACTCGCGGTAAGATATTTCATTATTACTTTGTTCCTTATCGATTTCAATTCCAATCAATTTCATTGCCTTAGATAGTTGATAAATTGGGGCTATTGATTTAGTTAGATCAAAAAGTTCTGGATTTGTAACTCTTGGGTCTGGAACAGAAATCGATAAACCCTCCAAAATTGGAATAGGGGTTTCAGTTAATGTGGGCGTTATCGTTGGCGTATGTGTGTGTGTTCTAGATTGTTCAATGGTATTTGTGGGTGTTATCTCAATTATGAGTGGTGTCTCTGTTATGTCGGTTTTACTCATTTCTGTTGTAACTACAGCGTCAGTAGTCTGACTCACACAAGAAGTCAATAGAATGGATGAGATAATTAGGAATAGAAGAAGTCGTTTCACCTTATTTATCCTCCTCCAACTAATCTTATATTATTTTGATTCAACTAAGTGCAACAGAATGATTGTATTGTACCTTGCATGATAATTTGAGTATAAAATTCTTTCTTGATCGATGGTTTTGCCATCGTCTGTGTTGTGCTCAGTGAGGCGTTTGATGTATTCGGGGTTGAGAAAGTGCTGGGCGACGAGCTTTTCGTTTTTTCGATTTCAATCCCCGACAAACGCTATCAGAGGTCAATGTTCAATTCCTAATTCTGATAGCCTGGCAAGACATTCCTTACAGGAGCAAAACATTGGATGCGGCGGTGGCTCGCCTCGCTCCATGATCCGGATCAGGAGACCTGACCACTGTCGTAAACTTTCGGCTGCCCTTCTACAGAGGATGGGCTAATCGATATATTCCGGTGCAGATACGGTTGGCTTGCCAGCTTTCTGGTCCTGGCGTTACGACCGATGCCGTAGCGCGAAAATATCTGCCAAATTTCAGCATTTTTTTCGTTATTACTATTATTTACTACTACTATTTTTTCATCTTTTTTATAAGAGCTATTAATAGTAGTAGTAATAGTATTACTATTAATAGGAAAATGTGGAATTTCCACATTTTTTAATCTTTCAGGATCGGGCGGGGCATCCATCGGTAGAAGGAGCTGGGAGCCGTACTGGGTGAGGATGTAACCGGAGCGGGTTTTGGTGACGAAGTTTGCACTGGAGAGGTGGCGGAAGTAGATGCAGATAGTCGTATAGCTTATGTCGAGGATGTGTGCGGCTTCCCTGGCAGTCAGGGGGCGGTCAATGCGAATCAAAAGCAGCAGGATGACGGCGGTTTTCTTGATGCCGCGCAGGAACATGACTTCGCTGGTGTCCAGATTTGATTTTCGGCTCATATTTTTGATTAATAACTGGAACAAGTGTTCTATCATCTAATTGAATAAAACGTGCGACCTGGACGCACTAGGTGCGTCCAGGGGGGTTTTTAGAAACTTGTTCAAAACATGTGGAACTGCTTTACGCCAAAGGCTTCCCGGGCAGAGGTTGACATGGCTCTATCCTGCTCTGAGAGATCTGCTATGCGTGCTCTGACTTCATGGTTGAGGAACTTGTCGATCTCGTCATGATTGGCGGCGATCCAGTAGCCGCCATTCCTTCCGCCGGCGGAGCAGATCAATATGCCGCGTTTGCGAAGCAGGTTTATTTGGAGCCGGAGCTGGCGGTCGTCGATATCAAAGCCGGAGCGGTTCAACTGCGCTAACAAGCCTGGACGTCCGATGACGGATTGCCTGCCAACGTGAAAAGACAGCACCCGCAAGAGGGCACGTTCCAGACCAGCGGGGAGGCTGTCTGCAATTCTGGCAAGGTATCTGGAGTTCACAGCGACACTTTATCCAGGACCCAGCGACCACCGACGATGATTATTTTGCGGGGCAGCGAATTGTGCTCGAGGATGATTTTGCCCTGGGCTTCGAGTTTCTTGAGGATATAGGCGACGACGCTGACGCTGGAGATATTGCATGCACTACCGATCTCGCGCCAGGTGGGAGAGTTGCCGTCGTGGAGCTGCTTGTACGCGACGATGAAATTGAAGACGTCTTCGTAATTGTGGATGTATGGGGAGCAGGGCATTGTTGGTTAGCAGCGAATTAGAAATTGTTGGTTATGGCTCAGGTATAGGCGAAAATCAGTGGTGATAATAGATGTTATCGATACTGGTTGATCATGTGATCAGGAAATACCTAAAAGTGCTTCGACTTTGAGCCAGGTTGTGTCCTGACGACCTTCGACCTGGTGGAGGTAGATCTGGGTGACGGCAAGGCTGGAATGGGCGAGGAAGCTGGAGATGGATTGAAGGTCGTCGCCGGCTTCTTTTCTGAGGAGGGCGGCGGTGTGGCAGAGCGAGTGGACAGTGATTTGGGTAAGAGTTGACTTTCAGTATTAAGTCTGCTATTCTAACCTTAGATTGGTATGTTAAGTCGGATAAGGGAAGGTCGTAGCGACCCTCCTAATTGGAGAATGCTATGAATCTGAAAATTTTAGTTTGTTCATTTCTTACAATTGTTACTATTGGATGCAGCCAGGTCTCTGTGGATCCTACGGTAACTTCAACAAAAATCCCACCGACTGAAACATTTGCACCACCACACCCATCGGCTCTAAATACATCTAAAGCCATAATGACTTCATCACCAATGTTTACTACCAAACTGACAATAACGAGCACGCAAGACATTACTGTTACACACGCTCCACCGGAACTAAGGGACGAGATATTAATGGAAGCGATTGTGCCTTATGCAGATGCAATGGGGTTAGATCCAAACCAAGTTTTCCAGGAGATTAAGAATAATCATGATTCAATTCAAAAAATTCAAGATGTAGATGGAGAGATTTTTAAAGTAGTTTTAGCTTCGCCAGGATTACCAGATGGTGTCTCAGAGGAATATACCGATCTTTATGAACAAATCCCTTTGCTTTTTTTAGGGCAGAATAAAGAAGGAGAGTCTGAGTGGAAAAAATTAGGTCTTCAGCCGTTTTTTGTAGATCTAGGAACAACAGTAGATCTTAGTGATCCAAACAGTAAATCACCAGATTTTTCAAGAAAAGTTGAAGAAAATTTTGATTTTATTACTTTAACGGGTGCATTTATGGAAGAATGGTGGGATTATGGGGGGGCAGAGTATTGGAGTAAATGGGCTTTTACGAGAAGAATCCCTTTTCGAATAAACAACTTATTTTATCATCATGATAAAAACGCGGAGTCGAATGCAGTAGGCTATATCAATCAAAGATTAAAAAAAGTTATAGAGGTGATTATTAATAATAGAGTGACAACAGAATCTTTTCCTCAGGAAGAGATTAATAACACACGTTTTCAAATTGTTTTAGGAGGTGAACCATTCTATCATTTTGATGGAGCCATACATTGGCAAGGCCAGTATAGCAATCAAGCTTTCTTGTTATTTCAAGAGCTTGGAACTGATTGGTTAGTTGAAGCTGAAATGGTGTTAATTGATATAGCTATATCAAAAGGTTTAATACCTGGCAAAGATTTTCAAATAATTGGTATTAACTTGCCCGGGATAGAACTACCTGGAGATATGACAGATTTTACAATTAAGGAAGTAAAAAGAATTAAACAAGAGGTATTCAAAAGATTAAATCTTGAGGCGAAAATGGAGTTGGGAATTTCTACATGGAAAGATGTCCCATTTGATATTGGAAGTGAATTTCATTTAGGGCAAACACTTGGTGCAAGGAATTCAACCCTTCCATTAAATAAGTTCGACATTGATGTAATAAATCAAAATTCAGCCGACATAACTTTTCAAACTGGATCTAAAATCCATATAACAGAGCTTGATGGCGTGGGTGATCCTTATAATTTAGCACAAGTTATGGGATTACTATTAACAAAAGGAAACTTTGAAAGTATCAATTTTTTTGAGCCGTTTAAACCTGTAACAGATGCAAGTAAAGATCCTTGGCAAAATATTTTATTTGATGAATATCAGAAACCTACAAGAGAATATTATTATCTTCTAAAACAAATTTTCTCACAATTCTAAATTTTTTGAGTCTGATAATCCTCTTTACAGTCATAATATTTTTTGATACTGATTAAATCCTAAGACATCAGTCTTACTTCTTCTCCATAAAGGATTAAATCCCCGTTCTTTGATAACCTTGATTCTAAGATAAGTTATTATGCAATTATGGGTGTTCTTCTAGAAAATCTTCAATAGTGAATAATTGACTAGCTTATTCACAATTCTAGTAGAGCAGCCACCTTTAACCAGGAAGTATCCTGGCGATTTTCAATTTTATGGAGATAGATCTGGGTGATGGAGAGGTTGGAATGACCGAGGAAGGAGGAGATGGTGGGGAGATCGTTACCGGCTTAGTGTATGAATTGAGAAATTGTAGCTATTACAACCTTACTTCTTTCTAATCTCCAGAATATAAAGGTATGGAGATCATATATTAAATTGTTTAAAAACACATTGAATTTACACAAACCTTAAAAGTATATTTTCACGCAATAGTTAACATAACTCCAAAAACTACAGATTGAGAGTGTTGAAAAACAAATTCAAAATTGACCTCAGAATCGTTCTTTAATATAATTAGACCAACAAGATGCATTCAGATGAGGCTCTTTACATACGCAGCCATTCCATCCTGTATCATGCCATGCAAGGCGAGCTGAGAGATGGATCATGATAAGCCTCCCACAAATAGAAGAACTACTGAATGCATTGGGGAGGTCTAAATGAATTTAGAAATTAATGATCCCCCCCGGTAGATTTATGCAATATTTCTATACTGAATAATATACAGTAAAAACATGAAGAATTCAAGGTAAGGTTTAGTGTAGAGTCTTGTTGTGTACCTAAATCTAAATCACCACTGGTTAGGATTGAGTTGATGTAATATTTGAATTTGATGATGCTTATTGGGAAACAGAAAAAACCGTGATTTTTTCACGGTCTTTTTCTATTAATCCTTGAACTATCCGGATAAAAATTCTTTAATTTTCAACAATAGTGATTACAGAAAAACCATCTGCGCGTGTCCAATCATTATCCAAAGTTACTACTGTATCTATTCCCAATCTTTCTGCCTCGCTTAAAATTGTTGCATCTTTTGGGAGAATTAGAAATTGATAAATCAAATCTTTCATACGATCAGCTAATCGGGCCTCAGTATCAATAGGATTGATCGCCAAATCTTCTGGTTCGGTCACGATAATCGGAAAGGCTTGCAATATTTGGCAGAAATTATCAACGGCACTCTGAGTGCGCAAGAGGGCTTGAGGATTTTGTTTATAATATCTCTTCCAATCAATATTTAAGCCAATATTTTGTATATGGGCTTTTATCTCGAGTTGACAAATTTTAAATAAACACTCTTCAAAAGCAAGAAGAGGAAGAATAGGTATCACCCGCCCTTGATTTACCCAAGATTGAAGCCGATTAAAAAACTGAACTGCAATATCGGAATACGGATGTGACTGTGGGTGATTAGTGCGCAGCCACAACACTATACTTGCATCTAGGACAATGAATTCGGGAAGTTGTAGGTTCGGGTCATTAATATCAATAACACTGGCAGTCATAAAGATTACCCATAGGGTTCTTCGATAACTTCTATCCAGGTATCATAATCGCCAGGAATGCTGCCAAATAAATCAATCAGTGATTGAACTGGATCAGGAAAAA
>SDBS01004983.1_pt1 | contig 13000 bp, 10 predicted proteins | sample 2277091 | NCBI WGS metagenome assembly SDBS01 (sample SAMN10404972, study PRJNA504765) | marine sediment metagenome | isolation source: marine sediment core GS10_PC15, 163 cmbsf | place: Arctic Ocean: Southern Knipovich Ridge | collected 2010 | reverse complement strand
GGCAAGGTATTCGTCGGGACCGACCAAGGCAACATCTTCTGCGTGGACGTAGAAGACCGCTCCGCGGACGGCTGGGCGATGTGGGGCGGCAACGCCTCCCACAACGGCTGGGAGGAGTAGGACCCCCCCTATCCTCTCCTCTTCAGAAAACCCGGCCTCAAGGCCGGGTTTTATATTGCCTATTCATTCCGCCGCCTTTACGGTATAATGTAGCCCCTACCCGGGAGGTGCACGTGTACAAATTGATTTCGGCGGTATTATTCACGGCCTCCGCCGCGCTCGCCTTCACGCCGACGCACCTCGTCGTCGTTTCGGCGGCGATCGTCTACGACGAGGACCACAACTACGAGGACGACTACATAATCGAGCGGCTACCGTATTGGACGCCGGTCGTCGCGGAGGAGGTCGGTTCCCCTCTAGGCCCGCGGACGTACTGCCTGGCAACGTTGGCAGACGGCCGCCGCGGCCTGACGGAGTGGGACTACCTCGGCCGCGCCTACGACGTCGCCGCCGAGGAGACTATACTAGTCGGCGTCCCGGCCGTCGCGCGGACCGAGCGCGCGCGGCTGAAGCGGGGGGAGGTCGTCGCCGAGACCGGCCCGCCGGCGACGGACGACGCCGGCAACGTTACCTGGCGCCAGGTAACGACGGCGGAGGGCCAGCGCGGCTGGCTATCCGCCCCGGCGCTCGCGCCCCTCGGCGACTAATGAACGGCTATCGTCTTTCGTTAAAAAGAAAACCCGGCCACAAGGCCGGGTTTTAAGCGTAATACATTACAATCACGGACGGGCTCTAGTACTTCGTCTACGTTCTTCTTCCTCGAGTTCCTTCAACAAATCGGGTTCTATCCCGTATGAAAACTTTTGCCTTTTGCCTTCTACGTAGTTGCAGAAGACGTTAAAACATGCCTTGGTCCCGAGGAAGCTGTCGAACGCTACGGCGTACATACCGCATTTAGGACAGCGTTCCATTACATCCTCCTTTTTATAATCTCGTATGCTCGTAAAGCTTAAAAAAGGCTTTGGCTTTTACACCGTGGAATTCTTCTAAGGTTACGCCCGATTCTAAAAGCATATCTTTAGCTTCTTTATAGGGATAAGGTTCGCAATACACGACCTTTTTAATACCGACTTCTATAATTTTTTTAGCGCATAATTGACAAGGGAACAATGTCGTATACAACACGGTACCGGTTAGTGAAACGCCCCCCAATTTCGCGGTTTGTATAATAGCCCTTTCCTCTGCATGTATCGCACGACACAAATCAAGGTGCTTACGGAAAACCGTTTCGAACTCGTTTTTATCCCTAACACTCTCAGGTGGCTTAGTCCTCCACTCTACCTCTTCAAATAAAACGATTAATTTGTCGCGGTAACAATTTTTATATTTTTGCGCACAAGTTTCCGCCCACACAGGAACATCGTTATATCCGCTACTAACGATATAGTTATCTTTAATTATTACCGCGCCCACCTTCCTCTTTAAACAATTAGATTTTAAACTAATGTTCCTTGCCGCCGTCATAAACATTTCTTGCGGTTGCGGACTTCTATTTGGGTCGACCCCATGTAAAAATTCAAAATACGTTTTTATATAGTTAAAATATTTCTCCTTTCCGGCGTCCCCGTGGATATTGTTAAGGACGACAAGGTCGGCAGCATCTACACACTTGCTAACTTGCTGGCCAAAGGCATAATTATTTATACGGCCCCCGCCACCCCCAGTCCGTGGTTGGGATTCGTGCGCGTCCCTATCGTCTAATTCGAAAAATCTGTTTTCCGGTATATCTGGGTGCCGTTTTAAGCGATTTTCGTAAGATGCGTTAATATTAACGAGGTAGTAATTACGGAAATTTCCTTCTAAGAAAAAATGCTCAGCAAGGTTCTTTATTTGGTCTATGATTACGGATTTGCCTTCGCTAAGATTTTTATCGATACTTTCCTTAAGTTCCTCAATTAGGTATGCCCCGCCATTTTTTTCTCTTAGTGCGTTACCAATATCTTGTAGCGCTTCCTTTTTATCGGCGGGACCTTTTTCGGCTTTTTCTAGTACTCTTCCTAAATCCCCTTCATAAACGTTATTAAAAGTATCTCCTAATTTTTCTGCGGGATTACCTTCTTTCTCGATTTGTTTTAACAATTCCTCAATTTTCGTTGATATCGAAACTGATATATATTCGTTATTCCCATCTCGGTTTTCGGTTAAATAGTCGACGGCGGTAGTACAGCCGCTCCCCCACGAACCGGTAAACGCTATTAGTAACGGGTCACTCATATTCTCCCTCTCGTACTACCAACATCTCTTAACTCGTTTCTATTTTCCGCCGCATTCTTACCTAATTTACCATTCTAAGAACCATGCGTAAACCTGTCAAGCTAAAAATTTGGTTCTAATTAGTTTAAAGTTAACTATTAAGTTCTATACAAAATACCACTCAAAATATTTGATAAATAATTCATCTAACCTCCCGCCCGTAAGGCCGGGTTTTCTCTCGGGATTAAATTGATCTACCGCCCCTGGAGGACGTACAACAAAACCATCCGCGTCCAGGAGGCGAGCAAGGCCGCGGCCACGACGGCCAGGGCGGCCCACTGCCGCCGCGACAACCGCCGCTCGCGCAGCGCCGGCAGGCCCGCCGTCAGCGCGTAACCGACCGCCGCCAGCGCCGCCACCACCAACGGCACGTGGTACCGCGGGTACGCCAGCGTCACGCCGTGAGCGACGAAGATTACCGCGAACGAGACGGCCAGGATGCCCCGCAGCCGCGACGCCGGCATAAGGACCAGGCCGAGGCCGCACAGCGCCAGCGCCGCGGCGTCCGCCGCCAGCTCGAGCGCGACCATGGGCCAGGCGACGCCGGCGGGCAAGGCCGGGATGCGGCCGGCGGCGTACGTCGCCGCGAACAGTCGCTCCGGCTCGAGCATGTCGAGCAGCCGCCCGATACTCCGGAGCGCCGTCTGCGCCGGGTGCGTCGCGATATACCCTAGCGCTTCCCGCCGGTACCTGGCGGCGACGCGGAAGCCGTCCTCGCCCGCGGCCGCCACCTCGAGCAGCGGCGCGCAGGACGCCGGGTCCTCCAACGCCTTCCACGTGTGGTGGTACGGCGCGCGGGGGTTATTTCCGATATACAAGACCGCCGACGCGTTCGTATCAGTCGCGACGACGCGACCCGTCCGCGAGAAGACGTACCCCGACCACAACGCCAACACGACGAGCAGGCCGCAGGCGAAGGTCGCCGCGCCCGCCAGCCGCGCGCGCCGTAAGCCGTCGCGCCCCAGCGCCAGGTACGCCGCCAGCGCGAGCGCGACCGGGAACGCGACGGACCGTACCAGCGCCGCGGCGCCGAAGGTTATCCCGGCGAGGGCGAGCCAACGATAGCGCGGCGCGCCGCGCGTCCCCCGCGCCAGCAGGTATATACCCAGGATGAGCGCGAACGTAAAAGGCGCTTCCGTCAAAACCTTTGTGGAATAATAAGCGGCGGGAAGGTACAGCGCGCCGGCGAGCAAGGCGGCCGTCGCCGCCCTCGGGCCGAACTCGGCCCGGGCCGTCGCGTACACGAGCCCCAGCGTCAGGACCGCGAGCGCGGCCTGCGCGAGCCGAACGGCCAAGACGCCGCCCCCCGCGTAAAATATCGCCGCTGCGAAAGCGACGTATCCGGGCGGGTGACGGTGAACGTAGAGCTGGCCGTCCGGCGCCGTAAGGCCCAGGCCGCCGGCCAGGCGCCTTGCCGCGGTTACGTACTCCGCCTCGTCGGCGTTCAACGGCGCGTCGGCCAAGGCCAGCACGAACGCCAGCTGGACGGCGAGCGCCAGCAGCAGCAGTAATAATATTCGCTTCTCGGCCAAACGCGAACCCCGGCTCAGCTGCCGCGCGTGACGAACAGCCAAACCATCCTGGCCCAAATTAGTATAAGTATCCCGGCCGCCGCGACCGCGAGCGCCAGCCGCCGGCGCGAGTAAGCCCCGGCCTTAATACGAGTTAACGCCTCGGCGAAGAAGTACCCGATAGCCGGCAGGCCGAGGACCATCAGCGGATAATTGTAGCGCGGGTGCGCGACCGTCGCGGCGTACGCCAACGACGCGCACAACACCACTATGAGCGCAACGTCGCGCCACGCGTTCCTGGGCATCAGCGGTACCGCGGCCCAGAACAAGAGCAGCGCCGCGGCCGACGCGGCGACCTCGGCCCCGATAAAGCCGAAGATAACCGGCTGCCGCGCGTTGGGCAAATACCTCCCGCGGTACGCGCCTAAGAACAGCCGCTCCGGCTCCCACATATCCGCCAACTTCGACCAGAACCGCGCGAAGGTCTTAACGGGGTGCGCCGCTATGTAGTCGAGGGCGGCGGCGCGATATATACGGGGGTGGTCGAAGCGGTCTTCGACCTCCGCGATGCCCGGCGGTGGGACGAACGGGCTGCCGGCGTGGGTTATGTCCCAGGCGTGGTGGTCGGGCGTGCTCACGCCGTTACCGTAATAGAACACCGCCGAGCTCTTGGTATCCAGCAGCACGAATCGGCCCGTCTTGGAATAGACGTACGCGCCCCACGGCGCCACCGTAGCGACGACCGCCACGGCCAGGGCCGCCGCCGTCGCGACGCGCCGGCCTAACGGCAAGCCGCGCCGCAATAATATGTACAACCCAAACCCCACCACGACGGTCAAAGCGACGCCGCGGGTAAGGCCCGCCAGGCCCAGGAGTACGCCCGCGACGGCGTAGCGCCAGAGGCCGGCCTCGGCGTTTTTCATCGTCACGTATAAAACGTACGCCGCCGACACGAGTAAGAACGTAAACAGTATCTCGGAGAGGAGCTGCGTGGCGTAGAAGGCCGTGGGCAAGTACGCCGCGCCGGCGATTAGCGTCGCCCGGGCCACGCGGGCGCCGAAAGCGGCCCGCGCCGTCAAAAAGACCATGACCAACGTGGCGAGGGCCAACGCGAGCTGAACCAACCTCGCCGTAACGTTGCCGCCGCCCGCGCGGTAGACCAGGCCCAGGAATATGGCGTACAGCGGCGGGTGCGTGTGGACGTACAGCTCGCCGCCGGGATGGGTGAGGCCGAGGCCCTTCGCGAACCTCATGGCGGCCGAATAGTACTCGCGCTGGTCGCTCGCGGGTTTAATTTCGCCGATAACGACGATGAACGACCCCCATACGAAGGCCGTCACGCACAGGACGATCAACGCGAACCGCCACTCGCGGGCGAAGCGGTGCGGTTCGTTTTTGGTTAAGGGGGTTGTCATTTCCGTTCGCACCTTACCATCGCCGCCGGCCTAAGGCCTTTCAGCTGCCCCGGGTTACGAACAACCACGCCATCCTCGCCCAAATGAGGACCAAGGCCGCCACGGCGGCGCCAGCCAGAAGGAGGCGACCGCGGGGGATCGCTCGCGCTCTCAGTCGGGGCAGGACGTCGACGAAGAAGTAGCCTACGGCTGGCGCGCCGAGCACCATGAGGGGGTAATTATACCGGGGATGCGCGATCGTGACGGCGTACGCGACCGCGGTGCTAAACACAACCGCGAGCGTAAGGCCGCGCCATAGGCTCCCGACCATCAAGGGGACCGTAAACCAAAACAGCGCTAGCGCCGCCGCCGAAGCCGCCACCTCGGCCGCGATAAAGACGTATATCCAAGGCACCGGCGCGTTCGGGAGAAAACCCTGGCGCCAAACGCCGACGAAAAGACGCTCCACCTCCCACATATCGGCGAATCTCGACAAAAAACGCAGAAACGTTTGGAAGGGATGAGCAGCCATATACTTCAACGCCGCGGCGCCGAGGACGCGAGAACGGGCGTAAATGTTGCCTACACCCACGCCCTCCGGCGGGACGATGCGCCCGGCCGTCCCGTCGATGATATCCCAGGCGTGGTGCATCGGCGTACCGGGGTTGTTGCCGAGGTACAAGACGCCCGCGCTCTTCGTATCGACCAGCACCGCCCGGCCCGTTTCGCCGTAAACGTAGGCGCTCCACGGCAGCACCGCGACGACTACGCCAACCGCGAAAGCAACCGCCGATACCCACCGCCGACGCCCGGGGACCCCCCTCCTCACCAAGATCAATACGGCAACAACCAAAGCGGCCGTCAACGCGACGCCGCGCGTCAACCCCGCGACGCCGAACGCGGCCCCCGCCGCCGCGGCCAGCCACCACCGCCGGCGGTTCTCCGACGCCGCGACTAAAAGGTACACCCCCAAGACGAGGAAGAACGTGAAAAGGACCTCGGACAACAATCGCGTAACGTAAAAGGCCGTGGGGAGATACGCGCCGCCGGCGAGCAGCGAAGCCCGCGCTACCGCCGCCCCGAAAACGCGGCGCGCCGTCAGGAAAACGAAGACCAGCGTGAGCAGCGCCAAGGCCAGTTGAACCCATCGCGCTGCCGCCTCGCTGCCTCCCAGCTTATAAATCGCGCCTAAAAAAATCGGATAGAAAGGCGGGTGGTCGTGCACGTACAGCGTACCGCCGCGGTCGGTCAGGCCGAGGCCGGCGGCCAGCCTCCGGCCCGTAAAGCTGTACTCGGCCTCGTCGCTCCGGAGCGGATACCCGTCGATTACGATGATAAATGACGCCCAGACTATGGACGTCAAAATTAAAATCGCCACCACGCTACGCGCTTCACGCATAGGTCAGCGTGCCACGACGCCCGCCGGGGCGTTTCAATCCGACCGAAGGCGGCACGCCGCCCGGCCGCTCGTTCCCGGCGCTAATGTCTGAGAATAGTGCCCGCGGCGCCCACAATCCAGCCGCGCTCGGCCGTCGAAAAAGTGATGTCGAAAAGCTGACGGTTGTGGCCGGCCCACAAGCGCCATTTCCTGGTCGCGGGAGAATAGGCGTATATGTTGCCGCCCTTGGTTACGGCGAAGCCGCGGCCGTTGGAATGGAAGTAAAGGCCGGTAATAGTTTCCGCGTTCGGGAGGCGGGTTTTGTTAAGGCCGCCGGCCTTGAGGTGCACGGCGAAACCGTCCGCGGCGCCGAACCACGCCTCGTCGTCGCTCACGAAAAACGCGCACCGGTAATCGGACCCCACCGGGCTCGTAACCTCTTCCCACTTACCTCCCGACCTCCTCAATATACGGCCCCGGTCGCCCACCACCCAACCTTTGCCGTCGCCGGCGACGCGGATGCCGTAGAGGTCGTTGTCGACGTTGGGCGACTCGTCGGCCCACACGCCTTCCTTGTAATGGAGGACGGTGCCGCGCGAACCGCAGAACCACGCCTCGGCGGCGCCGTGGGCGTCGAGGGCGTACAACGTGTTCGAACGCGTATTCCCCGGCACCTCCTCCCATTTACCGCCCGCGCGGCGCGCCACCCAACCGTCTTTACCGCAGACCCATCCCTGCGAAGACGATACGAACTGGATGTCGAAAAAGTCGGGAGCCAACTTCGTAATGTCGAGGCGCCATTCGTACCCGTCGTAGTGCAGGATATTGCCGTTGTCGCCGCACGCCCAGATGTCATCCTCGCCCACGACCCAGATGGCGTGGACGTCCTCGGCCGTCGGGCTATGGGCGGGCCGCCAGGGCACGGAGGGTTCGCCGGGGCCCGAACCCCCACCGGAGGAACAGGCCACAACGATTAGAGCTAAGGCCGCCGCTTTCGTAAAATGCTTGGACATACGTACCTCCCACGGTTTCCGCCCAGCGCGGGCGGATATAATTTACCACGGCCCGGCGGCGGCGTCAAGAATTCCGAACCCGCCGGCGGCGTCGATTTTCAACCGTTTTTATGTTGCGATACCTAAAGCCCAATAATGAATTGTCATTTGAGAGGCAGGCCGTTGGCTTTATCCGTTGGGATCGAGGGAGTTTTAATCGTCTCGGCGATCGCCGGCGGTGCCGCCGGCGTTGGCCGCTTTCTTTTTCTTTAGACGAAAAAACCCGGCGGCCGGTTTAGTCTACACGGCCTTTTTAGCCCTCGCCCGGGACGAGCCGGCGGTGTACGCGGCCCGCGAGTCGGCGCGCACCTCCTCGCGGTAACCGGCCGCCGAAAGGCCGCCACTTTACATTTCTGACCAATATGGTATTATTTGCCCGAGAGGCAACTTTGGGGATACTAAGCGACATATCGGCCTCGACTTGGGAGCTTCTACGCGAAGCCGGCCCGTACATGCTGGCGGGGTTCTTCCTCGCCGGCCTGGTGCGCGCCCTCATTCCCACGGGCGCGGTAGCAAAGCTGTTGGGTAAACGCAATCTGGGCTCCATATTCTGGGCGGCGATGATCGGCGTACCGCTGCCGCTATGTTCGTGCGGCGTGATACCGATGGCCGCGGCGCTCCGGCGGGAGGGCGCGAGCAAAGGCGCGGTCTCTTCCTTCATGATCTCTACCCCTGAATCGGGCGCCGACTCCGTACTCGTGACGTACGCGCTGATGGATATCCCGATGACGATCGCACGGCCCATAGTCGCCTTCGCCACGGCGCTCGCCGCGGGCGTCGGCGAGCTGCTCTTTGGCCGGCCCGAGCCAGCGGCCGCCCCCGCGGCGGAACCGGAAAGTTGCGGCTGCGACTGCGACGACGCGGGCGACGCCGACGTCGACGAACAACGCCGGCCGGGTCTCGCGAGCCGCTTGGCCGGCGGCCTCCGCTACGCCTTTGGCGAGATGTTCGAAGATATGGCGATTTACCTGCTGGTGGGGTTCCTTTTAGCGGGTATTTTAGCCGCGCTGGTACCGCCGGCGTTCGTCGCCGAACGGCTCGCGTCGCCCACGCTCCAGATAGTCGCGCTGGTCCTGTTGGGCGCGCCGGTTTACGTCTGCGCCACGGCCGCGACGCCCATCGCCGCGGTGCTGGTGGCGAAGGGCGTCTCGCCCGGCGCCGCGCTCGCCTTCCTCCTCGCCGGCCCCGCCACCAACGCCGCCAGCCTCGCCGTCCTCACCAAGTACCTGGGCCGGCGCTCGGTCGTCATATACCTCGTTACCATAATAGTTTGCGCGGTCGCCGCGGGTATCGCCCTCAACGCGTTGTACGGCGGCTTCGGCCTCGCGCCGACCATGGCCGCCGGCGTGCCGACGCCCCAAGAAGGTTTCGATTACGTGGGAACCGTCGCCGCCGCCGCTTTCTTGCTGCTCTGTCTGAACGGCCTCCGCCTGAAGTTAAAGAGCCGCCGCGAGGGCGACGCCTGCGACGCGTAAGGATAGACGTTCTGCGACGGTATTAACGAACCGGCGGCCGGAACCGACGCGAAACGTTTCGTTTCCGTCGGACGGCCGCGATCTTTTTAATTACTTACCCAACGACGAGCGAACGCTGCGAACCAGGAAATGCTGCACGAAGAGGCCCAGCAACGCCACGTAAAGCGGGTCCGACAAGAACCGCATGCGGTTGCTCTCCGCCCAATTGAACGCCGTACCGGCCAAAGTCACGTAAATCACGTTGACGCATACATATAAGACCGTCAGCCGTTGACCCCAAGACAGGCCGGCGGCTGCTGCGGCGCCGCGCCTCAGCGCCAGCCTAAGGCCGTAAAAAGCCAGGAGCGGGAGGAATATTATGAGGTATAAATACGCGTACGGCGGGCACTTCAAATCGAAGCGGGCGAGTACTTTCGTCAACGGCGGCCCGAGGGGGACCCTGCCGTAGAAGAAATAATCGTAGAAGCGCTCGACGTACGAAATTCTGCTCTGGTTGCCGGCCTCGTCCAGGAAACGCACGCCGCTCGCGTAATCGCTGCTCGAGCGGAAATATATGAACCCCGCCCGCAACAGACCCCGGAGGTAAGCTTTGGGAGAATACCGCAGTACCCCCAACGCACCGTTCAAGTACTCGCGCGAAATCGCCACGTACCCGAGGTGGTTGTAATTATTGGGGCCGGTCGACTTATTCACTTGCGTCAGCGCGTCGACGCCGTCGAAACGGGAGACGTCCGCGTACGTTGCCGGATAACGCCCGAGTTCCGAAAAAGTAGGCACCGACGTAACCCGGGAGAGCTTCCCGTCCGCCTCCAACTTCTCCCGCTCGTCGGGCGACAGAAAGTACCCCGTCATCTCCCACAAATACATACCGCTCCACGAGCTGGCCGAAAACTGGCCGAAGAGCGCGTAGTTCTTGGCGTAAAACGAGAAGAGGATCGCGAACGGCAGGGCGGCGGCGAGTAAGACCTTCTTCCGGGCGCCGGCGCAGAAAACGGCCAAAGCCCCGGCGACGACGACGTAGTATGCCAAGTGGAAGATGTGCCGGATCCCGCAAATTACGAACAGCGTCGCGAAAAAAGCGGCGGCGGCCCAGGCCCGCCTGCTCGTCACCGTCTCGTAGAATAAAAACGCCGACAGCGTTAATAACGCGGCCACCGGGAACGTGTAAAACAGCCAATGCTCGTACAAAACGAACGACGGACTAACCATAAAAAGGGTGCTCGTCGCGAAAGCGACGCCGCGGGACACGCCCAGCTTGAGTTGCAACCAAAATAGCGACAGGTAAAGCGTCAGGCCCGCGGCGAAGTATACACCCTGAAAGACGTACCGGCCGTCGCTGCCGGGTATTTTTAACACCGCCCCCAGAAACAAATTGAAAAGGGGCGGCTGGCTATGCATGTAGAAGACGCTCTCGAGCAGCTTACCCTTTAAAAGCTGTGGGTCTAAATATTGCCAGAACCACAAAAGGGGCGTCCCGTCGAAGCGAATTCCCCACAAGTAGTAGGCGCCGTGGGCGGCAGCGAAGAAGGCCGCCAGCGCCAAACTCATCCGCCCGGGCGATAACCCATTGAGCCACTCGTTGAACCTGTTTGCCATTTCCCTATTCTCTGATTTAACCCGAAATCAAAAAGGTGCCTGCCGGCTTGCCCTTCCTATTAAAAAATACATCCGCGCAAATTGCAACGGCCAAGTATACGCCGAAAATCCTCCGCCCGCCCCCTATATAAAAACCGGCCCTCGCGGGCCGGCTTTTAAACACGCAAAGGGGTGCGATTACTGGTATAGCGCCTTAACGCGACCGAGCGACGCCGGCGAGACGGCCGTGCCGCTCGTATAATGCAAGATATAACCGCCGTTGCCTACGGCCCATCCATTAAACGGATTTAGGAAAGAAACGCCGTTCAAAGTCACCGTTACCGGCGTGGATGCGTACGACAAGCTCGAGCCATTGTAGTGGACCGCGAGGCCCTGGCCGCCGACGGCCCAAATGTCCGTCGGGCTTATTACAGCGACGCTTTTTAAACCAGTAATTACCGGCCCTTGGCAGACCCTCGACCAGCGCGCGCCGTTGTACTTGCATATCGTCTCGTACGCGCCCACGGCGTAACCCAAGCTCGCGCCGTACATCGCGACGTCGTTAAGGTCGCGGTTTGTGCCGGACGTTTGGCTTAGCCAGCTCGAGCCGTTGAAGCGGTAAATAACGCCCGCGTTCCCCGACAACCAACCGGCATTGCTCGCCAGCATGTCGATACCTCGAATGTGCCGGCTCGTCGGGCTGTTCGCGAGGCGCCAGGAGCCGGCGCTGTAGCGCAGCAGGACGCCGTTGCGGCCGCCGGCCCAGCCGTTGGCCGCGTCCACGAAATCCACTGAGTACAAGTGTACATTCGTGGGGGTGGGCACGAGGGTCCACCGCGTGCCGTTGTAACGGATTGCCGTCCCGCGGTGGCCCACCGCCCAGCCGCTCGTCGCGGATAGCATCTTTATGGCGTTGAGGTCCCTCGTCGTAGGCGACGTCACCGCGCGCCAGGACGAACCGTTATAGCGTACGATCTGGCCGTCCGCGCCCACGGCCCAACCGTCGGTGGCCGAAATCATTTGGACGTCGTTTAGGTGTTCGCCCAGAACCGCCTCGAGCGTCCAACCGCCGTAAGCCGCGGCGACGGCTATTGCCGACGACAAAACAATAATATAAAGACGCGTTTTCACACGCACCACCTCCCCAAAAGTATAACTTACGAACGCGCCCGTGTCAAATTCACCGCCGGCGTTAGCTGCGCAAAACCGTAAAAAAAACGGCCCAAAAGGGCCGTTTTCGCATTTGCGGGGGCTGGATTCGAACCAGCGACCTTTGGGTTATGAGCCCAACGAGCTACCAGACTGCTCCACCCCGCGCCGGGATACTACCATAATACGCGGGGGGCGTCAAGAAATCTTCCCGTAACAAATGCTTAGATAAAAGCCTCCAGCGCTTCGGCGATGCGCGCGCTCGGCGCCGGCTCGCCGACCAGCTCGAGGCGGGGCGAAGGGCTTTCCCGGCGCGCGCGGGCCGCCGCCACGCCGGCCTTTACGGCTTCCAAGTCTACGTCGACCAGCCGGCTCACCCCCACCGCCACCGTCTCCGGCCACTCGGTACGGTCGCGCAGGGTGAGCGCGGGGACGTCGTACAGGTACGCCTCCCGCTGAACGCCCCCCGAGTCGGTGATCACGACGGCGGCATAACGGACAAGCGCCAGGCTGGCGTAATACGTCGCGGGCTCGGCCAGCCTGACGTGCGGCGCGGCCTCGAGCCGCCCCCAAAGGGCCCCGGCCTGGAGCGCCTTCGCGGTACGCGGGTGCGCCGGGAAATAAACCGGGAAATCCAACTCGACGAGCGCGCTTGCTACCGCGGCCAGCCGCTCCGGGACGTCGACGTTCTCCTGGCGGTGGCAGGTCACGTACGCGTAGCGGCCCGGTTCCAACCCCAGCGGCGCGATATATTTTATTGCGTCGAGCTTCGGGTAGGCCGCTGCGGCTACCTCGTACATCACGTCTCCCACGACCGCCACGCCCTCGGCAATGCCCTCCCGCGCGAGGTTCGCCGCGGCATCGTCGTGGGGACACAACCGCAGCGCCGCCAGCCGGTCCGTCAACACGCGGTTGCGCTCCTCGGGCATCTCCCAATTGTACGAGCGCATGCCGGCCTCGACGTGCGCCAACGGCGCCCCCGAGAGCGACGCCGCCAGCGCCCCCGCCAACGTCGACGTCGTGTCGCCCACCACCACCACCGCGGCCGGCGTCTCTTTTTCGACGACGTCCGCCAACCCCCCGGTCATCGCGGCGAGCTGCGCCGCCGGGGCGAGCGACCCCACCTCGAGGTTGTACGCCGGCTCCGGGATGG
>SDBS01004982.1_pt1 | contig 13001 bp, 11 predicted proteins | sample 2277091 | NCBI WGS metagenome assembly SDBS01 (sample SAMN10404972, study PRJNA504765) | marine sediment metagenome | isolation source: marine sediment core GS10_PC15, 163 cmbsf | place: Arctic Ocean: Southern Knipovich Ridge | collected 2010 | reverse complement strand
CCATAAGCGAAAAGATTCAATTTCTGAAAGACATGGTTAGATTAACCCCAAAAGAACGTAAGATTCTTATTGCAAAAATGAAAGAACCAATTAACATCCCAAACTAATTTTTTATTTTTTTTTTAAGATTCATAGCTACCTTATGATAAAAGATATTAAAAACATAAAATTATCATCATTATAGTCATTTTTAACATGAAATTAAAAAACTTAATCAAGATGAATGAGAATCAAAAAACAAAAATTGATCCGCCAGAAGAAAAAAGTAAGGATGATTTAAATAAAGAAGAAGAAGAAAAACTGAAAATCGAATCCCTTCAAAAAGCAGGAAAGATAGCTCAAGAAGTAAAATTGTTTATTAAACCAAAGATAAAAGTAGGAGCAAAAGTAAGAGATATAATCTTAACTACTGAAGCCAAAATTGAGGAAATGGATGGTTTTTGCGCGTTTCCTGTTAATTTATGCATTAATAGTACAGCCGCGCATTATACATCTCCAATAAAAGACGATGGATTGGAGATAAGAGAAGGAGATTTGATTAAAATCGATTTAGGTGTACATATTGAGGGCTACATTGTGGATACTGCACTTACTGTTAGTTTTAGTGAAGATGAATCACTGCAAAATATAATACAAGCTACTGAAGTTGCTCTTGATGCTGCGAAAATGATGGTTAAACCAAAAACAAATACGCAAGAAATTGGAAAAAAAATTGAAGAAATAGTTAAGGGATTTCATTACAATCCAATAAAAGAATTAGGAGGCCATCAAATTGAAAGATGGACTGTTCACGGAAAAAAACAATTACCTGAATTAGGTTCTCAAGGTGGCGATATTATGGAAGAAGGGGAGGTTTTTTCAATTGAAATTTTCGCTAGTAATGGTGAAGGCTCAATTCACACTACAAATAATTCATACATTTATGAATTAAATCCTTATGCTGGGAGAGTTCCTTTACGTAGAAAAACTTCTAAGCAACTTCTTGGCTTTATTAATAAAAATTACAAAACATTACCTTTTGCTGAGAGATGGTTAGCAAAAGAATTTAGATTAGGGGTTGCTTTCGGACTTCATGAGTTAGTTCAACAAGGAAAATTACAGGCACACTATATATTAGCTGAAAAAAAAGGTGTTAATATAGCCCAAATAGAAGAAACTGTTTTAATTACTGAGGATGGATTTGAACAATTGACTTAAATTTAAACTTAAAATTTTACACCAAAAATATTTTACTATTTTTGTATGGAAAAATTAAAAATTTGTTTTGTTTCCTTAACCATTGCTCCTGATACCCAAGATGGAGCCGCCAAATTTTTTACTGGTATCTATAATTATTTGAAAAATCAAGGGCATAATGTAAAGTTAATTACCGGTAAATGGAATATTGAGCTTTCAGATCCTGACATCATCCAAATAGATATAATAAGACGGCGTTTTTTTTGGTTTCCTCAATTTAATTTACAAACAATAAAATATCTTAGACACCATGAATTTGATATTATTCATGGAAATAGTCCTAAAGGAGCTTTACCTCTTATATTTGCTAATCAAAAACGATTTATCTCTACAATTCATGACTTAGGTCCGTTTGAGACACCGTTTACTAAAATTCCAATTGAAAAATTTTTAATCAAGTTTGTTGCTCAAAAGTCAACATTCATTACAACATGTTCAGAATTTATTAGGAGAGAAATTAAACACTATATACCGAAGGTAGACATCAATAAGATATCAAACTTGTATTCTGCAATAGAAGAAAAATATAAACCCCTTCCTAAAGAAGCTCAACAATTAAGGGAAAAACTAGGACTTAAAGGTCAAGTACTTCTATACATAGGACGTATAGCTAAATACAAAGGCGTGGAAGATATCATAAAAGCTTACAAAATAGCAAAAAAACAAATCCCCGATCTTAATTTAGTTATGGGAGGTAAACCAGATTTTTATATGGAGAAGATATATCAAGAATGGAAGCTAAAATATAAAGGGATACATTTTGTAGGTTTTGTTTCAGACAACGAAATGCCAATTTATTATTCGATGGGAGATATTTTTGTCACATATTCTTATGCTTCAGAAGGTTTTGGTTTAACACCAATTGAAGCAATTGCATGTGGAACTCCAGTAATTTGTTCTTCATTGATTGCATATAAAGAGGTGTTGAGAGATAATGCGATTTTCGTTTCTCCGAGGAATCCACAGTTATTAGCTGAAGAAATAGTTAAGTTACTAAAGGACGATTCTAAAAGAAAAACTTTAATAAACGAGGCTCAAGAATTTGTGAAGAGATATTCTTGGGATTCTGTTGGGAAAAAACTTGAAAGAGTTTATCAAAAATTTATAAATAGATAAGAGAAAGATAAATCTTTAAATTCCTTAATAAGAACTTCTACATTTAAATTAAATTGCTTTTTACATGATTAAAGCAAATTTCAATAGGATTTTCAAATTCACTTATTTTTTCTTTAAACGAATTAATTTTAAATCGTTCTGATGTAACACCTTGATTAAGGATTTCTATAGTTCTTTTAACTATTTGTTTAGGTTCCTTTATATGTTCCAGAGGAAATCCATTTTCCTTTAAAAATTTTTCTTGCGGTGCTGAATCACCTGGAAAGAATTCTATGCTAGGAACATTTAATAAACTTGATTCCCGTACGATAGTTCCTCCTCCACTTATTATTAAAGCACCAAAAAAACAAAAATCTACGATATTTGGCAAATATTGTGTAATTATAACATTTCTTTCACCATTATAAGCTTTCAGTTTTTTTAGAAGAAACTGCTTTTGCTTATTCGATCGTACTAGTAAGAAATAAGTATAATTAGGGAATTCTCTAAAAATAGAGGGAAAAAATTCATCTATTATAGTTTCTTCTGACTTCAATTTATTAATCATATAACAAGCATCAGTAGGTTCAGTCCTAATCAATAAGAATTCTCCCTTCTTTATATTAAATTTTTCAAGAATATCTGCATTGGGGGTATATTCCGAAAGCCATGCGATTTCATCTAGTCCATTATATCTAATTATTTTTTCCGGATCAGCATAAAGTTCTATGTACCACTTTTTAGGAATGCATTCGGGAGTAATTATATTTCCTATAAATGGATGAACTAATTTACAAACAGGTTTATTGCGTGGCTCGTCATTAATCCCTATAGAAGGCATTTTTAATCCATATGCGATTCTAGTACCTTCCACTGATAAAAAAGTAACAAAATAATCAGGTGAAAATTTTTTTACTAGAGGAAAGAGTTGTTTCAAGCGATCTATGTAGGTTTCTAGTTTGTCTTCTAATTTATCGCCACCGTATCTACCGATTTTATTGTATTTCACTTTGGAATCATCTAAAATCCGATAGGTTGAATCATAATTTCGAGCAGTTATTAAAAGCTCAGACTCTTCTTTTTCAAATAATTTGATTAAGGAGTTAAACATTATAGCAGTTTTTGGTTGTTCAACATCTATCCAGATTCTTTTCCCGAAAAGACTCATAGTATGCTCTAAAATAAACCTATAATTATAAATCTTATAATCAATAAGAGTATATTTTTTAGAAATTTTAACAGTTAAAAGTATATTTTATAAATTTAAAAATCTTGTTTTCTGTATAAATCAGAAAAATCAATTATTCACTGAGACATTTACATGGATTGGAGTCACATTTGATGCATAAATTAGGATATTTATTTGATAAAGCTAATTCTAAATCTACATTTAGCAAATTTGCTATTGAATTTACCCAAGCAATTACATCGGCTAATTCTTCTGAGGCTTTATTTTTATCAATTTCACCACTATTCAAAACTTGTGCTAATTCTCCAATTTCTTCTATTAACCAAATAAAAGTAGAAGAGAGACCTCTAACTTTATCTTTTTTATAGTAAAGTTGTTTGATGAGATTTTGAAATTCTGAAATTTTCATATTAAGTAAACTATAAAGAGATAATTAAGGTATAGTAGAAAATAATTTCAGTATTTTCCATTATCCGCTAGGAGTAAATATCCAACTAAATAATTCTACATGTGCTAATATTACTATAATTACCAATGCTAATGATAATATAACGGTACTTATAGGTCCTACTTTAATTCCAACAGAACTATCCGCAAAAAATCTCATTAACCCAGCTCCTCCCATTGGCATAGGAGCAGTTCCACTCCTATTTTTCTTACGTCTTGATTGAGTTCGACGAGTTGACATTATAAAAATTAAATTAATAATAATTTAAGTATTACGTATTTAATAAATTACTAAAAACATATAAAACTTTATTTTGAATTGTAAAAAAAAAATTAATAAATTTTTAAATTCTGCTTTCATTATTTTTGATAATTTCAAGAAGATGCTATAAAATGATGTCAAAAAGAATAAGAATATTATTAATCTCTACTATTTTTCTGATGCTTTTTATTAATATTTTCTTCACTCCAAAAATCATTGGGTTCAATGAAGTAAATCAAAATGATATAACGAACCCAAAACCATCAGCTAATTTGCAAGGAGCAGAGAATATAATTATAACATATAGTAATAGAAGAGTTGATCTTGGTTCTAATGGTTTACTTACTATTCGTGATATATTAATTGTTAAAAATTTAAACGGTAATCCAATAAGTTCAATTTTTATTGGAATCCCTTTAGCTCATTCAATGGATTTAATTTTTTTTGAATGTAAAGGAGAAAACGAAAACTCATTGGTAATTGAACGTCCAAATATAGTCATGAATGAATATGAAATGCTTTCTATATATTTTGATTCTCCTTTATTCCCCAATCAATCAAAAACAATTACCTTTACACAAAATTTAAAACGACTTATAAAATCTTTTTATGTAAATAATGAACGATATACTCAACTTACTAGTATGGTTTTTCCAGTGTTACCCTATAAATTAGAAGGTGAAATAAAAGCCTATTTTTTCATACCAGAAGTAGCTCTAGAACCAACCGGGGATTGGGGCACTTATAATCCAGGTCTTTTTGCTTTAACTTATAGTTTTGAGGATATCCGAAGTGAAATTGGAGAGGATTTTATTGAGCCTCTCTTAGTAAATTTAGATGATAAAAAAGAAATAGATATATGGTTTAAAGAGGCAATAGGCGCAGAAAATACAGGGACCAAATTAGAAGTAGAAGAATGTACTCGAGAAATATTTATTTCACCTTGGGGAATTATAAAAGTTAAAGAGGAAATATTAATAAAAAATATGGGAGTTATATCATCAAATACTATTTCATTTAATGTAACTCATCATGCTAAAGGAATATTTGTATCAGATGATTTAGGAGAGATTTTAGGAGTTAGAGCTGTATTTGAAGGTTCAAAATATACAACATATAATATTGACTTACTCACTAATCGTCTGAGAATGTTACCTTATACTTCGTTTAGGTTTAATCTGGAATATTATTTACCGTTCGAGAATTACATTTCATTTAACTGGTTTCAGGAGTCAATACAGATCGATCTATTAACAACTGTTTTCAATTATTTAGGAACTGACCAAACGATTAACATAGTAATTGATGGTTGTTATACCATCGATTCAATTACAGAAACTCCAGATGCCATTAAAAAATCTAAAGGAACTACAATTCTTGTATATAAATCTGATTTTGTTTCTCCATTGGAAAATAAATTAATACAAATTACATTTACTGTTGATTTTTTTAATTTACTACTAAGACCAATAATATTTATACTTATAATAGCGGCTATTGCATCTATTTATGTTATAATTATAAAATCAAGAAAGAAAGATAGAGAAATGATAGAATTAACTCAAAAATTCATTCCTAAAAATGAAATCAGAGAGTTTTGCTCTTTATACGAAGAAAAAAACGCGCTTTTCTTAGAAATAAGACAGGTAAAGGAGGATGCAAAGCGCAAAAAAATAGCGAGAAAAAGATATAAAAACGTTCTGGAAAAAAATACGTTAAAAATAAGTGAAATAGAACGAGAAGTAATTCCATTTAAAAAAGTATTACTAGAAACTGGTGAGACTTTTGAAAATGTTGTGAAAAGATTAGAAATCCTTGAAGCTGAGAGAATAAGTGTGAATGACAGTTTAAAACTTTTAGAGGCTCGATATAAAAAGGGTAGATTACCATCAAGAGCAGCATATCTGAAATTATCTGATGATTTTAACAAAAGAAGGAGAAAAATCGATAGAACAATCGATAAATTGATCCAACAATTGAGAAGTTATCTTCTATAAACATTTTTTATTCATCCAAGTGTAAAAGTTTATGAAACCATGGTTATTTGATATTTTAGCGTGTCCTATTGATAAAGTCTTTCCTTTAGATTTATTTATTTTTGCTTTTGAAAATACTTCGGAAGAGTTTCAGTCTATTATTGATACCTATAATAATAGAGATATCAACTTTATTAAAAATGAAGAAATAATTAAGGTTTTTCAGGAAAATGGAGAATTTTTCTTTAAAGATAATATTATTATTGAAAAAAACAATCTTGAGACTTATCTTAAGTTAATTATTACAAGTATAAATGAACTAGAATACATTTTTGATAAGACAACCAATACTTTGAGCAAGCATTGTTTTAAAACCATAAAAACTGATGTAAAAGCAAAGATTTTAGAATTTTATAAAACTCCTAATTTAGATAATATTGAAAAAATATTGCCAGAGTTATACATAGTGAATAAAATTAAATTAGAACTTGAAATAAAGTCAGGTATCTTATTTTGTAATAAATGTAAACGATGGTATCCTATTATAGAAACTATTCCACAGATGCTCCCTGATAATTATAGGGATGAAATAAAAGAAATCAACTTCCTTAAAACCAATAAAAATTTATTAAATGAAGAATTTTTTAATCAAGATCTAAAACCATTTAACATTTAAAATTTTTCTATTCATTTTCTTAGCCCGGTGGTGTAGATTAATACATGTGTCTTGTATTAAATAAAATGGCCAAGCATCTGGGGCCTTGAACCCCGTGACCACGGTTCGAAAACTGAGCATTTGGATGCTCAATCGAAATTCCGTGCCGGGCTATTTATTTTTATCAAAATTAATTAAAAAAATAAAAAATTTTAAATCATGAAATAATTTAATTTTTTATCTTAAACATTTGTTGTATTAATATCAGTCGTCAAAAATAATAAAAATACACATGAAAAAATGATTTTTCTTTCTATTTTAAATTGGAGCGTTCTACAATTTTTATATTTAATAATTATTTTTGTCATAGGATTTTCAATTACTTATATCATACTTCCATACATCATAAAATTTATGAAAAGAAAAGGGTATGTTGGTATTGATATCCATAAAAATGCTAAACCTGAAGTCGCTGAATCTGGTGGACTAAGTATAATAATTGGTTTTTCAGTTTCCTCAATTTTTTTAATAATTTTTTTTCCTACTTTATTTAATGAGATCTTAATTTTTCTATTAACAGTGTTGTCAGCAGGAGCTATAGGATTTATTGATGACAGAATCAAACTTCGTTCTCGTTATAAAATTCTATTTGCAGTATTTTCAGGAGGGATATTTTTTCTTGCAAACTATTTTGGCTTTATTGAAATAATTTCTCCCACAATCCCCTTTCTTGCTAAAACTAGATTAACCGTTATATATCCTTTTCTAATTCCCATAATAATTGCAGTTTTTACAAATACCGTAAATATGTTGGAAGGATATAATGGTGAAGGTTCTGGAACTTGCTTAATAGCCGTTCTTTTTCTCCTTATATGTGGAATATTACTGGATTCAGCTGAAGCCGTGATTTTTGCTATTCCAGTAATCGCAGTAATAATCGCTTTTTTCATTTATAATAAATTCCCTGCTAAAATATTTCCTGGAGATGTAGGGACATTAAGCATGGGGGCTATGATAGCATGTATTATGTTATTTGGGTCGTTAGAAATCGCAGCATTTTGCGCTCTATTAATCCATATCTTCAATAGTTTTTATGTCATTTACTCTGCACGTGGATTTTTCGAAAGTAGTGATATTGGAGAAACTAAAGAAGATATTATTTTGCTCGAAAATGATCAAATTAAAGCTTCAGATCAAAGAGATGCAGTTTTAACCTTACCCCGATTAATTTTGGCAAAGGGACCGTTAACAGAACCAGAATTAGTTAAAAATTTTTATGCAATCTCAGTAATATGTGGGTTTTTTTCCATAATATCTATATTTTTAATGCAATCAACATCAGGTAAATTTGAAGTTTATGCTTTAATCATAATAATTTTTATTCTTTTAGTTCCTACGATATTATTATTGTATAAATTTCCCCGAATCAGAGGAATAATCATATTAATGGGAATCCTATTAATTTCTATTTATATCTTCTTAATGTTAATTGAATTATTCATTATGCCAATTCCTTTCAAGTATATTGACCTGAAAATAATAAAAATTCCAATCAATCTAATAATTTCTCTAATTTTGGTAATACCTGTGTTGTTATTATGGTATTTGATTACAATTAAGTATTTCTGGATAGAAATTAATAAAATGGAAAAAAGAATCTAGAAATTAAAAATAATTATATTTTTATATCACAATTTTAACATTTCTTAATCAAAAATTTAATGTATTTTACGATATAATACAAATTAAAATAGGATATTTTAAAGGAATAAAGGTTATACAAGTTGAGGAAAAATACGAGATATTTTCTATTTATTATTTATCTATTTGGTTCGGTAGGTTTTTTTTTATTAATACAATTAATTTTTCAGTTAAATTGGTTATCAATCCTATTTGATTGGACTTTTTTAATAACATTTATTCTGTATCTACTTACTATTGAAGAATTTTTACAATGGGTTAGGAACGGGAAAAGAAGTGAAATGAGCGATTTAGTTGCTATTGCTTTTTTCTTTTTTCTCATTTTTTTCTTTTCAAAAGATTTCCTAACGTCTCTTATGGGAGCATTCTCGATTTATTTATGGATAGGAATATTTGAATTGAAAGATTATCCTGTCTTGAATAAAGTTTTAATAATCTCTCTTGTAACATACAACATTATTTTTATTGCGGGAATTTTATCTTTCTATTTAGATAATCCTTTTTATATAAATACAAGTTTTGCTTTTTCTTTTTGGATTATTCTTATAATGGGATTTTTATTGTTTGGAAGAAAATATATAATAGTTTGGCGTTTCATGAGTCCTGAATATTTAACTTTATTTTTATATATTATTGCATGGTTAGCCGTTGTGTTTATAAATCAATACACACCTTTAAAATTCCTCGTAGATAAACGATTTGGTTCTAGTGGATTTACATTTCTTGATTTTTTTATGAATATATATTTTGTATTGTTAGTAGTTAATTGGATAGTTTATTTTCTTTCAGGTTTAATTTTAGATAAATTATTAGGCATTAAGAAAGTAAAAGACGAGGAGTTATTGAAATTAGTTAATGAAATAAAGAAAGATATTGGAATAAATAGTAAAGTAAAAATTGGTTTTGGGAAATACCCAATCTTAAATGCTATGGCTTATGGGTCTGTATTTGATAAGAGAATTGCTATTATAGCTGAAGATTTAAAAAAAATCCCTAAAGATGAATTAAAAGGCATTTTAGCTCACGAATTAGCTCATACAAAAGGAAAACATACTCTTATTTTAACTCTCATAACATCTGTTGATTTAATTGTAAGGATGTTTCTTGGTATTCCTGCTACTTTCTATGATTATACTTTTGGCGATCCTCAAATTCCAATGATAGCTTTTATCTTTTTGAATTTAGTAATATATATATTTCTCTTTATTTTTATAAGATATTTAGAAGGAAAAGCAGATTTAAAAGCAAAAAAAGCAGGATATGCAAAAGAACTTGCTAAAGCCCTTTATAATTTGGAAAGCTTCTACGCTACTGGTCGAGAAATAGGATTGAATACTATGTTATTATGTGAAGAGAAAATAACAAAAGATAATCAACTATTAGATTATATGAGCACAGCTATTTATTTATATCACTCCATGATTAAACCATCAAGAGCATCACTATTAGCAAATTTTATTAATTCACATCCACCAAGTTATCATAGAATTGCCGCGTTGTTAAGTAATGAATTAAAACCAAGCAAAGAGGCAATCCTTCCATTTATTTGTTTGAAAAAATCTAAACAAAAAAAATATGCTAAAAAATTTGAAGTGGCTAGAAAGGAATTTAAAATTATTGCAAATGAAAAATTTAAAGAGTTTTTTAAGATTAATGATATCTCTTCACTTATGGTTGATCTTAGAAGGAGAGAATTATACAAATTTGATATTCAAAAAGATTACATTTTTAGAAATATAATTACAGATGAATTAATTATTGGGAAATTAGACGATGTTCAATTCATTGATGATGTTACTGATCCTGTTCAATTTATGATAACAAATACTAAAACTAATCAAAAAAATTACTTAAATTCATCAAATTATTTACGTATTCGATATGATTTGAATGCTCAATATTTCTTAAGTAAAGACATACCCTTAACTTTAACCGATGTTATAATATCCAATAGAAATAAAAAAGGATATTATGTTTTTAAAGGAAAAGATATTACTAAAGTCCAAAAGTCAATTTTAAAAACACGTTTGCCAAATTCAATTATTCAAATTATTAATTTGAAAAATCAAGAGATTTTTTTAAAAACAAAAGGAACATTAAAAAGGTTCAAATGTACGAATATAGTTGTAGCTAATAAGTTAGAAAATTTTCAAATTGAAATATCTAATACTGAGGATCCAGATAAAGAATCAATCAAATATAATCTCAGCCAATTAATAATTCGACCCAGGAAAATTTATTTAAATATTGGCAGAAGTTCTAGTTTTCGAGAATCTGAAGTAGATTTGATTAAATGGTTATCTAAAAAACAACTTCAGTCTTTTATTTATCTTAAAAAACCTGTGAATAATATAGAAATGGGGTATATTAAGACAATTGAAGTTGATTTACAAAAAATTAAGAAAAAACCTCTAATCAATGTCGAAAAAAATGAAGAAGATTTACTTATAATAAATAATGTTTTTGGAAAGAAAAAAAAGATTCCTTTTAAACAAATAGAAGCAATTAATTTTGAATATGATAGCGCAGAAATACAAATTAAATCTGCAACAAGCTTTACTAGTCGGTTTGGATATAGATTATTGAAGAAGTTCAAACCAGAAAGAATAATTATGACTTAAAAAAGTTTAAAATACATGTGCCTTTCAAAAATTTAATTATGGCAAGTAAAATTAAAAGCTTTTTTCAACTTTTACGCGTTCGGCAGTATTATAAAAATTTAATGATTTTTGTTGGAATTTTTTTCAGTTATAGATTATTTGAGTTCTCTCTATATTTTCCCCTGTTAATAGGTTTTATTCTTTTATGTTGTACTTCGTCTTTTAATTATATTATTAATGATATTCGAGATATTAAAAATGATAAGAAACATCCAGAAAAAATGAGGAAAAAACCTCTTGCCTCAGGTGAACTTCCTGTTTCTTTTGCTATCGTATTGCTATTTATTTTAGTTGTAATAATTACATTAAGTTTGATGTTTATTATTCCAAATATTGGCCTAATACTCATGATAATATTCATAATCGCAACTGGTCAATTATATAATCTTTTTTTTAAAAATTATGCGTTCATAGATATACTTATATTATCTACGGGATATTTATGGAGAGCACTGGCGGGATGCTTTATTATTGAAGAATTTGTTTCTGGATGGTTATATTTTGCTATTTTTGAGATCGCTTTATTTTTAAGTATTGCCAAAAGAAAGGGGGATTTGACCTTACTTGGAAAAGAAAAAGCTGTTGAACATAAAAAAGTATATGATCAGTATTCCCAAAAATTGTTAGATCAATTTTATGTAATGACAGCGGTTTCACTATTTATGACTTATTCTATTTATTTCATATTTAAATTTAATTTGAATGTACCTGAGGATGCTAGCCTTAATGAATTGTTTGTTATTGTTACTATTCCAGTTTCATTTTATATAATTATGAGATTTATGTATCTAACTTCAGCTAGGCCAGAAATTGCTCGTAATGCCGAAAAAGTTTTTCTAGATAGAGGAATAATAATAGCTTTCTTTATTCTGTTAGTAATTTTAATTTTTTCCTTTTATTTTGATGAAATTATTGAAATATTAAAATTCTGAAAAACTACCCATTTTATGCCCATTTCTGCCTTTTCTTTAATGGATATTTCTAAAATCTACTGTGATTTCAAAAAAAAAGAGAAAAAAGAAGAAAAAATTTATAAACATACAAATTCAACCCAATATTTAACAATTAATCTATTTATAAAAAAATATTAAAAAAAAAAGTGATATTAAAAATGGAAATGGAAAAGAAAAATATAGCAATAATAATCTTAGCCGTTGTTCTGGGAGTATCTGGTGTTGGAAATATTATCCTTGGGGTAATGGTTGGCGCACCAGAGCCAGCAGCTAGAAATACCATAATTGCCGGGGAAATGTATGGTCCTGATAATTTGGATATCCACGAATTGTGGGAGAGCGCAGGATTCAATATAGTTTACCAAGTTTACGAGGGTTTGTATTCATATGATTTATCCGATCCCGATCTTGCATATCAACCGCAATTAGCAAAGGAGATTGGCACGTGGGAACTTGCCTCAGTAGATCCGCTTAATAGTCCTTGTACTTATACTGTTCCCCTAAGAGAAGACGTATATTTCCATGATGGAACTAAATTCAATGCAGCAGCCGTTAAATGGAGTTTCGATAGATTAGCTTATTGGATGAATGTAGATGGTAGTCTTCCTGACGATGAGACTGAGGCCATGATAAAAGTTCTATATATGTGGCCTGATGGTGTAACTCCCGTCATTAATAAAACTGAAGTTGTCGATACTTATACGGTAAAATTCACGTTAAATAAGCCTTTTGGAGTTTTCGATGCAATTTTAACCTTCAGTGCAGCATTTATTATGGCTCCTTCATCAGATTTGTTTGATACAAGGATTGTAGTATCGGAGGCTGTA
>SDBS01004981.1_pt1 | contig 13001 bp, 11 predicted proteins | sample 2277091 | NCBI WGS metagenome assembly SDBS01 (sample SAMN10404972, study PRJNA504765) | marine sediment metagenome | isolation source: marine sediment core GS10_PC15, 163 cmbsf | place: Arctic Ocean: Southern Knipovich Ridge | collected 2010 | reverse complement strand
TTGCCAAAGGCGTGCCGCTGGGTTGGGGTGATTTTTGGTTGTTCACGATCCGGGACCTCGGCATGTTTAAGCTTTTCGGGCAGTTGAAGCACGCCTGGGATGCCTCGATCCTCACCGATCCCGCCCGCTGGGGCTGGGGCTCCTTTTGTGTTAAAAACACGCTGGAAATCAGACCCGCCGATGGGGGTGAATTTCCCATCAATGTCGATGGCTCAACGATGCCCTGCCGCGACGCGGCCCGCTTCCGGATAATCGATCAGATCCATCTGCTCACGCGGTGATTTTATTGCCATCAGCCACTTGAATTTTTGTCCTCCGCCGGTGTAAATGTGGTACATAGGGTGGAAACCGCAGGGTTTGCCGCCCCGGCCGTAATGGAGAGGATATCCCATGAACGTCGTCGAAATGCACAATATCACCAAAACCTTCGACGGTTTTGTCGCGGTGGATGACCTGTCGCTGGAGGTCCCCCAGGGCAGCATTTACGGGTTTATCGGGCCGAATGGTTCCGGCAAAACGACCACCTTGCGCATGATCATGAACATCTTTTATCCCGACCGGGGTTCCATTCAGATTTTCGGCGACAACGTCGGCGGCGCCTGCTCCGACCGCATCGGGTACCTACCTGAGGAACGCGGGTTGTACAAAGGAATGAAGGTCCGCGAGGTTTTACGGTTTTATGGGGAACTCAAAAGCGGGCGTAAGGTCGACGCCGAAGTCGACAGGTGGCTCGAACACCTGAATTTAACCGATTGGGCCAATAAAAAAGTCGAGACCCTCAGCAAAGGAATGGCCCAGAAAGTGCAGTTCATTGCCACTGTTGTTTCTCGCCCCGACCTGATTCTACTCGACGAGCCATTCACCGGCCTGGACCCGGTCAACGCCGATGTTATCAGAGACGCGATCCTCAAAATGCAAGCCGAGGGCACGACCGTCATTTTCAGCACCCACGATATGGGCGTCGCGGAAAAAATGTGTGATTTCATTTTTATGATTTATAAAGGCCGAAAAGTCCTTGATGGTACGCTGGACTCGATTAAAGAAACATACGCCCGGGATACTCTCCGTATCCGCTGTGAAGGGGGCGTAACTGCGCTACAGGATCTTGACGGCGTCGAAAAAATCAACGATTTCGGCCGTTTGCAGGAGTTACGCATCGCCGGCACTTGCGATCCACAGGACATCCTGGCGGCGATTATGTCGCGCACGCGGGTGGAAAGTTTCGAAATCGCCTCGCCCTCACTTCATGATATCTTTATCCGAATCGCCGGCCCCGAGGCACAGGAGGCCAACAATGCGTAAGACCCTCCGGATCGCCAAACGGGAATACCTGGCGTCGGTCAAAACCAAGGGTTTCATCATCGGGCTGGCTATTGCCCCACTTTTTATGAGCGGAAGTATTATCGCGATGCTGATATTAAAAGACCGCGTTAACACCACCGACCAGACAGCCGCCATTGTGGACCACTCGGGTGTCGTGGCCGAGGCCCTGATTAATTTCGCCAAAGCGCGGAACGACGAAGTTGTTTACAGTAAAGAAACCGGCAAGAAAATCCGGCCGGAATACTCGTTCGAAATCGTAGCGCCGAATGACAATGACCCGGCCCGGCAAAGATTAGAGCTTTCCAACCGCGTCCGTAGTGGACAGTTGCACGCGTTTATTGAAATAGGTCGGGATGTGTTCAACGCGTACACGGATTCGGCCAACACCCGGATCGTCTACTATTCGGAAAACGCCGCGCTAGATAATTTTCGCCGCTGGCTGGACCAGCCCATCAATACTCACCTGCAGCTGGCGCGGCTGGCCGCGGCCGGAATCGACAGCGCCAACGCCGCCAAAATGCTGTCCTGGTATTCAGTCGAGGGCATGGGGCTGGTCTCGGTCGATGAAGAGACCGGCGAAATCACTGATGCTCGGCGCGCCGGCAAGGGCGAAGCCATCGGCATCCCCGCCGGGATGGCGATGTTGACCTACATGATGATTCTGATGGGCTCTATTCCTTTGCTCTCATCGGTAATGGAGGAAAAAACCCAGCGGATCGCCGAGGTCCTGCTCGGTTCGGTAAAACCCTTTGAGTTCATGATGGGCAAGGTGATCGGTGGCATCGGCGTGTCCCTAACCAGTTCCTCGGTTTATGTTGTCGCCGGGGTTATCGCCGTGACCTATATGGGTTTCGCTGATTATATCCCGACCCATGTCATGCCCTGGTTTTTCGTCTACTTATTACTGGCCATTGTTTTGTTTGGGGCAATAAATGCGGCCCTGGGATCGGTTTGCAACGATCAGAAGGACGCCCAGAATCTGACTTTTCCGGCGATGATTCCGGTTTTCATCCCCTTGTTCATTATGATCCCGGTGGCCATAGAACCGCTGTCCGGGTTTGCGACATGGGTTTCGTTGTTCCCGCCTTTTGTGCCGACATTAATGGTCTTGCGGATGTGTACGCCGGTCAGTATCCCGGCGTGGCAGCCCTGGGTCGGGCTTATCGGACTGCTTATCTTCGCCGTAACCGCTGTCTGGGCCGGGGGACGCATTTTCCGCGTCGGTATTCTACTGCAGGGTAAGGCGCCCAATTTGGCTAATTTGCTCCGCTGGGCGATCCGCGGCTGAGACACCTCGGCCCCGGGATACTCACATTTCCATCATCGTCAAAACCAACCACGGCCCGCTATCAGAAAGACATAAACGGCGTATTTACTCAAAAGGATATTTGATAAACTAAGGCAAAAACGGGTTTATAAAAGACATGTATAACTCGGCGCCGGAGACATACCAACAGCGGTCTTTGGACGAACTGCGACCCGTTATTGAGGAACACCGCGCACGGTTGGGCCGGAAACTGGTTATCCTGACCCATCATTATCAACGCAAAGAGGTTGTACGGCTGGGAGATTTTGTCGGCGATTCCTATTATCTCGCCCGTTGTGCGGCCGAGGAAAAAGAGGCCGAGTATATCGTTTTCTGCGGGGTGCACTTCATGGCCGAGGCCGCCCGTGTCCTCTGCCGCCCCGACCAGCGGGTGTTTTTGCCCAATTTGTATGCCGGGTGCCCGATGGCCGACATGGCCCAGATTGATGTGGTCACGACCGCCTGGGAACAAGTCGGCGGCGATGACACCATGCCGATTTCGTATATGAATTCCGCCGCTTCCTTGAAGGCCTTTGTCGGTGACCACGGCGGTTTGATCTGTACTTCGTCCAACGCCGTAAAGGCCTTTAACTGGGGCTTTCAGCGAGGCAAGCGCGTTTTCTTTTTCCCCGATGAAAATCTCGGATATAACACCGCGCATAAGATGGACATCCCCGACGATGAGATCTTTGTCTACGACCCCCTACGTTATCAAGAGAAATCACCGCTTCCGGAGCACATCCGCTTGGTCCTTTGGAAGGGGTATTGCCATGTGCATACCAATTTCCGGCCCGAACATATCGCCCAGATGCGGGAGCGGTTCCCCGGCGTGAAAATCGTCGTCCACCCCGAATGCATCCCGGAAGTAGTACAAGACGCCGACGCTGTTGGTTCAACGTCATTTATCGTCAACTATGTTAAAGAACAGCCGACCGGGGCGATAATTGCCATTGGCACCGAGCTAAATCTCGTTTCCCGCCTGGCCGACGATTACCCCGACAAGTCGGTTATCGAACTGTCCGGCCAATCCTGTTCCTTGTGTATCAATATGTTTCGCACCACCCTGGCCGACCTGGCCTACACCCTCGACTGCCTGGGCCAAACCAACGAGATCCTGGTTGACCAAAGTACACAAAGATCCGCCCGGCTGGCGCTCGAACGAATGCTGGAGTTGAACTAGATAATAAAAAGACAGCCGATCCTGGCCGCATCGGCGCCGGGGGCGGAAGACCCACCGGCCCGGGTAAGAAATTGACTTCTCGAAAACAGTAATGCATTTTCCCCGAGGAGGTTTGCTCAACCGTAGCCAAATTTGGCCATGGCTGGCGTAAACCGGACCGGCGGGGTACAATAATCCCGGCCCGAAAAGCAAATGGATATCGCTACACACAACCAAACACTGACCGCCGGCCCGATTTCGGGAAAATTCTGGGCCGTTGCCATGTCGTTGTGTATCGCCGCCGGTATGGCCGCCGCTTTGTGGGGCTGGCCGTTGGCCTTTGCGCCCCTGGCCATCGGTGTGGTACTCACCTGCATCCTCAAGCCGGACTGGGGATTGTATTTCTTAGTTGGCGCGTTGTTTTTCCCCTACAAAATAACCTCCACGCCGGCCTTTTATCCCGCCGATGTGATTTTGTTCCTTGTTGTCATCGGGTTCTGGATGCAACGTGCCCGGCACGGCAAGCTGGGCCTTATCCGCACGCCGTTGGATCTCCCCATCGCTGTCTGGCTGGGGATCATGGCTCTCTCCCTGGTTAATGCTCATGATGTAACGAGAGGAATCATTAACTGGTTACGCCACGTCCAACTCTTTTTATTGTTTTATGCCATCGCCGGGCAGGTTAATTCGCGGCAGGCGCAACGCCTACTGGTTGTGCTGGTCCTTGGCGCCGCTATCTTTTCCGCGATTAACCTCCCTTTATTTATTCAATTCGGCGGGCTCAAGCGTATCATCGGCATTGCCCGACCATCTCTTATTGGGCTGTTATCTGTTTGTATCGTCTACGTCACCGGTTTATTCTGTTTCGCGCGCCGCCGGGCCCGCGCAACGCTTTATATAATTCTCCTCATTTTGTTATTCTTGGGACAAGTCGCCACCCAGAGCCGGTGGGGCATTGTCGCCTCCATCATCGGCATAGGAGTTGTTCTCATCCTCTCGTGGAGATGGGGATCCGTTCACGCAGATCCGTTGCCCCGCCGGCGGGCGCGCCTATTGGCCATCTTTGGCGCGGCCTTTATAGCGATCATCTTTATCCTCGCCTTCCCCATGATTGAAAACGTGATACAACGATTTAATCAGGTCGGGAGTGCCGCGACGACGGTAAATTATCGCCTTTTTATCTGGAAGACCGCCTGGAATATATATCTTGACCACCCTTTGCTTGGCATTGGCCTGGGGCAGGCGCAGATTTGGGGGAATATTTTTCCGTCATTACGCCTCGAACGGCTCGGGAGCCTGACTTTCGGCTTCGGCACTCACCACACGCTCCTCAAATATATGGCGGAAACCGGAACTTTGGGTACGTTGGCCTTGTTTTGGCTGTGGGTCAGAATTGCCCGCGTCGGCAGCGGACTTTTTCAAAGAGTAAATTCGCCGGAAATTATGGGCCATATCGCCGGTATCCTCGGCGTGATTTCGATAATCTTTTTCCGTTTATTCACCGAGGGCCGAATGTTTTACGCCATCCCGGGTATCACCACGGTCTTATTCTTGGCGCTCTTGATAAATTTATGGATGTCCAATCAGGCAAAACAGTGATGTATCAGACGACCTTCCGAGTGATTATCCCCGGGACTCCACAACCTTGGATACCCCAATGAAAAAGATAGTCATTGCCGGGTTGCTAATCGTGCAGTTGGCCTTGCCCTTGACCATCGGCCAAACAGTCATCGGGTACGATGGTGAACAATACCTGCGTTACGCCAAAAACCTCATCGAATTGGGTCAATATACCTATGATGGGATTAATCCCTCCTGCGGCCGCGCCCCGGGATACCCGTTATTCCTGGCGGCCTTCATCTGGGTTCTTCACTCCGTAGATTTTGTCTATCCGGTTCAACTGCTTTTGCTTTTTGGCGCCTACGTGCTGATCGCCCGGATTGCCAGAGATTACCTCACTGCATGGTGGTCGATTGGACTACTGGGCGCCTTGGTCGCTCTCTGGCCACTGAACCGTCTGGCACTGGCCCTGATGAGTGAGCCGTTGTTCATTTTCCTGATCGCTCTCGCCCTCTATATGTTGCAACGGTATCTCTCCCACAGGGAACGTCGTTTTCTGATTTTGTTTGCGGTGATCATGACCCTCTCCGCTTACGTTCGCCCGGTGTCCGCCTTTTTCGTGCTCTTCGCGATGGTGGTATTGTTTTTCCGGCGACAAATACGTTGGCGGGACGCCCTCCTGTCGGGTGTGCTTTCGGTGGTAATCATCGCTCCCTGGACATATCGTAACTTTTTGACTTTCGACAGAATAATACCGATGGCGGCTACCTACGGCTCAGTGTATTACATGACCGATCAAGAAGAATTCGAAGTGATCATGCTTCAATCGGCCGGCGCCTCCCACCAGATGCCCGCCTACATCAGAAATGTGGCTCAGGACTTTGAGTTAGATCCCGCGGCCAACGATCGATTCCTCCGGGAGGCCCAACAAAATATCTCCCGCGACCCATTGGGCTTTATTAAGCGATGTACCCTGAAAACCTTCTTTGTCTGGACCTACCTCCCCGGTACCAAGCTGCTTCTCTATGAAAAACCGCTCATTTTCTATGGCGGGGTTTTGCTGCAGCTTTGCTTTATCGCGGCGGTCATCACGGGAGCGGCTTTGCTTGCCTCCCGCCAACGGGTGCCGGTGTCACCCGGCGTCCTCTTCGCGGTTTACCACCTGCTATTCCTTTTCCCTTTCTATGCCGAAAGCCGGTATTTAATCCCGGTCTACATTATACTTTGCGGTTTTTCTGCTTACGCATTATTCATAGCAACACGACGATTACCGCGCATATTTGCCCGTCGAGGATAACCAACGCCCGGCACGCCGACTACCTTAGCCAATCACCTTTCTTTTCGATGCACCGGGATAATCAACAGTTAAATGACTGTTTCCGGACACTTAGGGTAATTCTGGAGCAATTGTCATAAATATTTTCCATTTGGTATAAAAAATATAAATCCTTGTGGTTGGCGTACGTCCGGAGGCTGTGATAGAAGTATATATTCGCAGGTCGGATTCCAACGTGAGCGGAATAAATATGAGAAACCCGACATATATGACTGGATTTAGGGCCGTCTGACAATCATTCGAGAGACTTAACACTATTCAAAGCAAGCTCTGATGTACGACCAAGGGAATAGGCATCCATCCATCCACGGGAAAAAACTAGCAATGTAGGCAACATCTTGCTCAACCTTTTCGTGAGACGGATTATTGGTGAGATAAAGCCATGCGAGCGAAGCAAGAACTTAAGAGTTAAACTGTTAGATACGACAATATATAGCATGGCCCGATAGAAATTTGACACCGCCGTACGAAGCGCAGGATCACGTTCAGCAAGTTTCCCATCAAGTGCCTTTATGAAATCTCTGGATTGTGTTTTCGCCGCATCATCTTTCATCGCACGCTTCACCAAAGCATACAAAGTGAATTTGTGTTGATGCCGTACTATGTCATTTGTTGCCCGATAGAACAGTGTGAAAATGCTATCATTTTCTGTTACCTTGCCTTCGGCAACTAGTCCAATTAGCTGATCCCTTACTGCATAGAGACGGAATTTATTGTCTGCCACCCGCTGCCTTTTGTAGTCCCGTCTCCAGCTGTACGCTTTGTAGAGCGATACAACGATCAATAGCGAAATTACACTGATAGCCAATTTTTCAGGCATCCTCTCCCCCATTCCGCGGATCACCGCTGGATAACCTGTTCGATAATATGAAATCCTGCGATTTGTCCCTTTCCTTAACTACCCGCTCCACCTCATCTTGCAACGTTTGAATGTGGCGTTCATTAGCCTTGTCGGCTTTGCGCATAAAAAATACAGCCATAATACTCAGAATGGCCACCAGTAGGCCATATTCTTTGGCTAGTTCAATTAACGCCGCAAAAATATCATCCTCCCCTAATTTATTATACGTCATACATTTTCCTGAGTTGCCTGTCAACAGGAAAATGACAATATTTGAGGTCCCTTAATTGGCTCCTAGGCAGGCTGCTTTCAGACCAAAAGCAACGCGCCGTGCGGAATCCGGGGGGCTTGCCATTCTGAGGGCAATAGGGTGACCCTGGCTTTAAGGAGTGTTGAAGAAGTCCCTGAAATCAGGGTCACTAGCTTGATGTTAATTCCCAGTGCTATTCCCCGCCGTTACCACCATCGAATCGGGGAGAATATACTGCAGCGGGTCGGTCGGCTGGGCCTGGTAGCGGATTTCATAATGCAAATGCGGCGCCGAGGAGACGCCGGAATTGCCGGACAGCGCAATGATATCGCCGAATTTCACCCGGTTGCCTTGTTCAAACATCATCGCGCTGTTATGTCCGTAAACCGTCTCGTACCCGTTTTCATGGTCGATAATAATCAAATTACCCAGAGCATCATCCCAGCCGGCGAACTTCACCACCCCTGCCGCCGTAACGAAAACCGGTGATCCCTCGCGCCCGGCGATATCCATCCCAAAGTGACGCAATGATATGTTTTTCTGCTCCGGCGCGAACCCGCGCGAGGGTCGGCCACGCATCGGCACACCAAGGGGATGGTTTGCGGGGTGCGGGGGCAACTCACTGGGTAACGGCGCGGTGGCAACCACTGAAATCATGGAGCCCGGCGTGGCAAGCACGGTGGAATCAGTAACCCCCTCGGGTATCTGGAGGGATGACCTGTCGCCGGTGGATACCGCCAGCGAGTCGGGAAAATCAATCCCCAGCATGCCACACAACCGCCGCGTGAACTGGCGATGATAATTCAACTCCTCGCGCAACTGGCTGATCTCCAGCGAGTATACAGTCAACCGCATATTTTCGCTGGTTAACTCGCCGATCCGTTCGCTTTTATTGATTAACAACCAGGTAAGAATAACCGCACTCAGGGCCATGACGCAGACCAGGACGGCCGCCCACAGCAGCACCCGCAACAATAAAGGCGAGATCGACCACTGGTGACTCCTGGCCGACTGGTCGCTAACAACCAGAATATTGATTCGCCCGCCGCGCGCCATGACTGACCACTGGCCTTTGTTAATGCAGGCCGATCAGGTCCAGAATACGATTTAAATCATCGTGTGAATAAAAGTCGATTTTGATTTTTCCCTTTTGCCGACGCTCGCTGACCCGCACCGCCGTCCCTAGATACTGCCGCAACCGGTTTTCCAGCGCCTCGATCTCCGCCGAACGACCGTGGGTCCGGGGAACGCGTTTTTTCTTGCCGTAGATCAATTCCTCAGTGCGTCGCACCGATAGCCCTTCATTAACAATACGCCGGGCAATACGGATTCGATCGTGCGAACTTTCCAACGCCAATAGCGTGCGTGCGTGACCGGCCGAAAGCCGACCCGCGGAAATCTGCTGTTTGACTTCCTCCGGCAAGCCCAAAAGTCGCATGGTGTTGGTCACCGACGACCGGTCCTTGCCGACGCGTTGGGCGATCACCTGCTGCGTAAAACCGAAACGTTCGGATAATTTGCGATAGGCCAGCGCCTCATCGATCGGGTTGAGGTCCTCACGCTGGAGGTTCTCGATCAACGCGGTCTGCAGTTGTTCGTCGTCGGAAAGATCATCCACCAGGATAGCGGGAATCTTGGTTAGTCCGGCGATCTTCGTGGCTTTCCAACGTCGTTCACCCGCAACGATTTGATAGCCGTTTTCCACGGTTTTGACCAGGATCGGATGGATAATCCCGCGTTCGCGAATGGAATCGGCGAGGTTTTTCAATTTTTCCGAATCGAAACGCAATCGCGGCTGAAAGGGATTCGGCACGATGCGATCCAAATCAAGATTCAAAACCGACGCGACTTTGGCGGTCGCATGATCGGGCCCTCCGGGAATCAGGGCCTCCAATCCTCGTCCCAATGCGATTTTATTCACGATGCCAACACTTCCTTTGCCAGTCGAATGTAGTTTTCCGCCCCAGTGGAGAGCATATCGTATAAGACAATCGGCTTGCCGAAGCTCGGGGCCTCCGAAAGACGGACATTACGGTTGATTACGGTCTGGTACACTTTATCAGCAAAGAACTTACGGATTTCCTCGGCTACCTGGCGCGATAAATTGAGCCGGCTATCAAACATGGTCAATAAAACGCCCTCAATCGCCAGCTCGGGGTTGAGTTTTTCCCGAACAATGGAGATCGTGTTCATCAACAACCCCAATCCTTCCAGGGCAAAATACTCACACTGCATGGGAATCAACACCGAGTTGCTGGCCACTAAGGCATTGATTGTTAACATATTAAGTGAGGGGGGGCAGTCGATAATGATGTATTCATAATTCGCTTCCACTTCATTAAACGCCTTGCGTAATAGATATTCCCGCTCCTCGATGTTGAGCAACTCCACCTCCGCACCGACCAGGCGCAAATGAGATGGAATAATCGACAATCCCCGGATTTGCGTTTCCGTAATCGCTTGATTGATATTGACTTGCGACGATAACACCTCGTACGTTGACGCCTTGACCTTTTCTTTATCAATTCCGACAAAGCTGGTCGTATTCGCTTGGGGGTCGATATCCACCAGCAGGACCTGTTTGCCGGCCAGGGCCAGGCAGGAGGCCAGGTTCACCGCCGTCGTGGTTTTACCCACTCCGCCTTTTTGGTTGGCAACTGAGATAATTCTTGTCGTGTTTGTCTGTTCCATTTTTTCGGGCGTGAAAATCAGTATTAATGTCCCAAAACACAAAAAAACAACATTAACAAACATCCGCAAGTAAATAATTGCCGTTCAGCGCAATTTATTACTTCCGTTTTTCGAACGATAACAACCATAAAGAGTCAACCCCATAGGGCGATCCAACTTCTTTTTTCCTAAGAAGATAGGAACCGCTCTCCAATTCATCAAATTGATTTAGATCCCTTTTGGCGGATGATTCAAAAACCAAAACCTGCTGCAAGCCGGGAAGCTTTTGGGCCCATTTTAAAATTAAGACCGGTGGAGGCCCGGCGCGCGAGGTCACAATCTTGATTTTGCTTTCAGCTTCAGGAACATAGTCCTCCAGCCGGTGATTGATCACGGTGATATCGGAAAGCCGCAGATACTTAATCAGGGCCTTGAGGACAGTACATTTCCGCCCGCGAGATTCGATCAACTCCCACCGCACATCCGGACGAGCGATTTTCAACGGGAGGGCGGGAAACCCGCCACCCGAACCGATATCCACAGCCAAAAGACCCCCCTCCTGGGGCAGGAATTCCAAAACTGCAAGCGAGGTGAGAAAAAGCTGCACCGCCTGGGCCACCTGATCTCCGGCCCGGGAGATCAGGGGGACAGTCCGGTTATAATAGACGAGTTTCTCGAGATACATTGACCCCATTTGCAGGATCTCCTGCGCGGGGATGGTTGCATGGCCGTCACAGAGGTCATGTAGTAGGTCCTGCTGCCGGGGACTGAAGATGTGTTTCACGTGAAACCGTCGGATCAATGCTTACGGGAGTGTTGCGCTGTCCGGTGTCGCCGGCCGGCTTTCAGATGCACCAGGAGTAACGCGATGTCGGCCCCGGTGATTCCGGGGATCCGCGCGGCCTGGCCCAGAGAGACCGGACGGATGCGGCTGAACTTCTCTCGTGCTTCGGCTCGCAAGCCGACTAGTTTATCAAATGAAAACGCCTCCGGAATGCGGATGGTCTCGTTTCTCTTGAACCTGGCGATTTCAGCCAATTGCCGTTGGATATATCCCGCGTATTTAATCTGGATTTGCACCGATTCGGCGATTAAATCAGGGGCGGGGACGAACGTATCATCATATTTAGCCAAATCTGCGTAGCTGATCCCGGGAATTTTCAGTAAATGCGCCATTGACGCGGAACCCCGTTTCCGCAAGTTCTCGTATTCTCGGGGAATGGATGAGGCAAGCACTTGCCAGCTGCCCAAACGGCGTTTTTCCGCGGAAATCTGCTGATATTTGTCGCTAAAACGCCCATACCGGTCGGCTGAGACCAAACCCAGCCGGTATCCATACTCCGTCAAACGCTCATCGGCGTTGTCCTCGCGCAGGTGCAGGCGATGTTCCGCCCGTGAGGTAAACATCCGGTATGGTTCATCCACTCCACGAGTCACCAGGTCATCAATCATCACCCCGATATAGGCCTCTGAGCGATCGAGGACAAACGGCGGTAAACTCCGGACTTTCAAGACCGCATTGATCGCCGCCATCAATCCCTGCGCCGCGGCCTCCTCATACCCCGAGGTGCCGTTTACCTGGCCGGCGAAGTACAGGTTTTCCACCGCCTTCGTCTCCAGGGTAGGTTTCAGTTGGGTCGGGGGGAAGAAATCGTATTCCACCGCATAGCCGGGACGGTTGAAATGGACGCTTTCCATCCCGGGAACGGCGCGCAAAGCGGCCAGTTGGACATCAGCCGGCAAGCTGGAGGAAAAACCGTTAACATAAAGCTCATCGGTAGCCAGTCCCTCGGGTTCGAGGAACAACTGGTGCCGCGGTTTCTCCGCGAATTTAACGACCTTATCCTCAATCGACGGGCAATAACGCGGTCCGATCCCTTTAATTTGGCCGTTAAACAGGGGTGAGCAGTCGATGTTTTCCCGGATGATCCGGTGGCATTCCTCGTTGGTGTAGACAATATGGCACAATGCCTTGTTCTTTATGTTTCCATTGGAGCGGACAGAAAATGGTCGTGGTGGTTCATCACCCGGCTGGATCTGCATTGCCGAGAAATCCACGGTTTTCCCGTCGATACGGGGGGGAGTGCCGGTTTTCAGCCGGCCTACGGCAAAACCTTTCGCCGCCAGATTATCAGAAAGCCCGGTAACTGGCGGTTCCCCCACGCGCCCGGCCGGTGTACTCTCCGCTCCAGTGTGAATTATCGCGTTGAGGAATGTTCCTCCGGCGAGGATTGCCGATTTGGCCGGGATGGTCCCGCTCGATTCGGTGATTATGCCGGTCAGACAGCCACCGGAGATACAGATATCTATTACGTTGTCCTCGATAATTTCTACGTTTTCCAGGGCTTTTATCGCCTGTTGCGCGGCATGTTCATATAATTTGCGGTCGGTCTGCGCGCGTGAGGACCAGACGGCAGGACCTTTTCGCTTATTAAGTACCTTGAATTGAATCCCCGCTTGGTCGGCCAACAAACCCATTTCACCGCCGAGGGCATCGATTTCCTTGACCAGTTGACCCTTGGCCAATCCGCCGATCGCCGGATTACAGGACATCCG
>SDBS01004980.1_pt1 | contig 13003 bp, 9 predicted proteins | sample 2277091 | NCBI WGS metagenome assembly SDBS01 (sample SAMN10404972, study PRJNA504765) | marine sediment metagenome | isolation source: marine sediment core GS10_PC15, 163 cmbsf | place: Arctic Ocean: Southern Knipovich Ridge | collected 2010 | reverse complement strand
TTGTTCTAGCTGTTATATCCATGGTCAATCACCCAAGCCAAACTGAAACGATTCGAGACATCGTCATAATATTTATGGCTGTTGAATCACTGATCATTGGCCTCACCCTCATCATATTAATTATTCAACTTGCTAAGCTGACGACTCTCCTTCAAAATGAAATCCGCCCGATATTGGATTCGACAAATGAGACGCTTCAAACATTGCGAGGAACGACGACATTCCTGAGTAATAATTTGGTGAAGCCTGTGATTAAAGCAAACAGCACCGTTGCGGCTGTGAAACAGGCCTTAGGACTTATAGGAATTGGTCGTTCGGACTCGAGCGAATAGGATATTTGATTTTGGATCGTAATCCATAAGTACAACTCACAGTAAACATATTCAACAATAACTGATCATTAATTATGGGAGGAAAAAAGATGTCAGATAGAGATGGTGATTTCGGAGCCTTCATTTCCGGCTTTGTCATTGGCGGGCTTGTTGGGGCAGCGGTCGCATTATTGCTCGCTCCACAATCAGGTGAGGATACCCGAACCCTTATCCGGGATAGAAGTATCGAAATCAGAGGCCAAGTCGAACAAACTGCAGCTGAAGCACGTGCTCGAGCTGAAAGCCTCGCGGCCGAAGCCAGAACCAGGGCAGAAGAGCTTCAACAGCGAGGTCAAGTTGTTTTAGAAGAGCAAAAATCCAGAATAGAAAAGGCTGTTGACGCAGGAAAGAAAGCTGCGCAACGAAAGCGTGAGGAGCCCTCTGAGGACGCGGCCGCAGAGGCGTAATAAAAAGTAAAATTGTTTGAAAATAAAAAAGAGGGCGTGTGATTATGCACGCGCCCTCTTCACATAACCGGTTTTTTTAATCAGCTTTCAGCAATTTCAGAAATTGCCGCCGCAAGAGAATCCGCAACATCCCCAGCAAGAACACTTGCGGAATTTCCAAGAGATTGAGCCGCGATCTCACCAGCTCGGGCATGGATGTAACTCCCGGCAATCGCTGCTTCATAAGCGGAAACTCCCTGAGCAAGAAAACCAGCTATTGCTCCTGCCTGAACATCGCCCGTCCCCGCCCGAGCCAAAGATGCGGTTGCGAAGGGAAGGACAGCGCTTCGATCATCTGGGGCCGCAATCACCGTATTAGCGCCTTTCAAAACAACGATATGTCCCCATCTCTTAGCCCAAGTTTTTGCCGCTCCTACACGATCCGCCTGGATCTCATCCTTAGGTACGCCGGTCATTATCTCCATTTCTCCAGGATGAGGGGTGAGGATGGTATCAGCAGGGAGCAAAGTACTCCATGAATCAATCTCAACTAATAATTTAAGGCCATCTGCATCGATGACACACGGCGGAAGCTTTTGGTCATATAATTTGCCTTGGGTTTCAGGACGTACGAAGCCAATTTGTACTCTTTGTGTATGCTGCTCGGATCCGATAATCCTGGATAAAAATCCCTTGGTGACAGCATCCAATCCGAATCCAGGCCCAATTAACATGGCTTGTGTGCTTTCCAGCTCCGCCTCGAGTATTGGAGCAGCACTCTCGCTAATCACACCCATCTCATTTGGCAGGAGCAACCACGTCGCCTCAAGAAGATTAGGAGCGATTAATACTTGAATGGGAGATGGAACTGCCATAGTGACCAATCCTGCGCCAACTCGATACGCAGCGACGCCAGCGAGCATCGCCGCTCCAGGATAATTAATGGATCCTGCTACGACCATAACCCTCCCAAAGGTCCCTTTATGAGCATCCGAAGGACGCTCGGGTAGGATTGATTTAATCGAATGGTGATCAGGCATTTCATGCATTATCTTTTCCAACTCTCTTTGTTTTTTAGAAAGCCCTATATCGCCCACATCGAGTTCACCAACATAGTTTGCGCCTGGCCGCGCGAGTAAACCCGTTTTTACAGCGGCGAGTGTTACTGTTAAGTCCGCTTTTAGTGCAAATTCTGATATTTTTCCACTATCACAATCAAGTCCTGAGGGACAATCCACCGCAACAATGAATGGTTTCTTTTTGCGCTTATCCAGAGCTTTAGCAACTTTCGCAAGCACGTCCTTGGCTGTTCCTTTCAAAGGGAGTTCGAAACCTGTCCCTAGAATTGCATCGATGAGAATATCCGAACTTCCCAACATGTTATCCAACACTCGTGCCCCTTGATCTTGATCCCAAATGGCTACGAGTAATTTCCTATTTCGAATTTTTTCTAAATTCGGGTCGTCCTCCGGTCGCTCTTTTGTTAGATAAACTGAGACTTGAGCTCCAGCTTCAGCAAGATGATCACCTACGACAAGTCCATCACCGCCATTGTTTCCACTTCCCACAAGGATTACAACGCGTTTTCCTTTAATATATTCCACCCGTTTCAAAACTGCATTGGCGATAGATTCACCGGCATTATGCATCATTTGAGCATAGGATAAACCCGATGCGTTCGCATCCTTTTCAATCGCGTTCATCTGCTCCGTCGTAACAATCTTGTGCATAATTCCGTCCTCCCTGACCTAAGTTGAACTATAACATCGATCTGGATCACGCCTCAAGACGTGGTGTAAATTGTCTGAAAACATCGACAACTTACATTCTACTCATAGATCATGTCTCGATCTATTCGACTGTTTGAGGTTTTTGATGAAGCACCCTCCCCAAGCAGGGTAAAATTCTCGTTTCCTATCCACCTTCACCCTCACCAATCTGTACCAAAAAATGACGACATAAACAAATCATTCATTGACACATTGTCCCTCCGTCAGTTAAACTCGAATTCCAGATTTGAGAGCGATAATGATTTATTCACGAGAAAAACTAGAAGAATTAGAAGATTTAGCTCTTGCTCCATACGGCATCCGCAGTAAAGATAGCAAGGGACGCGAATACCCAGAGCAAGAACGTGGCTATCGAACTGTTTTCCAAAGAGATAGAGATCGTGTTTTGCATACCACTGCATTTCGGAGGTTGAAGCACAAAACCCAGGTTTTCATCGTTTCTGAGGGAGATTACTATCGAACACGCCTTACTCACACCCTCGAAGTTTCGCAAATCGGGAGGACCTTGGCGAGAGCCCTGGGAGCCAATGAAGACCTGGTTGAATCGATCTGCTTGGCCCATGATCTTGGTCATCCTCCATTCGGCCATGCAGGCGAGCAATCTTTAAGCAAATTGATGGATGAGCATGAAGGGTTTGATCACAACAAGCAATCATTTCGAATTGTTACAAAACTAGCACAGCGCTACCCAAATTTCCCTGGATTAAATCTTTCATGGGAAGTTCGTGAGGGCATTGTCAAGCACGAAACCGATTATGACATCTCTGACGCATCTGGATTTGAGCCCGAAAAACGCGGCCACCTTGAAGCACAAATTGCAAATATCGCCGATGAATTAGCTTACACGGCCCATGATTTAGATGACGGCCTTCGTTCTCAGATGATCACGCCGGATCAACTGGAAGGAATTGCGTTATGGAAACGTCTATGCGCAAGTATTGGCTGGAAAAGTGGACCTCTGAGCGAAATGATCAGGCATAGATTGATCCGCCGTCTCATCGGGATGGAAGTATCAGACGTTATCGAAATGACAGCTCAAAACATAGATGAGGCGCGGATCCATAGTGTTCCTGAGTTACAAAGCCTCCCGCATAATGTTGCTAGTTTCTCTTCCGAGTTGTCAGATATGAATCGGCAACTAAAGGATTTTCTCTACCAATGTTTGTATAGACATCCTAGGGTATTTCGAATGCAAATGAAGGCTGAGAGGATTCTCACTGCGCTTTTTGATAGCTATGCGCAATATTCTGAAATCCTGCCCCAAGAGGTGCAGAAGAAATTACAGGAGGGTGATTTCCATCGTAGGTTGTGTGATTACATCGCTGGAATGACAGATCGTTTTGCAATGCATGAGCATAGTAAACTTTTTGATCCACAAATTAAACCATGAGGTATCTTTCATATTATGAACAACAATGAGTTTTTTCTTACCCCAGAGGGTTTAGTAAAGCTTAAAACCGAGCTTGAAGAGTTAATCGGGACCGGTCGAAAAGAAATTGCCCAACGGCTTCGTCATGCTGTTGAAATGGGAGACCTATCTGAGAATGCAGATTACATAAGTACCAAGGAAGATCAAGCGTTCCTTGAAGGTCGAATACAGGAGCTCGAAGTAATCCTTCGTGATGCAGTTGTCGTAGATGCAAAGCCGTTTAGTGACGTAGTCGGCATTGGATCCACCGTAATCATCAGCGAGAATGGTATGGACGCTGAAACCTTCAAAATTGTAGGGGTCAAAGAGGCTGATTCAAGGCAGGGCAAGATTTCACATCAGTCACCCATCGGTAAATCTCTGATGGGGATGCGCGTCGGTGATGAAGTCTCCTCCAAAACTCCACGTGGGGAGACAAAGCTAAAAATTCTTGAGATACGCTGAAATACATTGCGTGTTGAGAACCACAGAATTATTGCACCTTGGCTATTCTAATAAAATACCAATCGGGCCCGTTCAGCCCGGTTGGCATTTTTACCCACAATATCGTCTCTTGCGCTAATAGCCTATCTTCCAGACACGCAGTTCTATTGCCATTCTTTCGAAGTAGCTTCCCGAGGGCAATGCCCCTTCTCCGAATGTTATATCTACTATCCTGGCTTCTAATCGGAGAGATTCAGTGGTCAACTCAAACAATTCACCATTCTCTGCAAGAACAGGATCACCTTTTGTCGCAAGGCGATTTAGTGTCTCTTGGTCTTGATGGGCATAACTACTCAAGAGAACTTTTGTAACAGTTTGGATGTCATTCTTATCGAATAGCCAGACCTCAAAAGCAGAAACTTTCTTAGGCTCGCCTACCCCTACGATGTCCCCTATTCCAACACCACACTCACCCAGGAAATCCCCCGCGGGTCCTTCAATACTGAATGAATCGTCATATAGGTCATCGCCTAAAGAGTAAGTTGAGCGGAAAGTTGCTATAGGTTCATTTGAACCCAGCGTTTGAACCAAGCGAGAATCGACATCTGTTTGGTCATACTCATAGTCATATTCATATGCCGGTTCCTGGTCATACATTGACTCTTCATCGTAGGCTGGCCCCAGGCCGGTGATTCGCCTTCTAACTAGATACACACCCAACCCAGCCAGGGCCAAGACCCCGACCACACCGCATGCGTATGGAGCAATTCCAATCAGTGTATCCAGGAGGCTATCACTCTCCCCGCCAACCGTTGGTGGAGGGCTCTCATCTCCGGGAACATCGACAGCAAAAGAGCCAATGACCGCTTGAAAGTTTTGAAGCGCTTCCGCCTCTACAGTACCAGGATCCGCACCCACCGTTTCAACGGTAGTTTCGGCGAACTCCCCGAGAGTTTCGTACCGAGCAACTGCAAGGTTCTCATCCTGGTTTAGAGAGTACGAATCGATGACCATTCGCAGGTAATCAACTCGCAGATCTTCACGCAGCTGCGCAGATTCACCATCTATCCATTGGACCGGGCTAATCACCCAACCATAAAGCAAACCAAGTGCCAGCCCTAATAGGAGGGCTCCTACTCCCAAGACCCATTTTCGCTCTAGCAAATCGCTTACAACATTCATGGCCTCTCTCTTCCTGAAGCAATTGCCCAGTATGAATTACCACCAACCAGCATAAGTCTATGTTCGATTTTAGACTGTTCCCCGATCAATGGCAAACAAGGTGTTGCATTTTTTATGCCATTTCTTGCGATTTTTCCTCAATTTCTGCTAGTTCGTACGTATTTTCGCAAGCCAAACAAGTTGCATTTTTTTTATTATCAACCACGAGCAACCCTGCACAATTTGGACATGGGGTTACCAAGGGTCGCTTCCAACTAGAAAAGTCGCACTCCGGATAGCGTGAACAACCATAAAATACTCGTCCCTTACGCGTCCTGCGCTCGACTACCTCCCCCTCACACTTTGGACAATGAACTCCAACTTTTTCAAGCCACGGTTCAGTATAGCGGCATTCAGGAAAATTAGAGCAACCTATGAATTTCCCAAAACGTCCTATTCTAACCATCAAGGGATGACCCGTCTCCGGGCAGAGACGATCTAAAAATTCTGGTTCTGCCTTAACTTCAGGCATGTGTTCTTTTGCTTCTTCCAGTTGTATCGCAAAAGGCTCATAAAATTCTCGAACCACCTCAACCCATGGTTTCGCTCCACTAGCAATTAGGTCTAGATCATCTTCCATCCTTGCCGTAAAGCCTAAATCCACGATATTGGGGAAATGATCGACAATCAACTCATTCACAATTTCACCGATCTCTGTTGGGAACAATCGTCGATCCTTTCTTTCAACATAGCCCCTTTGTTGAAGTGTGGAAAGGATTGGCGCGTAGGTGGATGGTCTACCAATTCCATGCTCTTCGAGCGCACGCACCAGGGTCGCATCTGAATAACGCTTGGGCGGCTGTGTAAAATGTTGATCGTGTGAAAGCTTCAAAAGGTCTAACGGATCGCCATCCTTCAACTTAGGTAATTTTGCCAGCTTAGCTTGCAATTCGTCGTCTTTTGAATTTCCCTTGTCCTTGGCAGATATTTCATATACTTCAGTAAATCCCTTGAAGCGAACACTTGAAGCAGAAATACGGAAAATAAAACTTTGGGCCTCTGATTTCCCCTCCACCTCTATCGATAAAGTGTCGTAAATCGCCTCCGTCATTTGTGAAGCAACAAATCGCTTCCAAATGAGTGAGTAGAGCTTGTACTGCGCGCTTGACACATAATCTTTGATCTTCTCTGGTGTCCTCAGAACTGAAGTCGGTCGGATTGCCTCATGAGCCTCCTGTGCCCGTGCCGACTTAGTCTTATATTGTGGTGGTTTTTCCGGGATATATTCAGGGCCATATTTCGTCTTGATAAATTTCCTGGCTTCGTCTTGAGCGGTTTTAGAGACATTGGTCGAATCGGTTCTCATATAGGTAATCAAACCTACAGGCTCTTCCGCATTTAAATCTACACCTTCATAGAGCTGTTGAGCGACTCTCATCGTGCGCCGAGCAGTGTATCGAAGTCTTCTCGAGGCAGCTTGCTGCAATGTACTGGTGGTAAATGGAGCAGATGGCCGGCGAACTCTTTCCCCGGTTTTAACACGCTTAACACTGTACTTAGATTTCCACAATTCATCTAAGAGCTTTGTTACATCCCCCTCATTCGTTAAATTGGGTTTTTCACCATTTATTTTCGTCAGTCTCGTTTCAAAAGATGGTGGGGTCTCCGGCTGCAGAAACTCAGCATTAACGGTCCAATACTCTTCCGCAACGAAATCTCGAATTTCCTTCTCCCTATCAACTACGATTCGCAATGCTACCGATTGAACCCTTCCCGCAGACAATCTCCCTCGGACCTTGGCCCACAGCAATGGGCTCAGGTTGTAGCCTACCAATCTATCGAGGATTCGACGAGCCTGCTGTGCATCCACAAGGCACATGTCGATATCACGCGGATTCTCAAATGCATTTTGTATAGCGTCCTTTGTTATCTCGTGAAAAACGACCCTTCTGACTGAATTGGGGTCTGCATCCACTGCTTCGACCAAGTGCCATGCAATCGCCTCGCCCTCTCTATCTGGGTCCGTTGCTAAATACACCTCTTTCACCCGAGCCGCATCCGCTTTGAGCTCCTTTACTACATCACGTTTCTCATTTGGTACACGATATTTGGGTTCAAAATCGTTTTCAACATCTACCGAAATTTGCGATCGGAGAAGATCTCGAACATGCCCTACAGATGCCTTAACTGAGTATTCTTTTCCCAGGAAACGCCCGACTGTTCGAGCTTTTGCTGGGCTCTCAACAATAACCAATTTTCCCTTTCGAGGTTTGGATGTTTTGCCTTTCCTCTTACGCTTGCTTGGAATGGATTTTGGTGCCACCAGTCCTGCGTGCGCATCAGTTCGACCCATTCGGTAAAGATTGGTGCCACAAACCGGACACACTCCTTTTGTCGCTGGATTACCGGACGAGGTAAATGTAGGTTCCGAATTTTCAATCGGTCTTTTTTGCTTACACTTAACACAATATGCTTCCACCATTACTCCTAAAGATAAATATCCTTCCCCTGCTCAGATAATATCCGCACAATGTTTCTTACATCTTCGGCGTGATCTCGATTACAAACAAGCAGCACATTACCTGCGTCAACTACGACAAGATTTTTTACACCCAGCAGGGCGATTAACCTTTGATCATCCTCCGCCACCACCATTGAACCGGTTGTGTTCACCAATAGGGACGAATCGGAAATCACAATATTACCACTATCATCAGTTTCCAAAACATCGAACATCCGATCCCAGCTTCCAATGTCAGTCCATCCCAAATTATTTGCTGGAAGTACAACCACCCGCTTGGCTTTCTCCATGATACCGTAATCAACGGTTTGACTTTCCAAGCGTTTCCACACAAATTTTAGCACTTCAGCCAAAGATGGGCCTTCAATCGCAGTTTTGATCTCAGCCAACCCACTCGAAAGATTGGGCATATGTTGATGGATCTCTTCAAGGATGCGCTTCGATTTCCAAATAAACATACCTGAGTTCCACGAGTAGTCTCCACTTGATACATATTCCTCCGCAACCTTAGGGGGCGGTTTTTCTCTGAATCCTAAAGATCGATAATATCGAAATCCATTCACTGCACCCAATTCTTCTCCTCTTTGAATATAGCCATAGCCAGTCGAAGGATATGTTGGGCATATGCCTAAGGTAACCAATTCACCCAGGGAAGCAATTTCGTATGCCGCCTTAAGCATCTCTCGAAAAGTATTCTCATTTTTGATTAAGTGATCCGCTGTAAGTACGGCCATCACGCTATCTGGATTTCCGCTGTTTAGGATTGTTGCTGCTAATCCAACCACCGAAGCAGTACCCTTGGGTGAAGGTTCAAGGATAAAATTTGAAGTAGGTAGTTCCGGAACCAAAGTCTGCAATTGATGTGCTTGATCTTCAACTGTGACCACAAAAATGCGATCCAATGGAATTAATGGAGAGATCCGGTCAACCGCAATTGTAAATAGCGGTTTTTCTTCAATTAGACGTAGCGTTTGCTTCGGACGTGCTCTTCTAGAAAGAGGCCACAATCGGGTCCCTCCTCCACCAGCCATTATCACTGCGTAATAATTTTCCATCGTTACTCTACTCGATACTCACGTTTCAGCTCACGAATTCGAACGTAGTGCATTCCCCCTACTTGCCTCGCTTGTCCTTTCAACTCCAGCATCGATAGTGAGGCTGTGATCTTTGAAATCGGCAATCCACAGGCCGCCTGGATATCATCAACATGAAGAGGATCCGCAGATAATTTCTCATAAATCATCCGCTCAACATCATCCTCAGGCAAATAATCTTCGACCATTTCCTGTCTTGCGACTAACTCAAGATTCAACACTTCTAAGACATCATCTAGGGCGAGATAAGGGATCGCACCATTTCGAATTAGGCGATTTGTCCCTCGACTTTTTTTACTGTGTATACTTCCCGGCACGGAAAATACCTCACGTCCGTGCTCGGCTGCAAAATTGGCCGTTATGAGTGCCCCACTGCTCTCGCCCGCCTCAACTATGATTACTGCCATCGAGAGCCCAGAAATTATTCGATTTCGAGGTGGAAAATTTTTTGCCTCCGGTGCTGTTCCCAACCCATACTCAGTAATAATTGCACCGTGTTGTGAAATCGCCTTCGCTAAATTCCGGTGTTCAGGTGGATAGATTCGATCCATTCCTGAACCTAGTACTGCCAATGTCCGGCCTTCGCCTTCCAAAGCACTTTTATGGGCAATAGCATCAATTCCTCTTGCCAATCCAGACACGACAGTTATTCCATTTGCTACTAAACCGAGCGCTATTTCTCTAGCCACAGTTTCGCCATAAGGAGATTTCCTGCGAGTACCCACAATTGCTACTGAGTACCTATCTACACTCTCGATCCTCCCCCTAACATAAATCACTGGTGGCGAAGAATCAATTTCTAATAACCTACCTGGATATAAATGATCCTCCCATGTAAGCACTTGGATCCCAAGAGAGTTTAATTCAGCCACCTCCCTATCCAAGTTTAATTCGTTTTGCGCTTTGACAATATCATCAACCACTCGACGATAGAGGCCGGTATTGATCAAATCCGCCCTACTTGCCTTCCAGGCTTGTTCAACTCCACCAAATGTGTCAATTAGCTTCTTCAGTCGAGCTGGTCCAACCCCGGAAACTAGGTTGAATCCAATCCAGTACTTTTTTTGTTCCCCCATTGAGAACTCCCGTGTAAGAATCAGGCAGACGGCTCAGAATACCACGCTGAAAATGCGAATGTCAAGTTCGGGCGCGAGTGATGGATCGCCCGAATGATCAAGTTTCGGGTAGTTTTCTGATCGTCCTTGAGAAAGTTTGACATACGATCAACATAAAGCGAAACTGTTCATGGAGGTCAATGGCCTATGCCCAATCAAAAGCGCACTCTCTCGGAAAGGTTTGTATCCGCCTTCGAAGTTGCATTTCAGCTGCACGGAAGCCAGATGCGAAAAGGGTCCGACATACCCTATATGAGCCATTTGCTGGGAGTTGCCTCAATGGTAATGGAGGATGATGGTGTTGAGGATGAAGTTATTGCCGCTCTCTTACATGATGCAGTTGAGGATCAGGGCGGTCTCCCAACTCTGGAACTTATTCAAGAGAATTTTGGTACGCGGGTCGCATCATTAGTTGCTTTCTGCACCGACACGATTGAAACACCTAAGCCGCCATGGAAAGAGCGTAAATTGGCTGTTATCCAAAAGGTAGCCCTGGCCTCGAAATCCGAACATAAAATATTGCTGGCAGATAAATTACACAATTTAAGGACGATCCGAAATGCTGTAAAGCGATATGGTGAAAGCGTCTGGCAACGGTTCAAGGGGGGAAGAGAGGGCTCGCTCTGGTATTATCGTGAATTGCTCGCGTCTTTTCGCGCTCGCGGAAACCATCCATATCTTGATGAGATGGAATCAGCCCTCGAAGCTTTGGAAGGTGAGCACAACTAGATCTTCACACAGGCCCTTTCTCATATTAAAACGCCACTCAACCGCTTGGATTTCGCCTATTTTCGCATCGTCCCAACTGCTATTGGATGAATCAAAAATCCTGAGGGCGAAATGATTGATCAGTACAAATGAATTGTACCAAAGTGGTAAAATCATTGTTTGTACGCTTCGTGCCCTTCACTTTTATTGAAAATAGACTTGAGCACTTCTAGTCGATGAATGTAACTAAAGAACAAGAAAATCTCAATCTTCAAGAAATCGCTGATCTCACTCGCGCCCAGGGTCTGTGGAAGCTGCTTTCTGGTTTCCGGCTCATTTATTTGCTAGCGGCCCTGAGCTTGGGTATTTCTGCCATGCTCAGGACAGGAACATATTTCCTTATCCGTTATCTCGTTGATGATGTGCTGCTCAGTGAGAATCAACGCAGTGTGCTACCCATGATCGCGGTTGGATTTTTAGGCTTGGCTCTGTTACAAGGCGCATTCACGTATTTTAGTGGTCGATTGGCAGCTCGGACCTCCGAGGGTGTTGTCCAACAATTACGCGATTATCTTTTCGATCACATCCAACGGCTTTCATATGGCTATCATGACATAACCCCAACTGGTGATTTGATACAAAGGACAACCTCAGATGTTGATGCCATCAGACGCTTCTTTGCGGACCAAGCTATAGGTTTCGGTCGTATAGTGCTCCTTTTTGTCGTCAACTTAACTGCTCTTCTCTTCCTTAATTGGCAGCTGGCGCTATTTTCAGTGATCGTCGTTCCCTTAGTCATTATGCTCTCATTCTTTTTCTTCCGTCGAATATCAGCTGCCTATGAAGAGTACCAAAAACAGGACGCGATACTTTCAACAACGCTTCAAGAAAATCTATCAGGCGTTCGAGTTGTTAAGGCATTCGCTCGTCAAGAATATGAGCGAGATAAATTCGATCGGGAAAATTGGGAGAAATTCTTGCGCGGCAAACGCCTTCTGTTAATTCACTCACTTTATTGGCCAATCTCCGATATCCTCGCAAGTTTCCAAATGCTAGCCGGTTTCGCCTACGGTGCTATCCTGGCGATAGATGGCACGATAAGCATCGGGACCTACCTTGCCTATGCAGGGCTTGTCATCTGGATCATATGGCCAATGAGAGGTTTAGGGCGATTAATCGTTCAGATGTCAGCCGGACTTGTTTCAATGGGTCGGATAATAGAGATCCTCAAGATCAAACGGGAAGAATTGGATTTTGGAATAACCAGTTCTGAATGCAAGATGTTGGGTGAAATTAATTTTGATGGTGTCGGATTTCAATATGATGAACACTCACAAGTACTCCAGGACATTAGCTTTCACTGTGACACCGGTCAAACTGTCGCACTTCTCGGCCCAACTGGATCTGGAAAAACTACACTCGTAAATTTATTGCCTCGCTTCTACGAATACAATCAAGGAAGCCTCACCCTGGATGGACGCGAGCTCAATACGTACTCTCGGAAATTTTTACGAGAGAGAATCGGCATCGTCGAACAAGAGCCATTCCTTTTTTCAAGGTCAATTCGTGAAAATATCACCTACGGAGTGGCCCGTGAGGTCAATGATCAAGAGATTGAACAAGCTGCAAAGGCGGCAGCGATTCACGACGTGATCCTGGATTTCCCCGACGGCTACAACACGCTGGTCGGTGAAAAGGGTGTCACCTTATCTGGTGGTCAGAAACAAAGGGTTGCAATCGCACGCACCCTGTTGAAAGATCCCTGCATACTGATATTTGATGACAGTACCTCCTCAGTTGATCCGGAAACGGAGGGTGAAATTCGTGAGGCGCTGCAACGTCTGATGGAAGGACGAACAACTTTTATAATTGCACACCGGATTCAGAGTGTTCAGAATGCAGACTTGATCATCGTGCTGGACAAGGGCAGAATCGTTCAAATGGGAACTCACGATGATTTGATGTCCCAGGAAGCTATATATCGCCAGGTGCACGATCTGCAAAC